>Ga0209166_10000917_pt1 | contig 27368 bp, 19 predicted proteins | sample Coa_R1_3_FD_187151 | JGI IMG/M metagenome (GOLD analysis project Ga0209166, IMG submission 187151) | Surface soil microbial communities from Centralia Pennsylvania, which are recovering from an underground coalmine fire - Coalmine... | ecosystem: Environmental > Terrestrial > Soil >...
CACTCGTCCTAGTTCTTGCTGGCTCATCTGTGTCCTTCCCAACCAGACCCCCTTTTAGTGAGGTCTTCAAGGTTAAGGGGACATTTCTAACGAGGGCAAAAGGGGACATTATCAAAGTGGTACAACACCAGGGAACCTATTGGTCATAATGCAGCAGCGCAAAAACGTCATATTGCGATAGCTTGTCGCGGCCCTTCAGGAAATCCAGTTCGACCACGAAGCCAAGACCTGCAATCTCGCCACCCAGGGATTTGACCAGTTGCACGGTAGCGCAAGCCGTGCCGCCAGTAGCCAGCAGGTCATCTACGATGAGCACTCTCTGGCCAGGGCGGACCGCGTCTTTGTGAACTTCCAGGGTGTCGCTGCCGTATTCCAGGTCATAGGTCACCTTGGCAGTCTCGGCGGGGAGTTTTTTGGGCTTGCGCACCGGCACAAAGCCCGCGTTCAGGCGATAAGCCAGCGCCGGACCGAAGATAAAGCCGCGCGCCTCGATGCCCAGGATCAGGTCAATGTTCCGGTTGAGGTAATACTCCGAGAGCGCGTCAATCAGGGTGGCAAATCCCAGCTTGTCTTTCAGCAGGGTCGTAATGTCGTAAAAGAGAATGCCCTTCTTGGGAAAGTCCGGGACTTCGCGAATCAGTTTTTTCAGATGATCACAATTGGTCGCCATCTTAGGTTGCATTTCGTGTTTGCGCTCCGGGGTGGTTTTTTGCCCTTCGAATTTTTAAAACAATAGCCGAACGGAAATGATATGTCACCGGTCTTCAATTTACAAAATTAACTGACTTTCGAGCAACGGGTCGGTTTTGCTTGACGGTCGCGTTCTCCATTGACATAATACCGGTCAATTTTGGGCCCCAGTTATTTTGTCAGCAAATTCACGGAGGATTCCGCATGAAATGGTTGTTGCTCTGTCTCCTGGTCGCCTCTACCCTTGTCTTCGGACAAGCTTCCAACAACAGCACAAATGTTACGCAGGATTTGTCAACCCTGAGTGGCCAGCACGAACCGCCGATGCTGGGCATCCATTGGGCGCGAGGATTTGATCCCTTCGCCCGGGCTAACGAAGCGCAGAACGGCACCCAGCGAAGAACGTCCAGCCCCCTTGAGCTATATCACGGCGGCAAGATCATGCCGACCGTTGTCTCCAAGGCCGTCTTCTGGGGCCCAAGCTGGAGCAATAGCAGCTTTGTGGGGGATAAGATTACCGGTCTTGACGCCTGGTACATCGGCTTCAACGCCTCCCATTATGCCGCGACCTCCGATGAATGGACCGGCACCAATGGTCAAGTAGGGTCTATGGGCTTGATCCACCAGGGTGATGTGATTGACACTTCCGCTGCCGCCAATGGAAGTAAGACCTCGGCGATTCTGGCCGAAGTATGCAGGCAGGTTAGCGCGGGCAACATCTCCCCCGATCCCGGCGGAAACGGCTACTATCCGGTATATGTAGACCTGAAACGCGGGCACGCTGGCTTTTGCGCTTATCACAGCTTCGGAACCTGTGGTGGCCAACTGCTGCAGTTTGCATTCTTCTTCAACCTCGATGGCGATCCTGGCTGCGATCCGCAGGACACGCAAACCGGCCACTCGCAGGGCTTAGCCGCTCTGGCCAACGTCAGCGGCCATGAGCTTTCCGAAGCCCGCAGCGATCCCGCCAGCCCAGGCGCATGGTACGACAGCAGCGGCCAGGAGAACGGCGACAAGTGCGCCTGGACGTTCAATGTCCCGTTCGTAACGTTCTCAGATGGGAACATATGGAAAATCCAGGGTGAATGGTCCAACAACGCTTTCAACACAAACACTGGATACCCCAACAGATCAGGCCAGAACGGCTGCCTCGACGGGCACTAAACCACGCACAAGTATCAAAAGAAAGCCGAACCTGAGGACGCATTCCCAGGTTCGGCTTTTCTCTATCCGCGATTACGCGGGGGCTGCATCCTGTGATAAGAATTCAGCACCAATTTCCCGTTTTTTTCACCAGGCGCCCTCGATACGGAAGCTGCTGAGATTAGGCGGAGCTTCGGCTGCGCTTACTTCTACGTCGTCTACGCGGGCGGCCCGGGGACCTTGCTTGAGTTTGGCTTCGAGGGCCGCGAGTTGCTGTGCGCTGCCGCTGGCCAGGACTTCCACCGCTCCATCAACATTGTTGCGCACCCAGCCGGCAAGACCCAGCGCATCGGCCTCGCGCTGCACAAACCAGCGGAAGCCAACTCCCTGCACCCGGCCTCGAACCACGTAGCGTTTTGTAGTCAAACTGTCTGCCCGCAGAAAAAAGACTCTTTTGCGCCAGATCACGTGTCAGGACAACGGCTTCACAGGTTGCGGAGAAAGTCCTCGTGCATAAAGACTTGTATCAGGGCACGAGTTTACTCGTGCCGTAAGTCATTCAGAATGTGATGGGCTTTAGCCCCTGCAAACTGCAAATTCGTCATTCAGAAGTATTTTCCGCAACCCTTTCAGTCGTGCTGAAAAAGCCAACGAATCAAGCTTTTTGTGCTCTGTCCGGGATGAGCCTGCAACTCACCCAAGATGATGAAAACCGTCAAAGTTTGATTTTATGCCCGCGACAAATACGCGCCTTCGGCCGTATCCACGCGGATTTTTTCACCTTCGTTAATGAACGGGGGCACCTGCACCACCACGCCGGTCTCAAGCTTTGCGGGTTTGGTCACGCTGCTGGCGGTAGCGCTCTTCAAGCCGGGTTCGGTCTCGATCACAGTCAACTCGACGGTTTGCGGAAGCTCGACGCCGACAGCCTTGCCATCGTAAAACTCCACTTTGATTTGCAGATTGGCGGTCAGGTAATCGGTAGCGTCTCCCAGCACGTCTTTGTTCAAATGGATCTGCTCGTAGTTCTCGGTGTTCATGAAGCAATAGTCTTCGCCATCGGCATAGAGGAACTCCATTTCCACCTCATCCACCACGATTTTTTCAATCGGATCGGGTGAACGGAAGCGGTGCTCGAACATGGCGCCGGTGCGCAGGTTGCGCAGTTTGGCTTGGATAAACGCGCGCAGGTTGCCGGGCGTGCGGTGTTCCACGCTGAAGACCGCATGCAGGTCATTGTTGTGCTTGATAATCATCCCTGGGCGCAATTGGGTTGCTGGAATTGACATTCCAAACTTCTCCTCAATGATTTGGGTCTTTGCAGGCTGGCCGCGCGCACTGCGCGAAGCAGAGGCAAACACAATATTGTACCTTATCTGCCCTTTCGTTCACGAGAACTGCTGCTGATTGCCGTTTGCGATATTTCTTTCTCTTTGGGACAACATTGCCTGCTCTCAGGTTTTCTAAGTACACATTGCCGCAAGGCGGGAACAATGGCCGTCACAAGTCCCCTATTGCCGAGCGGCCGCGATTTTGATTTTTTTAGGAGGACCCATGACCGACAATGAACGTTTTGGCGAATATCAATCCACCGAACCGCAAGGGGGAGGAGGGGTAGGACTGGGCATCACCATGCTGTTGATCGGCTTGGGTGCGGGTGCATTGACCGCCCTGCTGCTCGCGCCCCGCTCCGGACGCCAGACCCGCCGCATGTTACGGCGCAAATATGAAGATGCCGTTGACAACTTCAGCGAGCGCGGCGCCGGATGGGCCGAAACTGCCCGCGGCTGGGTCGGAGCGGCGAAAGACGCAGCCGAAAATGCCTCCGAGAAAATCAAGCCGGTGGTGAAAGAAGTAAGAAGGCGAGTGGAAAAATAGCAGTCAGCCAACGAAGCAGCAAGCAGCACTTAGCCGCTAGCATTTGGCCCTTAAAAATCGTTGTTTTGCCTACGAAGGCAAAATACCAGTTCATCTTGAAACAGAATTGCTTCACATGATGTGAAGGGCTAAATGCTAAATGCCAAGTGCTAAATGTTGTTTTTTAAAACATTCTGAAATCCACATCCACGCCCACTCGTACCGCGATTGGCTGTCCATCTTTGCGGGCAGGTTCAAAGCGCCACTTGCGGACCGCCTCCATCGCCTTTTCATCCAGCCCAAACCCTAAGCCGCGGCGCAAGTGAACGTCCTGCACGCGGCCATCGGCGCCGACCACGACCCACAATCCCACTGTGCCTTGTAGCTTGTCGAGGCGGGCCGCATCGGTGTAATCCGGATCAGGATCATAGATGACCCGAGGAATCGTAACTCCGCCTTTCCCGGCAATAGGATATTCGCCGGCATCTGTTCCCGTGCCGGAACCTACACCTCCACAGCATCCCTGCCCGATGCCACCTCCGTGTCCAGTACCGTCGGAGGGCAGGTTAAGCACGCCGTGGAACGGATCTCCCACCGGCGTGAGATCGGCCTTCACCACCGGAGCCACAACGCTCTGCTGCACCGGCAGAACCGGTGTAGGAATGGTCTGAGTTGTTGGCGGCGCGAGCTGCTGCGGCTTCGCAGGCGGCAACGCGCCCCGCGAAGGCGCCAACAGGGTGTGTGCTCCGCCGCCCCCGGAACTGGGAGCAAAGACCACCGCCGCAATGCGATAAGAATGCTGGCTCTGGTTGTTCATGCGCCATAACGCTATCTGGCTGAGCCATAGCAGGAATAAAAGCGCCGTGCCATGCAGTGCCACCGACCAAAGAATTTTGGTTGAGCGAGAGGCGTTGGAATGCGTGATGCCGAAAAGGCTGGGCAGAATGTGCTGATGAGACCGTGGCGCCAAAGGGGGATGCGTGGACATAAGCTGTGCTGAAGTTTGATTAGTATACTGAAGAACTCAGTATAAATGGAAAGTAACGTCAACGTTCAACTGAACTGCAACTGGCTGGCCATCTTTTCTAGCCGGTTCAAACAGCCATTTCTTAACAGCTTCCACGGCCTTTTCGTCCAGGCCAAGACCCAGGCTCCGCGAGACCCGCACGTCGCGTACTTTGCCGTCAGGCCCAATCACCACCCAGAGTATGACATCTCCCTGATATTTGGCTTTGCGGGCCTCCTCTGAATATTCCGGATCGGGTGAGAAGATCGCACGCGGCGCACTGACGCCTCCACCCACGCGGTAGGCGCCACCGCCCATACCGCCGCCCCACCCTGGGCCTACACCGGGGCCATTTCCTGAGCCTACGCCTGTCCCTGAACCGCTTCCAATACCGCTGCCGGAACCAAGACCGTTGGAGGCAGGTGCAACCGCTGCCAGAGGATCTCCCATCTGTGGCAACGGCGGATTGACCATTTGCGGTGCGACCACGGTAGGAGCGATAGGCAATTTCGGCTCATTTGGTTGGACCACTGTCGGTGGTGTTATCTGGTCAGGCGCTGCCTTGGGCAGGGCGCCCTTGGACGCGACCAGCTTTTCATGGCTGCCACCGCCTCCGCCACCTCCGGAAGGTCCTCCGACCGAAGATGGAAGGTAAGGGCTGATGTCAATCACGGGGCCGAGTTTTTCCGCAATGATCTTGGGATGCTGCGCAATATACGTAGTAATGAGCACGATCAGCACGACCGCCAAGGTATGCAGGATAAAGGAGTAAATGAAATTCCGTGGCCGGGTCTGGTAAGTTCCATAACCCGCCCCGAACAGCGTAGGCAAGATGTCTGGCTGGCGTGCCCCTCCCCGCGCTGGCGAAGACGTAGGCATTGGGGCATCACTTTTGATTGCAGGACTCGCCATGTATCTCTGAAGCTACCCTATGAATAACAGTATAGACGCGATTTTGCCAATTTTGGGTGCAAAAAAAACCCGAAGTACATAAGTCTAAAGTACATTAACCCAGTATAAACAATTGTTAAATAGTATTAACTGGCTTGAACTTCTTCATTCTAAACCCTATAAACCCACAGATCATCTCCGGGTTGCAGAATAGACAAAAATTTGACAATACCAGATTCGGGAGGTCTGATAACCGGAGCCCCGGCTTTTTAGAGTCCTGCAGAAAAACCCGATTACCGTGAAATCTCTCGGAGTGGATACAGCTTTGGCTGATGCCGTAAGTCGTTGAAAAATAACATGCCCCCTGGCTGGCCGCGGACCGAGAACAGAATCCTTTCAGTGTTTTGACTATGACGATTCCACAATTGCTGTGTCCCTCTACCGTGGAAGAGCCGGCCTTCAGGCTGGCGTTGAGACGCAAAAACAAATGGGCTCCAGCCCCGGTGCCGCGCGGGGATACACCAATCCTGAAATTGCTCCTAGTACTCGCCGCGGATGCCCAGGACTTTGAACTCTTTCAGCGATTTTTTCACCACGTAGGTCATCGTATTGTTGCTTTGCGGGTCCGGAGGCTTGAGGAAAAAACCGCCATGCACGATGAAAGGCAGGGAGTTGTGCACCACGCCCTCGGTAACTTCATTGTCGTGAAATTGAATCCTGATCCACAGGCCCTCGATGTCGGGGTCGGCCTTGAAGAACTTCACCTCTTTATAATCGGAGCGCCCTTCGAAGGTCTTGACAAAGAAAATAGCCTTGGTGAGGCCGAGATCAACAACCTGGGTGCCGCCATTGACCAGCCGCAGTTCCACTTTGGGAGGCAGTGGATTGCGGGCGATCAAGGAGTGGTCCGCAGAATGTTCCATAAAGCCCTTGACCAGCGAACCATCCTGAAGATGGGCAACGACCTTCACGTATGAATGCTCCTCAAACACTAGAGTTTCCCCCCAGGCTGATGCCAAATGTTTTAAGGCTTCATTCCCCGGCTAAAAACCGGGGCTCCTGCCGAAGCGCGCAATGGGGCATTTTAAAACAGGGGTCCCACAGAAATCTTTTCCGGCCGCCATACTTTCCTTTTTCCGTTGCTTAGCGAAGTCCGAGGTCGGCTTCGCGCATGGGCCGGGGCGGAAAAATCTGGTACTGTTTCATTTTGTAGAGCAGCGCTTTATAGCTGATGTTCAGTTTGACCGCGGCCAGCTTACGGTTCCAATTGGTCGCGATGAGCGCTTCTTCGATGACCTTTAATTCTGTCTTGTCCTTAAGATTGCGGACCAATGACTTCAAGCCCTGGTCAGGAGCTCCGCAATTGAGGTCTTCCGAGACCCCTGAAAAAGCCAAACCTTTGCTTTTCGCCTCTAGTTCGAGAATGGCCAGGGCTTCATCCTGCAGCACGATATAGCGCTTCACAAAATTTCCCAGCTCGCGCAGGTTTCCCGGCCAGTGATATTGCATGCAGGCGTTAATGAGTTTTTCCGAATAGCCCATGGCGGGTTGGGCGTAGCGCTCCGCGAAACGGTTCATGAAGTGTTTGAATAAGAGCGGTATTTCCTGCCGCCGTTCGCGCAGAGGCGGAATGTTGATGGTAAAAGCATTGAGCCTGTAGTAGAGATCTTCGCGCAGGGTTTTGTTGGCGATGGCCTTCTGCACGTCAACATTGGTGGCAGCCAGCACGCGGCAGTCGACGGTGATGTTGGAACGGCTGCCCAGGCGCGAGAACTGCCCGTCTTGCAAGACGTGAAGCAGCTTGGCCTGCAGCACCGGGCTCATCTCCCCGATCTCGTCGAGCAAGATCACACCTTTATTGCACAGCTCGAATTTGCCGGGCTTGGAGCGGGTAGCGCCGGTAAAGGCGCCGGCTTCGTAGCCAAAAAGCTCGCTCTCGAGAAGATCCACCGGCAGGGCGGCGCAGTTTACCTTCAACAACGGCTTGTGCGCGCGGAATGACAGCTTGTGAATCAGGCGGGCAAGAATTTCTTTTCCCACTCCGCTTTCACCCAGCAGGAGCACCGGAACATCCACTTTGGCCACCAGGGAGACTTGGGCCCGAATCTGTTTCATGGCAGGGCTGGCAGCGAGGAAAAACAGATCATCTTCCAGATTTTCCACCTGCTCCTGGGGATTACTGCCGGCGTACTGCACCGCCTCCGCCTTGGCGCCTTCGGCCAGGTTCGGCTCCAGGCAGCGCTTCAGCACCTCGTCTAACTCCGCCTTGTAGAACGGCTTGGTCATGTAGTCGAGGGCGCCGAGCTTGATTGCCTGCACGACGGTGCTGGTATCGGTAACACAAGAGATCACCACGATTTTCTGTGAAGGCAGGACTTTCTTGCAGGCTTCGATGGTCTGCAGTCCGTTCATGGCAGGCATGGCCATATCGAGCAGGATCAGGTTCGGTGCGGCGCCATCCTGCACGCGGCGGAGCGCCTCTTCGCCGCTGCCGGCCGTATCCACCCGGTAGGAATCCATCTCCAGCAGGGTCTTGGTGTACAGGAGCATGCTGGGTTCATCGTCAACAACCAGAATCTTTGCCTTGCTGGAATCAACTGTATGTGAGGTCATAGTTCCTTTGGCTTTTCGGTCACCGGAAGGAGGAAAGAAAAGGTGCTGCCTTTGCCAACTTCGCTTTCCACCCAAATTTTGCCTGCATGCGCTTCCACCAGACGGCGGGCGATGGCCAATCCCAGACCCATGCCGGAGTGTGAGCGGTTGTGCAAACGCAGAAAGTCGCTAAAGATCTCCTGGTGAAACTCAGTCGGAATGCCCGGGCCATTGTCGATTACGCTCACGCGCACCGAGTTGTAGTCTAGCTGGCGGACCCTGGTCCGCCTCTCGCCATTGAAGATGGCGGCTTGTGTGAAACTGCGCCTCTCCCAAAGGTGACGCTGGGTTGTAACTTTTATCTTTCCGCCTGCGGGAGTGAATTTCAGAGCGTTATCCAGCAAGTTGGAAACGATATGTTGCACTTTCAGCGGATCGAAAAACATCGGTTCAAGGGTACGGTCGGGCACATATTCACAGGTCAGACCATGTTGCACAAAGGGAATGGCCCAGAACTCCATCATCTCGGCGATACATTCGTTGAGGTCGCCCCATTCCTTGCCGATATTGAATTTGCCGGATTCAAGCGCGGCAAAGCTGAGAAAATCATTGATAAATCGCTGCAGCCTGACCGCGCTGCGCTGCATTTCTCCGAGCACGCTCTTCTGGCTTTCATTGAGCGCCCCCAGGCGTTCACCCAATAACAGGTCGGTGTAGCCTGACATGACCGCCAAAGGAGTTTTTAACTCATGCACGGCTGATGCTAAAGCCAGAGCCCTCTGAAATACCTCCTGCTTTAAATCATCTTCCTGATTGAGAACACGAGGCGACGGAGACGGACTCCCGGACGGTTGCGATTTAGACGCTGCCTCATTCGGTACAAACACACTCCCCCCACGGGCAGTTTACTGCCACAATTTCAGTTATTCAGTTGTAACAAAGACTCGCTGCTCTCCTTCGGGGGGAGAAGGGACATCAATAACAGCGATAACAGCGATAACCTGGGTTAACTACGACACAAAACTACAGCAACTCTGCTAAAAAGTAAATATGTTTTTGGTACATGGGGTTAAAAGTTGGAAAAATGGATTGAGTGATGGTATTGCAGCATTTAAAACGGTTTAATTAGCTAGCCAAATTGTTAAAAATCTGTAAACGTCCCACATTGGGAGACGCCATAGAACAAAAAATTTTCTCAGTGGCGGTAGAAAGAAAAACCACCAGCAATTTCTAGTATGACCAAACTGGGAATTATTCGAGGTCAGCGAGCATGAGACTGCCTTGCCAATTGGGATAGTTGAATATTAAGTCAAATTCGTGGAGGCTGACAGCAATCCCGACGATCCCGGTTGGACTGCATACCTCCGAGCGTACGACCCTGGCCCGGCAGGCCACTTCGAGAGGCGCCGAGGTCAAGGCGGAAGGAAATTTCATCGTAAATTCCACCTCTTCCTGCTCGGCTATGACCTCGTTGGCATGAAAGAAGATGCCGCCAGCACTGGCGTTGCAAGTCCGGGCGGGAATTTTCACCTGGGTGTCTGGTAAAGTGAGCAGGACGGACATGTGCAAAGAAAAACGAGGCAAAAGACGCCGTTCGACGATCAACTTAAGCTTCCCTCCGTAAGAGCTCGTGGCATGATGGCCGATTGAAGAGGGCGGTGACTTGGACAATTTGTGGATACCCTTTTGCAATGCCGAACGGCTTTTAGTTCCATATGCAGTTGATTCGCCAATCGTTTCTCGCAATCAGTCTGCATGAATAGAATGAGTTAGCTGCGGCTTTTTAATGGTTTCTTCATGTGAAATGCAACTCGATTTCATTCAAGCTGAAAGGAATTGCAATGCAGTTATCAATTCGGGAAAAGAAGTTCTGCGGTTCGGTTTGATTCGGGTTGGGAAGCAAGAATACCTTGATGTGAAAAAGATTTCACATCGCCTTGGTTGCTTTTTGTAGCGGCAGCCAATAGCAAGCCCCGGCCTCTGGCAGACTGGTCTCATAAAATCGTTTTGAAAAGGGCATGGGCTTCAGCCATGCCGTAAGACCAATAAGAATCAGGACTTTAGCTCCTGAGGTGACTGAGCGGACTGCTAAAACACGTTCATCTAACCAGCTTCCTTGTAGCTTTGGTCCAAACCTTCCTTTTCGCAATTGCGCCAACATGGCAGCATAAATGCATAACTCCTGATTGCCATGAACACATCCACATTATCAGTAGCTTCAAACAGCGCAGATCTGCTCAAAAGCAAGATTGAAGCACGTACTGCAAATATCGGCATCATTGGACTGGGATACGTTGGCCTTCCCCTGGCGCTTTTGTTCAGCGAACAAAAGTTCAAGATCACCGGCTTCGACATTGACGAAAGGAAAGTCAAGAAGCTTTCCGAGGGCGGCTCTTACATCGTCCGCATTCCCGGGACCGAGATTCAGGCGGCAGCAGCCAATGGCTTCAAAGCCACAACCGATTTTGCCCGCGTCTCTGATATGGACGCGGTGATCATCTGCGTGCCCACCCCGCTCAATGATCATCACGGCCCGGACCTGACCTTTATCGAATCCACGGCGAAGAGTCTCGCTCCCCATCTTAAGGCGGGCCAGCTCATCGTGCTGGAGAGCACAACCTATCCCGGCACCACCGAAGAGCTGCTCATTCCCATTCTGGAAAAGAACCCAAGCGGGCTCAAGGCCGCCAGAAACGGCGCCGCCTCTGATCAGGAATTCTACGTCGCCTTCTCGCCCGAACGCGAGGACCCGGGCAACGACACGGTCGCGCGCCGCGACATACCGAAGGTGGTAGGAGGGCTGAACGCTACGGCCACGGAACTGGGCAGCGCGTTGTATCGCAGCATCTTTAATCGCGCTGTCCCGGTCTCCGCTCCGGCGGTGGCGGAGATGACCAAGCTGCTGGAAAACATCTATCGCTGCGTGAACATTGCCCTGGTCAACGAGCTCAAAGTCCTCTGCCTGCGCATGGGCATCGATATCTGGGAGGTAATCGAAGCAGCCTCGACCAAGCCCTTTGGCTTCCATCCCTTTTATCCCGGGCCGGGCCTGGGCGGCCACTGCATTCCCATTGACCCGTTCTACCTTTCGTGGAAAGCCAAAGAATACGACTTCCACACCCGCTTCATCGAGCTGGCCGGCGAAGTCAATTTAAGCATGCCCTATCACGTAGTAGCTTCCACCGCGGCCGCGCTAAACCGGGAAAAGAAAACCCTGAACGGCGCCAAGGTTCTGGTGCTGGGCGTCGCTTATAAAAAGGACATAGACGACCTGCGCGAATCGCCATCGCTCACCGTGATCGAACTGCTGCAAAAAGAAGGAGCGGAAGTAAGCTACAACGACCCATATTTCGCCTTCGTAGGCCGCGGACGCAAGTACGACCTGCAGATGTCCAACACTCCGCTGGAAAATCTGCAGCAGTACGATGCCGTGATGATCGTGACCGATCACTCCGACTACGACTACGAAAAAATCGTGCGCGAATCCCGTTTGGTGGTTGACACCCGTAATGCCACCAAAGGGATTAACGCCGTAAACATCGTTCGTTGCTAGAACTTATTTCGTAGTTGGGCTTGAAACAGGTTCGAAAAAGTTCTTCCCGAGAAACTGCGGACAGAAGAAAATTCCGGCCAGAGGCGCAAAACGCCTCTGGCCGGAATTATTTGCGACTCGACTGTAGAGTGTTCCGGATTATTGGCCCGGCAACTCCTGCCAGTTCCAATTGCCGTTGTACCAGAGCGCTTGCACGCGCTGATTAGAATTAACGTGAATGAGATATGTGTTCCCGTTCATTACATAGGTAGCCAGTTGGCTCCCAAATTCCACGGTGGGAGCGCCACTCAGAATCTCCGAGTTGGTCCACGGCGCCCAAGTTCCGTTGGACAACAGAGACATCTCGCGCACGTGTCCAGTGCTGTCCCAATAATAAAAGTCTCCCGGACTCGCCATTGTGATGGGCGTTCCGGAGGCCGCATTAGGACCGCCCGTGGTTGCGCCCACGTCCTGGCTGTTCCACTGGTTGTTTCCGTAGAAGAGCATTTCCACGTGCTGAATGGAATTGATGTAGAAGACATGGGCGCTGCCGCCGCTCGGCACGTAGGCCGTCAATTGGCTGCCAGGGGCCGCCGGAGTAGCTGAGAAAGTAACTGGGGCGTTGTTCCAAGGCGCCCAATTTCCATTGCTTAACAGCGTCAGCTCCCGCACGTATCCATCAGGATCCAGATAGTAGAAATCTCCCGGGGAAGCCATCACAATTTTGGTCCCAGAAGGTACAGTTGGACCGCCCGTGGATTGGGTCAGGTCCTGGCCGTTCCAATTGCCGTTATACCAGAGCGCTTCCACACTCTGGCTGGAATTGATGTAGAACAAATACGTATTGCCGGTGCTGGTGCTGTACGTAGTAAGTTGGCTTCCTGTGGCCGCCGCAGGAGCGCCGGCAAGAACCGTGATATCGGCGTTGTTCCATGGGGCCCAATTTCCGTTCGACAATAGAGTAATCTCCCGCACATGTCCATTTGAATCCAGATAATAAAAGTCTCCCGGCCCGGCCATCGCGATCGGAGTTCCCGAGGCCACATTCGGACCGCCCGTAGATGCAGTCACATCCTGACTGTTCCAATTGCCGTTGTACCAGAGCATCTCCACGTGCTGACTGGAGTTGACGTGGAACAAATGTGCACTGCCGCCGCTCGGTACGTATGCGGTCAGTTGGCTCCCTGCGGCCGCCGGCGGGGCTCCTGCTATAACTGTGATATCTGCATTATTCCAAGGGGCCCAATTTCCATTCGACAACAGTGTCATTTCCCGCGCGTGCCCCATGTAGTCCAAGTAGTAAAAGTCCCCTGGACTTGCCATCGTGATCGGCACAGTGATGTGTGAAAGTTGCGCCTCCCACACGTTACGGATTGGCTGTGTCACCGTGCCTGGAGGCGGCGTTCCACCTTTAGGTTCATCAGGACATACGGTGTTGCTCCATGCCTTTACCGAAGGATCAAATTCGCCGCAATAGATGTAGCCCGTGCCGCCCTCCACAAAATTGTCGCCCTCAAATCCAAGCACCATCCACACAGGACACGCATCGAAGCGGCCCGTGGCTCCGCTGGAGCCCAGGGGAAGAGCACAGGATTGGTTCATGGTATTGGCGTAATTGAAGTACGGCGCAAGCATTGCGGCTTGCGCGGAAGGTTGTGGGTCCACTGGCGGAGTGCCAAGAGTGCTATTGGGCGGGAATTTAGTGTAGGTTCCGGGCACAAGCGCGAGCTGCTGGAGGCAAGGTTTGCTGCAAGCCAGTTGTAATAAGGCAGAACGCCGGTAATGAAGTCGGTATCGTAAAGATACATGTCAACCACATCGACGAAAGGGCCATTGAGTTGGGCCGGGCACGTTGGGTTCTGCATCCATTTCACCTGATTGGAGTTGAAGCTGATCCAGAACTTAGTTCGTGGCGACCACGCTTTGATGGCCGGCGCCAACACGTTCTGGAAGAAGTTGTAATCTTTCGCGGTAGCTTGTTGCCAAGTAGGATCGCAGGGATCGGTAGATCCGTCACCCTGATACGGCTCGTCCAGGATTACGGCATCAATCAGACTGCCGTCGTAGTGCCAATTTTTCAGGTTAGCAACAACGCCATTCCAATAATATTTTTGAAAATCTGCGAGATCATCATTTTCATAGTCCCTCCAGTGCATAGGTTCCAAAATGGCGTGAACCGGGGGGTAAGGGATGGGTGGATAACCGGGAGTGAAATCATCATCGTAGAAAAATGCGATGTCGGCGTCGGCCTTACGCTCATTTGCCCACAAGGCCATCTGGAAGTTTCGCGTCTGCGGCGGCGTTCCCCCGTACGCGCCCCCGATCAACGTTGGCCCCGAGGTGATGGTGGTGAACGAAGGTGAGCTAAAGTCGTTTCCGTCGAAGCTCCAGGTGCTGGAAAAGGAATAATTGGTGCTGGCGCCCGTACTGCGCGCAATCAGAGTGATGGTTGAACCGGAAGCGATGGCAGTAACCGGAGAGTTAGGATCATCGGTAAGAAGAGTAGCCAGAGAAGAAGCCAATTGCGAAGCCGTAGAGTTCTGGTCATAAGACGTGCCTTGGGTGTAGCCATTGATGGTGATATTGATTAATCCCTGATCGTATATGGGACCGCAGTAGTAGATGTTGCATTGGCTTGTACTCTGCTCGCTTCCTTGAATCGTGATGCTGCCGGTGCCTGGAAATGCCACGGTCTGCGCGAACCCTGAACTCAAACCCAGGCTGACAATCAGCGCCAGGAAAAGAAACCGTGTCCCTCCGGACAAAACCCGCGCCCGGTTGTATAAAGTCGCTACTGCAAAACGTGTCATTTGCATGGCTGCCTCCAAAATCTATCGAGAAAGAAATCCTGACTCGTTTCTTGCCCACGCCCCCTTTAAACAGGCGCGAGAGCAGCAAGATTTCCTCTCTAAAAGCAAGTGGCAGTTTTGGGTAAAGCATTAGGAATTTTTTATATTTTTTGGGCTGCGAGCATCTCCGCGGATAGCTTTGTCTTGCTTAGAACTGCTGCTCGAACATCATCCCGACGACAGAAAAACCCCGCCCTAGCGGAGCTAGGGGCGGGGCACCCTCAAGTCAATTACGAGACAACGGGCTGGGCCGGGCCACCCACCATAAGGATTGTTGTAATCATGAAGCTCCCAACGATACTCTAATGACGGTGGCGGTGGCGGCGCTTTTCCGTTATCGGGGATTACGACTATGCTCATAGTAAACGTTGCAGCAATGTCATCCGCAGTGGGGTCCATTACACCGTCTATGTTCCAATACCCACCATTCTCTTGACAATACCGAGTTTTGGTATGAACAGGATATGATCACGGAACTTCATTTGGTTGCGGAAGAACCCTGCCCCAGCAAACTGGGGCAAGGTTTACTTCACCAGGTTTTTGGATTCTCAAAAATATTAATTTTGTGGGAGAGAATTACAATAGTCTGACATCCAGTTATAGTCGATTTCCAAACCTGTTAGGTCTACTGCATCGTTAAGGACGCTTTCGACCAGACCGAGCGATAACTCCGATGCATAGTCCGCCCATTTCTTGGGATGAAGAACTGTATGAAAGACTTCTTTCGAACTGTCTCTAACCTCTTGGTAGTTTTTTGGCAGGTGCTGTGGAAGGTCCTTGGGAAAATTGTCGCTAACAATCCGGGCAGATTCTTTTTTCTCCCACTGATTCAAATTAAATGTACATGTTGCCCTTGGGCCATAGGACGTTCTTACTCCGAATGGTAGAAAGCGCTGATTGCCTCCACCGAAAGTTTGCCCAGAAACATCTGTCGTTCCGTTCTGGGAATTCCGATTACCGAAAAACTCATAGGGATTTGTGTTATCAGGAATCACCCAACTATAGTCTAATGACGGTGGTGGTGGTGGTGGTGACTTTGGGTCTGGAATGGGAGCCACCGACACTTTGAACACGCCCGGGTCTTCTTCGAACACGCCCGGTCCGTCTTCGGGCGGCGTATCAGCTTCCGCTGCAGCAACTTCATCCGCGGTGGGATCCATTACACCGTCTATGTTCCAATACCCGCCATTCTCTAGACAGTTAATTGGATGGCCCATACCGTCGGTATTATCACTAACTCCATCGCAATAGAGATCAGCAAGCCCGGTGGGGTCGGTGGCATTCACTGGATTGTTGGAGACATAGGCATAACGATTCAGCGACTGGGGATCAGTGAAATCCATGCTGCCCTGATACGGATCGGGTGTGGTCCACCGTCCCTGGGTCGTGGAGTACTTGCGGAACAGAGTGTGCTCCAGGTTGGTTTCAGCATCGTGAAGGTAGTCGGTAAAGTGAAAGAAACTCGAATCAGTGCCGGTGCAGTTGAGGCCATCACCGAAGGGCAAACTGGTGCAAGTCTCCGCCAAAGACCCATTCACGGCTGAGGTAGCGCGCTTGGTTCCCAGCCAGTCAGTATGGAGAAAGCTCGTGGTTCCATAAGAAGTGGGGACGCCCAAAGAACTGGCGCCACCGGAATACCCGGCCAGGTGCCTGCCTCCGGCATAGATTTCAGTGCTCCAAACCCCGGTTGCCGGGTTAATCGAGGTCACCGCCCGGCCCGCGAGATCATAGATATATTCGGCGTTGGGCCCGCTCACCCGCTGCCCGTCAGGATCATACGCATACCTGAACGTGCCTCCGCCATTGACTGCCTGCACCAGCCGGCCCTCGGCATCGTAGGTGAAGGAGTTTCCCAGGCCGTCGTTGGTAATGTTGCCCAGGGCATCATAGATAACGCCACTGCCGGAGATGTGGTTGTAGTTGTCAAATACATATTGTGGTGCCGGCCCACCCTGCGGAGCGCTTACCTGCAACCGGTTGTTAAAGCGATCATAACCGTAGCTGAAAGTTTGTTGGCCGGCATTCTTATTAGCGGCGGAAAGACGGTTCAATGGGTCGTAGGAATAGGCCCAGCTACCATTCACCGAATCATTGGCGGTGATGATGTTTCCATCCGGAGCACTGGAGAGGGCATACGAGTAGAGAAGACCGCCGGTGCCGCCCGTCAGGGTTGCGCCTGAAGGCGTGGCCGTAAAGGAAGAGCCGGTGAAGTTAGCGTTGTTGGTGGCAGAAGATGCCGAAAGCGAATAGTTGATGCCTGCTGCCCCCGTGGGTGTTTGCAAATTAAGCGTGCCACCAGAAGAGCTGGCGCTCACCGGCGAATTAGGATCGCTGAACGCGGCAGCCAGGGTGGAAGCTAGAGTTGTGGACGTATCGGTTTGGCCATAAAGTACGGTCTTGGAAAAGCCGTTCACCGTGACTGTAACCGTGCCCGTGTCATAGACGGTACTGGTTCCGGGACCGGTGCCCCCGGTGAGAGTGAGACCGGAATTCGCAGTCGTAAATGATGGTGTGCTGAAGTGGCCGGAATCATAGCTGCAGGAGGAGGAGAGTGAGTAATTGGTTGTCGCTCCCGGATTCCTGGCCACCAGCGAGATAGTATTGCCGCTGGCAGCGGCGTTCACGAATGCAGACCCATCGTTGTTAATATTGTTTGCCAAAGCTGCAGCAATGCCCGCCGCCGTAGTCCCCGATCCTGAGAAGGATTGAGAATCACCATGACTGTTGACCGTGATCGTACAGGTTCCTGAGTCGTAGACGGTGGCGTAGGCTGCGTCTTGTCCGCCGGTAAGAGAGAAGTTGCCCGTACTGAAATCAAAAGTCGGCGATGGCGATTCCAAGACAAAAGAGTTTGTCTGCGACTGCGCCGAGGGTTGGCTCCATGCGGCCATGGGATAGTTTGTGGAAGAGCCCGCCGTAGTGCTGGTTATAGTCAGCGCAGGCATGCCCTGGTAGGAGGTTACCGTGGCATGGACTAGGGACGTGCTGGAATTGATTCCAGTGGCAAAGTTGCTCATGACGAAAGCGGCGCTCTGGCCACAGCAATAGTAAGAGGGGATTGGAGCAGTACTGCCGCCATAGCTCCCATTCACGATCAGGTTCTCCCACCCATCATCCCAGTCGGTTTCCGGGCAGGTTGAACCGTCACCCGCGCTGGCGCATGGGTCCCACGTGTATTGTTCGGGTTCTCCGCTGATGTAAATCAGTGCACTGCCGGGAGCAGCCGCCTGGGTCTGCACCGTCGTGGATTGCAGCGCGCCGTTGATGGTTACACTGCCTTGTCCGGGCGTTCCAGGGGACACCTGCCTGCTTCGCTCTGCACCGGCGATAGCCACGCTTCCACTTGCAGGGTTTCCCAGCAACTGTGCCGTCCGATTGCTGACCTGGCCGCGGGGGGAGTAGCTGACGTTCTCCGCAACCCCGTTTCCCAGAAGATCGCTAACTGGGCCAAACGGCCCGTAGTGCACATTGCTGAGGAGCTTGGCAGGATGGTTGGCGTCATTCACCGAGCTGTCAAGCTCGGCGAGGCCATCCAGGTTGTAGCTGTAGTTGAATTGTGTTCCCAATCCGTTGGTGGCAGAGATAACGTCACCGGCGAGATCATACTGATAATTGAAAGCATAAAGCGGATACGAGGAACTTCCGCAGGTAGACGGAGTGCACTGCCAGTTATTCACAATGCGTCCCATGGAGTCATAACTGAAGATATTGCGCGCATTGGCATTGTATTCGGAGGTCAGGCGTCCGCTGGGATTTTGCAGTGAAGTACCCCAGGCGCTGGCCTCATCATAGTTGAAAGTGGCAGGAGGCGTATTGCTGTCATTGGTGTACGAGCGCTGTACCAAGCGGCCCAGTGGATCATAGACATAATTGGTCGTTGTCGTTACCGCTGGATTGGTTTGATTCATGGCAGGCCTTATGCGCTGTGTAAGCAGGCCGTTATGGTCATAGGAATAGGTCGTAGTGGAAGGCGTGGTTCCACCGGTCGCAATCCACTCCGGCTCGGTCTCCGATGTCAGCCGCCCCAGGCTGTCAGAGACGAAGATCCGAGGAGACAAGCTACCCTGGCTGATGGTTGTAGTCAGGTTGCCAGAATTGTCGTAGCTGTAGCCATAGGTAGTGAGAAATCCAGTAGCGGAGATATCCTGGCCACACGCTGTAGGCGTTCCGCCATTTCCCGTGAGAGCCGTATTAGAGACTTCGCAGACAGAGGTCAATCTTCCCAGCCCATCGGACTGCGTGATGCGAGTAACTCTGGTGCTGTTGTTTCCTTCATCGGTGACCTGAGTTGCTCTGCCTGTATAGGTGTATTGCATTGAGGTACCATCGGAATGAGTGATGCTGGTGGTGCGTCCCAATGCGTCGTAAGCAAAGCTGTTCCCCGCGCCGGAGCAGACCTTTGAGGTGTTGCTCAAACCATTGCCCTGATAAGCATAGGATTGAAACCCAATCTGGCCTATCGAGTTATAGCAAACATCTTGCTGGTCATAGGGCGTAGACTCGCCGTTGGAGACAGCGGTGCGGGAGGTTCGTCCCAGGCTATCCAACTGAACGTATGAGTCAGAAGTACGAGAGCCGTCAATTTTGTTTTGCGTGTGCACCTGGGTGGCGCTGTCATAAAAAACTTTCGTTTGCCCGCCATCAGCAAAGTCGGTCTCGGTAGGACGAAACATCTTGTCATAGGAGAACGTTGTCGTTTGGCCATTCTCGCCTGTGGTACTCAACAGAACACCGGAATTCGTATCGTAGGTCGCCGAAGTCTGGTGGTGCGTCAGATTAGGCGAAGAGGTATCTGGCAAGGTCACCTCGGTGACATAAGCGCCGTTATTTCCATAGGAAAGATTAGTCGTGTTGCCATCGGCATCGGTCATGCTCAACACATTGCCGGCGTCATCATAAGTCGAAATTGTTCCGTTCATGGTGCCACCGACAGAGCTGAGCCAGTAGAGAACGGAAGTCAGATTGCCGCGCGGGCCGGAGACCGCCACATGCTGGGGCAGCCCAGACGTGGAAGTGACTGAAGTTTCATCATAGTTATAGTTGGTCTGGCGCAGCGTTTGCGCACCCGTAGGATCGGTGACGGTCACATTCGTCAGAAGATCGGGAATATTGCCCAACGTGGTGTAATAGTTGAAGGTTTTTTGCGCCAGATGGCCAGGCGCTCCCCAATCGTAGTCGTCAACTTCATTCACCACTCCAGTTGTGCCATCGAGAAAGGCATCTTGTCGCTGGGTAATGCCCGTCGGAAGCGCCGAATAAACGTCTTGCCTGGTAATGGGTGCGCTAACTGATTGCGTTACGCAGTTGCTGTCGTTCCCGTTGCTGTCGTTCCCGTTGTAACAGGTAATAGCCGTTTTCAAGAGAGTGCCGCTACTGGCGCTTCCCTGGTAGAACTTCCGCTGCGTCTCATAGTTAGTCGGCCAGTTATTGAAATCCCATTCGAATCTGTAAACCGTCTGATTACCCTGGGGATCGGTAACTGTCGTATAAAAACCCGCGCCATTAATTGGCCCGGATGGGTCTTCGACCCGAGTATACGTCCAAGTGCCATCGGGCGTAGTGCGCGTCATGTTGGCGATCGAGTAATCTCCGCAGATGATTCCATCATTGGGGCCGGGATAGGCATAGGAGATAGTTCCCCCGGTCGGCAAGGTAAGGGCTGCCAGCCGTCCGGTTACAGAGCCCGGCATCCCCGGCGTGGGCTCGTACTGGAAGGAATATTTACTGCCGTCCGGATAGACAATTGTATCTACCAGGGAAACGTTGGAAAGATTGTAGTCGCCACTCCCTCCCGAGTGGCATTGAAAATTAGTAGCAACGCTGCGGTAGTTCTTATAATTCACCACTACGGAAGCCGTGTTCCCGCCGGGAACGTTGTAGGTATAGGTCTTCGAGACGAGATTGCCGTTCGAGTCGGTGGTTTGCGAGATTGAGAGCGCCTTGACTCCCAACGTATCGGTGAAAGTACCCTGCCCGTCGGTTGAAATCACATTACCGTTGCGATCCGTCATGCTGGCTGGCCCAATCGCGGTTTGCTGCGTACCGTCGCTATTAATGAGCGCAAGGGGAACAGCGAAGTGATTTCCCACCTTATCTATGAGCGATACGAGGCTGGGAGGAGGTGGAGGAGGACATTGCTGAGTGGAACAGGGGTCACCGACGTTCATCTTAATGGTAAGCACGTAACCTGACTGATCAGTCGCTGAACCGGTAGCCTGAAGATACGTCGGACTAACCTGTAGGCCAAAGGTATGGTGTGTCCCAGCGGGATCTACATAATCCAAAACCTCCCAACCACTATTAACAGAGCGGTAGGTTAAATATCCCATGGTATCTGGACTGGTCCAGCCCCAGCGGGGTGCAGGACTGAAAGTGTCGCCAAGAATAAAAAACACGCTGTCGTAATCGAGCGCAAAATGAAATGGTGTACCCCTCCCTGCCTTGCTGACGATTGGGAACTGAAGGTGAAAGTTCAAGTTATTAAGGTTAATGGAGTCGGGCCCGTCAGGCGTGCCCGTCATCGTCGAAAAATTAGGGAATCCGGTACCGCTTTGGCCGAAGGCAGCAAGACACGAGAAGAGCAGAATACTGAACAACAGAACGGAATTCCACACGCGATTCATTGAAGGCAACATTTTTCATCTCCAGGTACAACTCTGAATTTTGTCTTGCTGGGGCCCGGGACAACTGGTCTGGCAGAGAAAGGAACCTTGGGTCGGCCGCCTGCTGCTTATACGGGGCAGCAGGTAAGGAACAAGATTCCTCCCTCTCTAATAACCAAGTGGCAGTTCTGGATAAAACATTAGGAAAATATTTTTATATTTTTTTCTGGGCTGCGGTGGGAGGAGCTAAGCCTTGTGTTTCCGGAATCTTACAGATCCAGTCGAAGCCTGTTGCACGGAGGCAGTTGCTAACCCGGTGGGAATCACACCCTTTGATATCAAACTCTGATTGCCTGTTGCGTTGTGGGTCATAATTGTCCTGGCAATCAGCAATGCCGGGCTTTGCCCAAAACGGTCTTTAACGTTGAAAAACGCATTGGCTAAGTGCTTTTGCAGGGTTGTTCTTTGACAACATATTTTGTTTTTATTGAATTTGGCGCTACGAAATGGATGCCTTCAGGCCCAGTTAAGAAGCGGCGTATTCTAGCCAGCTTTTTAGTGCTGGGGTGTCGAGCAAATTGATCCAAGTCCCGCAAGGGACGGTGCTTTGATTCTTCAGTCGGGATGAATATCCGCTTGCAAGATCGCGAGTTCCCCTCGAACTGGGGAAGCCGCTTTCCGCCCATGGCCGTGCGATGTGTAGTCTTTAAAGTTTAAAGTTATCTGATTGGTAAACAAGCAAGGACTACTTCTGCCACTACTCTCCGTCGCCGTATATTTTTCAATTTGAATGGGTTAGCGCTGGCGCGACTACTCGATGTAATGGGGTGGGTGGGAACACCTTCCCGCCCCGCGCCAAAAAAGGCATGTATTACCAAAAGATCAACAGCCAATGAAAGCGACCCAGCCCTACTCGACGGTCACAGACTTGGCCAGGTTCCTGGGTTGGTCAACATCGCAGCCGCGGTCAACCGCCATGTAATAGGCCAGCAGTTGCAGCGGCACAATTTCCAGAATGGGCAGCAGCAGCTCCGGCGCCTGCGGGATATAAATGACGTGGTCTACAGATTCCTTGATCTCCTCGTCTCCCTCAATGGCGATGGCAATCACCTTGCCTTCGCGCGCCGTGACCTCTTTCACATTGGAGATGGTCTTTTCATAGCGAGTCATTGAGTTGGCATCGTCCGGGTCTCGCGTAGCTATTACCACCACAGGCAAACGCGCGTCGATGAGCGCATTCGGGCCGTGTTTCATTTCACCGGCAGGATAGCCCTCGGCGTGGATATAAGAAATTTCTTTCAGCTTCAGCGCTCCCTCAAGCGCAACCGGATAATGGATGCCGCGCCCAAGATAGAGAAAATCCTGCACGCCCGAATAACGCCCAGCCAGGTCGCAGCACTGCTCATCGCGCTTCAATACAGCTTCGAGCTTGCCGGGAATCTTCACCAATTCGCTGATGAATTTGCCGGCCTGCTCCAGCGAAATTGTGCCGCGCAACTGGCCGAGGCGAAGAGAGAACAGGAAGAGCGCGGTCAACTGGGCGGTGAAAGCTTTGGTGGAAGCGACGCCGATCTCAGGTCCAGCATGGGTATAAAGTGTACCGGCGGCCTCGCGCGTAATCGCAGCGCCCACCACGTTGCAGATGGCCAGCGTCTTGGAGCCTTTTGTCTTGGCTTCGCGCTGGGCGGCGATGGTGTCTGCCGTCTCGCCGGATTGGGTAATCAGCAGGGTAACGTCTTTGCCCGATGTGATGGGGTCGCGATAGCGATATTCGCTGGCGTAATCCACTTCCACCGGGATGCGCGCCAGCCGTTCGATCATATATTTGCCGGCCAGCGCCGCGTGCCAGCTTGTGCCACAGGCAGCGATGTTGATTTTGTTAACGTCGCGCAGCTCCTGCTCGCTGATCTCCATCGCTTCCAGAACAACGCTGCTCTTATCGGGAGCGATGCGGCACATGGCGGTGTCCCTGACGGCGCGGGGCTGCTCATGAATTTCTTTGAGCATGAAGTGCTTGTAGCCGCCCTTTTCCGCCATCATCGGGTCCCAGGTGATGTGCTGCACTTCGCGGGCAATGGGGGTGCCCTCAAAATCCGTGACCAGCACACTGCCGGGGGTAATGACCGCCATATCGCCATCCTGCAAAAAGAACAGGTCGCGGGTGTGGTTCAGGATTGCCGGCAGGTCGGAGGCAACAAAGTGTTCGTTCTTGCCCAGCCCAATCACCGCCGGTGGCCCATTGCGCGCCGCGACGATTTTGTTGGAATCGTCCACTGAGATCACCGCCAGGGCAAAGACGCCGGCAAGTTGCTTGACGGCATTGCGCACGGCTTCTTCCAGCAGGACGCGATGGCCGTTTCTGTTATGGAAGTAAAATTTCTCGATCAAATGGGCGATGACTTCGGTATCGGTTTCGGTGGAAAATTCGTGCCCTTCTTCGATCAGCTTCTTCTTCAGCGGAAGATAGTTTTCGACAATGCCGTTGTGCACGACCACAATCCTGCCGGTGCAGTCGCGATGAGGGTGAGCATTCAGCTCGGTCGGGCGGCCATGGGTGGCCCAGCGGGTGTGCCCGATGCCGTAGGTGCCTTCCATCGGCTTCAACCGGATGGACTCTTCCAGGTTGCGCAGCTTGCCCGGCGCCCGGCGTATCTGCAGGCCATCTTCGTTGCCGGCTACGGCGATGCCGGCAGAGTCGTATCCCCGATATTCCAGCCGGCGCAGGCCGTCCAGAATGACAGGTACTACCTCTTTTTCACCTACATACCCAACAATTCCACACATAGCTCTTCCTTCCGCATTTTATTGCCCAAAATAAAACCGAATCTTCCCCGGCCAGAGACGTTAGCATTTATAGCAGCACGAGAGTTGCCACTATATTATTGTTATGCCTTGCCAGGCTATCTATAACAGTTACAAACACTTATACAGCGTTAAAGTCGCGGCTCCTCAGCGGGCGATCTCATGCAAGCAGCAGGGTGTTGAGGATTTCTCTTCTCTGTCCCCATTGGGGCAGTAAGGAAATTGGCTTAAGACCCCCTGTTTTCATATAGATGGACAAGCAGTACGAGAAACCAAAGCAAGCCAATGAATTGATTCCTGGTGTGAAAAGCTTTGCTCACTCACCTTGTGTCTCTGCCGACACGATCACCTCCAGCGGTCCACCAGGTTCCACCAGATGACGCGAGTCCATTCTTTCAATGCTGTCTTAGCCCATTCTCTTTGGCGCCACCATTGGGTCCCAAATAACCTGGGGTCCCGGGCGGCAGCCACCGACCAATTGTATTGCGGCAGCCGGTGCCTGAAAATGGAGAGCGCCCGGGCCGTGTGCCAGTCGCTGGTAACAAGCAGCACGTTCTTCGGATGCGAGTTCTGCAGGCAGCGTTCGACATACTTGGTTTCTGTATATGTGGAGTCTTCTGCAAACGGGCAAACGCTGACATAGGGCTCCATCTCCCCGGCATCTGTTTTCAAAAAAGCTGAAGCATATTCCGCGGGCGTACGGCCGAAGTAAGTGCTGTCATCGGAGGCGTCGAGAAATAACTTCTTTCCATAGCCGGCACGCAGCAGTTCCATCCCCTTGTGGTATCGCAGGTCGAGACTGTCGCCCGCCAGGACCACAATCACATCGGCTTTCTCCGGGCGATCCACCACCAAAACACGCCCAGCAAAGACAAAGAAGACCGCAAAACATGCCAGCAAGAACAATAAAACCAGCAATTTCTTCCTGGACGGCCAAATCGCCACAATTTTGCCCCTGGTAAATTTAGTCTTTGTCGAGTATCTGCCTGATGACCGCGCTGAAACTTCCGCGCAGGACAAGAGTTTCAATGTACCTCAAGCAAGCAATGCATCGCAAAGCCCGGATTGCGTGGGGAGCGATTCTGGTCTCTGTGACAATGTTCGCTTGAAAAGCTGCAAGGCAATGTGAATTTATGGATAATTCTGGGAAGCGGCGGATGCGGAGCTTCCACAAACTGCACGAGCTATCGCCGGCAACATTCTGAATCCTGCTCTGTAAATCGACATCTACTGAATTTATTGAGGATAACTATGTCAAAAACTTCCCAGACATTTGCCAATCACAAGAGAAGCGATCCCCTATTTCACTTTTTCATGGTTCCGGTTGCGGTCATTAGCGTGATTGTGGCGGCGGTGCGATTGGTCCGCTTTCCCAGCCTGGGTAATGGCTGGCTGGTGGTGGTTGCCGTGGCGGCGACGGTGGCTGTCTTCAAGATTCGTTTGTATGCTCTGCGCGTGCAAGACCGCGTGATCCGGCTGGAGGAGCGCCTTCGGCTGATGGCCGTTCTGAAAGATCCGCTGCGCTCGCGCATTGCGGAGCTCTCCGGTTCACAACTGATCGCTCTGCGCTTCGCTTCTGACGCCGAACTTCCCCGGCTCGTGGAACTGACCCTGCAGGAAAAGCTGAGCCGCGCGGAAATAAAAAAGGCGGTGGTGGACTGGCGTCCGGATTATTCGCGGATTTAGAAACGCGAATAGAGTGCCCTGGCAAATTCAAAATGTCGAGTCTCTGCAGACGCGATTTCCTATGACATAAATGTTACATCCTCTTTACACTGGCGGCATTCCAGCTTTGCTATAATCGCGCGCATAGCCATGAAATCAACATTGATTCGCCTGCTTTTTCTTATGCTGATCCTTTTCGTCTTGGGTCCACAGAGTTGGGCCACTTGCGGCGGCGGTGGCGGCGGCGGTGTGGGCGGAATGGGTGGTGGCGGCATAGGTTCGGACCCGCAGGTGTACCAGGTGCCATGGCGCCTGCTGAAGCCCACCGATCCGCCGGTAAACGCCGGCTTGGTGCTTTACTGGTTTCCTTCTTCCAACAATGAGCTGCAGCAATCGAGTTTGCGCAACTCGCGCCAGCTTACGCTTTACGCCACGCAATGCGTTGCCATGGAAGTATCTGACGTTCGCACTCCGGCAGGCCAGAAATTCGCCGCCGACGCCAAGCTGCCGATTGTAGTGCTGACCGCCGCCGATGGCACAGAGCTTGGCAAGGTTGAGAACAAGGACGGCAAGCTCAAAGTCGAGCAGGTAGAAAAGCTGGTCGATGACGAAATGAAGCAGCGCGAGAGCGCCCTCGACAAGCAGATGAAAGACGCCAAAGACAAAGCCAAGGCGGGCGACAACAACAGTGCCATCACGATGTATCGCGGCGTTCTCGATCAAAAGTGCCTGTTCCCAAAAAAGGCAAGAGATGCAGCCAAGGAGCTGAAGAAACTCGGCGTCAACGACGTGGGCCAAATTCCCGATCCCCCGGTTTTCGATTCCGTGAAGGGCGCGCAGATCGAGCGCACCATGATCGCCGGCCTGAAGGCCGAGATGGACGCGAAATACTCTGAAGCAGAAAGATTGTATGCACAGGCGCACCGCATGGATCCCGCCGATCCCGCGCCGCTGCGCTACCTGGGCGAGGTGTATCGCCACGAGACCGGCGAGTGGTCGAAGGCGCGAAAGGTCTTTGAGGCCATCCTTAATATGCCGGCTGATCCGCTGTCGCGCGCGGTCGCGCTGCATGGCCTGGGGAAGATGACCATCCACGATGGCGAGTTTGCTAAAGGATTGGCGCTGATGGAAAAGTCTGTCGAAACGTATCCGCTGGCGCTGGCCAACCGTAACCTGGCAGTGTATTGGAATTCGGAAGGTGACACGGCCAAGGCCGACCACTACGTGCACGAAGCGCTGGCCCTCGACCCAAACGATGCCTACAATCTCATCTTCGCCGCCGCCTTCATGGCCGGCAATGGACACGGCGATGAAGCCCTGAAGATTGCCCGCGAGAATGAAGCCATGCTTCCTGCTTCATACAACCTGGCTGCCATTTACGCGCAGACCGGCCAGCGCGACAAGGCGCTCGCCCTGCTCAAGCGCCACTTCTTCGAGTACGAGCGCTACCGGGCAGTGCGCGCTGAAGAGATGATGGAAGCGAGGGTGGATGCCGTGTTTGCCTCTCTGAAAAACGATCCGGCATTCGTCGCGCTCACCAGCGGGGCGGATGGAAAGCTCGATGCTTCCGGAACCATGGACCCGCGGCGCGGAACGGCGCACTAGATTCTGGATCGAATCGGCATCCAAACCGACGGGCTTGTCAAATAGGCACTCGTTCCAGGGAGGCGATAAACTGAATCCCGCCGACCTGCTTCCCCTGAAGCCGCGCGTCATTTGTGATGAACAGGTCAACTCCC
>Ga0209166_10000918_pt1 | contig 27346 bp, 37 predicted proteins | sample Coa_R1_3_FD_187151 | JGI IMG/M metagenome (GOLD analysis project Ga0209166, IMG submission 187151) | Surface soil microbial communities from Centralia Pennsylvania, which are recovering from an underground coalmine fire - Coalmine... | ecosystem: Environmental > Terrestrial > Soil >...
CAAAACCGATTCCGATGGCCTTTCCGACATCGATCACTTCGCCCGCTTTATGCGTGCTTCGGAAGCGCCGGCGCGAGACGTTACCCTCTCCCAGACTCCCGATGCGAAACACGGCGAAGCGCTCTTCTACAAAATTGGTTGCGTAACATGCCATATTGCGTCGCTCACCACCGCGCCCGCCGGCACTCCTATCAATGGGGGCAGCTTCACCGTACCCCCCGCCCTCGGCGAAAAAACTTTCCACCCCTACGGTGACTTCCTCCTCCACAACGTCGGCACTGGCGACGGCATCGTCCAAGCCCTAGCCGAGCACTACGGCAAACGAATGGCCGAGCACACCTGGAGAAATTTCTCTCAGCGCGAATTCAACAACTCCGCTAACAAGATTCGTACTGCCCCTCTCTGGGGCGTCCGACTCCACACTCGCCTCATGCACGACGGCGCTTCCGTCACCTTCACCGACGCCATCCGCCGCCACCGCAGCGAAGCCTCTCAAGTTACCGAAGCCTTCGAAAAGCTATCGCCAGCCGAAAAGAAAGCGGTGCTTGCTTTTCTGCAGTCTCTCTGACATCCGTCCGTTGTGAGTGTTTAGAGGAGGCTGGCCGGTTTCACTGAAACTCGAGCAACACAATCTCAGGATTCGAGCCCAGGCGCAGCGGTGGTCCCCAGGTTCCCGCTCCGCTCGACGTGAACACTTGCATTTTCCCGATCCGGCTCAATCCATACACAAACTGCCGGTAAATCTTCCGCGCCATCCAGCTCCACGGAATAAACTGCCCAACGTGCGTGTGTCCGGAAAGCTGCAGCGAGACGCCGGCCGCCTCCGCAACCTCCGGATGGTCCGGCGCGTGCGTCAGCAGAATGCTCGCGCGCTCGCGGTCCACGCCAATACCCTCCAGGACCGACGCAAAATGCCCGTCGTGCGTCGCATGGCGGTACGGCACTCCAATAATTTGCATGCCGTCTGCTTCCACTTTTTCGTTGCTGAGCACGCGTACCCCCGCTGCCTCAACCGCCCGCAGATAATGGCTGTCGTCGCCGAACTGCTCGTGGTTCCCCGCCACAAAGTACACGCCATGCGGCGCCGTCAGCCCGCTCAAAGGTTCTGCTGCGCGCTTCGCGTCGATCGCCGTGCCGTCATACAGATCTCCGGCGATGAAAATTGCATGGGGCTCTTCCTTCAAAATCTTTGCTACCATGCGTCGCAGAAAACCGCCGTTCCGCACGTGGCCAAGATGGACATCGCTGATCAGCGCCGCTCTTCGACCGCGCCACGCCTCCGGCAAGTTCGCCAGCCGCACCGTGATTCGTGTAATGCGCGTCCAGCTAGCGTTGAAGACTCCGTAGACCCCCACCACCAGCGCGGCGCTGAAAAGCGCTTCCACAATCAAGTGGAAGTTCGCACCAAACCCCGCCAGCCGCGCCGCTCCGAAAACGACCCACGAAGAAACTGCCGCGAGAAAGAGGAAGCTCAGCAAACCCAGCCAAACCGCCGCAGCCCTGTAAAATAGGCGCAAAGCCGCGCTCGTATAGCGAAACGCCAGCAACGAAGCGGCAAGAAAACTCACCGACAAAACGCCCAGCCCCACCTTGAGCCACAACGGCCCGGCGGCATTGTTTCCCGCGAGCGAAAACGTCCACGTTTCATAGAGAAAGAAATGCCCCACGAAAAGAATGGTCTGAATAACCACAATGAAACCGGCAAATCCCTTTCGTATTCTCATACTTCATTAGATTCACCAAACCGCCATTCGTATTCATAGTTCGAAGCCATGCCCCCGGCTCCCCAAAGCCTGCCGCGGACGGTCATTCGGCGTGGCGATTGCCGGGCCTGGTAGCGCTGGGAATCAGGTGGATTCTGGCTTCTCTCGACGGACGTTTCTTCTCCGCCGTTCATGACCCCACCCCGCGCCCACTCCACGAATTCTTGCTTCTTAGCTCGAAAATCGAGCGCGTATGAATCAATACAAATCGTCCCGCGCCTCTATCGAAATCCCAAAAAAGGGCGCACACTGTGTGCGAGGCTACCCACATGCTCGCAGTGGCGAGTGTTTCGAAGAAAAAACGCGACGACTTGAAAGCCAAACGAAATTTGCTGTTCGAAAAATACGCAAAGCATCCCCAGGATTTTCATCTCGCTCTGGAAATCAAGAAGCTTGATGACGAAATTGCCGAGTGTACTCAGCACGTAGAGAAGGACACACGCTCCGAGCGCTCCGCTTCATCCAGCAAGAAGCTCCAGACAACTCTGAAGTAAGAAATAAAAATTACGCGGCGGGGCGAGGATGGGGAACACCTTGCTCTTTGCTAGCCTCTCCAAAAAAATCCCGTCTAATCCTGCGGCACGTATAAAATGGGCTGGCTTTCTCTACGCCGCACCGTGAATCAGCTCCCGCATGGAGGCAAATCATGAAAACAGTTCTGCTCTTCCTTGTTCTCACCACCATCACCGCGTGCCCTCTGCTCGCTCAAAACCAAAAGCTCCCCGAAGGCATTTGGCAGGGCTATGACGGCGAGTGGTTGCATGTCACCCAGCAACTGGTCGCTCTCGCCGAAGCCACTCCCGAGGAAAAATTCTCGTGGCGTCCCGCGCCCGGCGTGCGCTCCACCAGCGAGGTCTACATGCACATCGCCCTCGCCAATTTCTACTTGCTCAGTGTGACGGGCCCCAAGATGCCCGCCGATCTGAAAGAAGGCCTGGAAAAATCCGTCACCGCAAAGGCTGACGTCATCAACTGGCTCAAGCGCTCCCTCGACGCCGTCAAGCAAGCTCATCTCGCCGTAACGCCGAAAGATCTCCAGCGCAAAGTGCACATTGCGGATCGCGACGCCACCGTAGACGGAATGTATTTGCGGATCGTCATTCACGCCAACGAACACATGGGACAGCTCATCGCCTATGCGCGCATGACCGGTGTCGTCCCGCCCTGGTCAATTGGCCAATAGCAATAATTACGCAAGGCGCCAGTCCCTCCCTTCGCGCGTTGGGGCACGGCATGCCGTGGCCATTCCTTCTTTACCGCATGTCCCCTTTGGTCTCGCGGCTAGCTCCGACCATTGCGCACAGCTTCTCCCTGTGTAAGCTTCCGCAGCTCACGCAAGCGCAATCCACCACGTGCTTACAAAGTCCCTCCTCTTGCGCGCTGTAGAAAAACCTGTCGAACCGCAAAATCAAACAGGCTGACGTCTTTGCCCAAGGCCGAGCCAGAATCTGAGCAGAATTCTCGTCTTAGGACTATGTAAAAAGTGCGCAACGAGGCATCCAATCGCTACGTTGACAAAATGTGTCTTTTTCTTTCTAAAGTCCCGCTCACCAAGTACTTATAAGCGGGCGAGGGTACCCGGCGGCTTGGCAGGCAGTTTGCGCGTATTGAACAAGGTTGGGCTGTGCCTGCATAGGCTGGCGTGGCTTAATCCCAAGAAATGTCATCTCCACTATGGAATACGCAATTGCGAGGCTGCGGTGATGCCTGGTCCGATGAGAAGTCCGGTCGAATCTGACAAGAAGACGGGAAGATTATGGGCTTCATTGCTTCTTGCAGCGGCGGCGCTACTTTTCCTCCCGCAAGCGCACGCACAGGCAAACAGTAATACGCCAAGCAGTAATTCATCATCCTCGGTGATCCCGGCAATAAGCTCTGAAGATTACTTCACGTGGGTCGAGCAATTTGACGGAAGTACGAACTCGGAAGGCCAAGTGATGCTGCTTGATTCTTCGGTCGGCTATCTGTACGGGCGTCATCTTTTGGTTGACGCGGGCGTTCCCGTTTATTTCGTTCGCGTGAATTCCACTTCGAGTTCGGGAGCTTCGACGACAAACTCCTCTACCGAGCTGGGCGATGTTTACGGGCAGGTTCGGCTCTCGTTTCCCAATCCGGCGCTGAATTTCAAAACGCAGTTTACGGGACGCGCGCCCACTGGCAGCACTTCCGATGGAATCTCTACCGGGCACGTTACCTATGACTGGACCAATCGAATCGATCATGACTTGGGCCATTGGACTCCGTTCCTCGAGGCGGGCCTCGCCAACTCCATACCCGATGCCTTCGTCTATCGGCGCCCTTTTGCTTCCTACGGAGAACTCGCCCACCTTCAGGCCGGTGCTGCGTATCGAGTTGTTAATCGGCTTAGCGTGGCGGTGTCGGCCTTCGATGTCGCGCCCTGGGGATCGCAGACGATAGACAGCCGAGTTATTACGAACGGAGCTAGCGCGTCCAGCGGTCACGGCCCTCCGTTTTTGCAAGGCAGCCAGACAACCGGCGGTTCGACCCTGGCGGCGGACAACGGATTTTGCGCTGGCTTGGATCTTTCACCGGCGAAGGCGCTTGATTTCACGGTCGGCTACAGCCGTAGCACGCATTACCATCTCAATACCGTTTCTTTTGGCATCGCCGTGAACATGCGCGCGATCTTGCGCCATCCGGGTTTGTAGGCTTTGTGAATGACGTAGCAATTCGGTGCACTTCCCTTTAGGAGGCAACACATGAAACGCATATTCGTTACCATCATGTTAGCGGCTGCGGCGGCATGGATCCTCGCGATTCCGGCTGCTGCGCAGGGTCGTAGCCAGAGCCACCCGGGCGGTGGGTCGGCCGCGGCCGGCTCCATGGGCGGAGGGCATGCCATGAACGCTCCTGTCAATTCGGGCGTTGGCCACTCCGGTTCCGGCGTATCCGGCCCGCGCACGCCGGGCGATCTGCTCACGCAGAACGCCCAGCTTTCCTCGAAACTCAGTTCGCTCCTGCCGGCCGGCACGGACCTTCAGACTGCCGCCGCAGGGTTCCGCAACCTCGGGCAATTCGTGGCGGCGGTGCACGTCTCCCACAATTTGGGCATCCCTTTCGATCAGCTGAAGTGCACGGAGTTGGCCACGGCGGATGCTTGTGAGACCATGACCGTGCCGTCGAAGGGTTCGCACCTCGGCCAGGCCATTCAGACGCTCAAGCCCACGATGAGCTCGGCGGATAGCAAGTCCGCTGCGAAGCAGGCGGAAAAAGAAGCCGCTGCCGACACCCGCTCATAATCATCCTGAACTCCAACCACGTGGCGAGGCCGGCTGAGCCGGCCTCGCCGCGCATCAATTGTTCATGTCTTGATCCGGGCCGGGAGCATGGCGCGCAGGATAAATACTCGGATGGTTTTGGGTGCCGCCTACTTTGGTTTTGCGTGTGCCGGTTTAGAGTCAACTTCATCACAAATTTTAATGGAACCGGCTGACGCAGAAGGCCTATCCTGATAGCACGGCTGTGAATTACACGTCGCATTTTTCATTGCGGGATTCTGGATTGAAAAAAAGTGACTCGCGGCTGACGCAGGTGAGCGATCCCACCGGCACCTATCAGTTTACCTTTGACAACATGGGGCGGCTGACGGGGACCACGACCAGCTACACGTTCCTGACGAGGAATTTCACTACGAGCTACACGTACGACAAGGCGTCGAACCGCACGGGATTCACGGACCCGGAAAGCGGCTCGACAAGCTACGTGTATGACACGCTGAACCGGCTGCAAACGCTGACGCCGCCAGCGGCGTTTAGCGGCACTGGCAATTTCGGGTGCAGCTATGACGCGCTAAGCCGCCGAACGCAAATGACGCGGCCAAATGGCCTGAAGTCGGTCTACGCCTATGACAATTTGTCGCGGCTTCTCAGCGTTCTGCACCAGAATGGCTCGACAACGCTGGATGGCGCAAGCTATTCGGTAGACAACGCTGGGAACCGCACGGCGAAAACAGACCAGTATGCGAACGTGACCTCGAACTATACGTACGATCCAATTTACGAACTGACGCAAGTCACGCAAGCCACGAACACGACGGAAAGCTACACGTACGACGCGGTCGGCAACCGGCTCAGTTCGCTAGGCGTGTCACCCTACAACGTGAACACCTCGAACGAGCTGACCTCGACGCCTAGCGCGAGTTACACCTACGACTACAACGGTAATACGCTGACGAAGGTCGCAGGGTCGAACGCCACGAGCTATTCGTGGGACTTCGAGAATCGCCTAAGCAGCGTAACCCTCCCCGGATCTGGCGGCACCGTGAGCTTCAAATACGACCCGTTCGGCAGAAGAGTCTACAAATCGTCGTCCGCAAGCACCTCAATCTATGCCTATGACGGCGACAATCTCATCGAGGAGACGAACTCCTCAGGGACTGCCGTCGCGCGCTACTCGCAAGGCTTGAACATCGATGAGCCGTTGGCCATGCTGCGCTCGTCCACGACCAGCTATTACGACGCGGATGGCCTTGGCTCCATCACGTCGCTGTCGAGCTCGGCGGGTTCTCTCGCCCAGACCTATGGTTACGACTCGTTTGGCAAACAGACGAGTTCGTCTGGCTCGTTGACGAATCCTTTCCAGTACACGGCGCGCGAATCGGACCCCGAGACTGGCCTGTATTACTATCGCGCCAGATACTACGACCCATCAGTTGGCAGATTCGTCAGCGAGGACCCGGCACGGTTCCGGGCTGGCCCGAATTTCTTCGAGTATGTACTCAACGATCCGGTCGAAAACACCGACCCGGTCGGGCTCAAAACGAGCGTGTGCTGCCGTCGCCTGCATTACATAATTGGGTACTTGGGTCTCAACCATTGCTACATAAAAGTGACGCCTGATGACGGATCAACACCCCACACTTACGGTTTACACAGAGAGGATGCAAGCGGTCATAAGTTTCCGGGTGGCGCAAGACCAGTGGCTGATGACCCCACAGATACTGGAGGCGCTTGCTCCGATGTAAAGGACGCAACTCCGTGCAAAGAAAAAAATCTCGCGAATGGATTTGGCGATCCTAATTGTCCGTCCTGCGGGAATGGTTATAACGCTTTTGGTACGAATAGCAACTACTGGGTTCCATGGGCTCTGCGGAATGCCGGCATGACGCCGCCAAATTTTGGTGGATCTTACCGGTCGCCAGGATATTACCATATTCCAGGATGGAGTCCGTTCGTCCCATATCCATACATTTAGAAGTGGGACTATGGCAGATTTGGTGGTCCCAAAGTGCCAGTGCTCTACAGGGAGGTTGAGCAGACATGGATCAGACTATGGAGGTTACCGGCAGAGGTTCGATCGACCAGAGGACCTTGAAAGATCGTCTCGCGGTCTTTGTCAGCGGCTCGACTCTGTTGATCCCGGCATGCCTGGGGCTGCTCGTTTCCAAAGTTCCAACGATCTTCTGTCCGTTCCCTGCATTAACGGTACTTCCTGCTTTCGCTCTCTCCTCGCTTCATCTTTGGTCAACAGCGGTAACAGTGCCGCCGCTGCTTTTCTTCCTTTGGAATCCGGGACTGTTCCGGGGAGAGCGTAAGGTTCCTAAGAGGTCGCGATGGCTTCTGATCGCTGCGATAGCTTTGAGTGTCATCTGGTTCATCGTGGGGTGGAGCAACGGATTCCACTATCAGGGTGCTAAATATGTTTATACAGTCGCTTTAGCAAATCTCGCGTGGATCGGATTATTGAGCGTCATATTCCGCGCGTATCGGAGACGCGAGCCATCGTTCAATGTGAACCTGATTTTCCACTGGCTTCTCTTCGCTTGGCTGGCATGGTACGCCTTCCCTTATCTCGGTGAATTGCCATAGTTACCTTCAAGTACGATCCCTTCGGACGGCGTATTTACAAGTCCTCGTCCACGGCGACGAGCATCTATGCCTATGACGGCGACAACCTCATCGAAGAGACCAATTCGAGCGGCGGGGTTGTTGTTGCTCGCTACGAAGACACTCAGAACATCGACGAGCCGCTTGCCATGCTGCGGAGCGCAACGACGAGCTACTACCAGGCAGATGGCCTCGGGTCGATCACATCACTAAGCAGCGGCGCAGGAGCGGTGGCACAGACGTACACGTTTGACTCGTTCGGCAATCAAACCGCTTCATCTGGTTCCCTGACAAATCCGTTCCAGTACACTGCCCGCGAATCTGACCCCGAAACTGGTCTATATTACTACCGCGCCAGATACTACGATACGAACGCTGGGCGCTTCTTAAGTGAGGACCCCATTTCATTCGCAGGAGGCGATGTTGATCTTTATCGTTACGTAGGGAACGACCCGACCAACCACTTCGACCGCCTCGGGCTGCAATCCGCTACGAGCACGATTCCTTGGCCGAGGATACTTGAGAATCCCATCGTCTCTGTCTCTCCTTGGGCAAGGGCAATCACAGGGGGCGTTGGCTTGCTGCTCGCCGAGCTATTCGACCCAGATGCAACAGCTCGTGATGAAGACGTGATAAAGGACCTCCCGAAGCCAGGGGAGACATGTCCAAGACCAAACGATCCGTGCAAAGGGCTTCGGGACCAGCTTAGAGATCACATGCAAAAGCTTTTCGACTACGGTTCGAATCCATCAGGCCAGGACAGTGAGGGTATCCTCGGTAAGGGAAAAGATGAAAAGATTATTGCTGGCCGGATGAAAAACCTGATCAACCAAATTAAGAATTTCACGAGGCTGCTCAGAGAGTGCGAGGCGAGGAATGCAAAACAGTAGAATCGACCTTCGAGCAGTGAAACAGGCTGTCAACGCTGTTCTGGATCACTTGATCGAAGATCTGCGACTCGAATCCGTGCCGATCAAAGACGGAGAAGACCTCTATTGGGACTGTAGTGCGCTAGAAGCGTATGACGTTTCCAAACAACCCGCTGAACTCACCGTCGGGAAACTGAGCGATGACATCCATTTCATTCGGTCAGTCCACAGAGGAGAAAGCGCAGACGTTGCATACAATTTGGTGCATATTGCGCCCCTTCTAAGGTACATCGCAGAAACCGTTAAGAGGTAACTGCTCGTTGGGCCCATGCTACAACCGCGCCAGATACTACGACCCCACCGTGGGACGCTTCGCCAGCGAGGATCCGATTCGATTCGCAGGGAGTATCGATTTCTATTCCTACGCAAGAAACAACCCGGTTACATTCAACGATCCGTTTGGATGGCAGCCTAATGCTCAAGGAACGTGCGGGGGTACCACAGACTGCAAAAAATATCGACAGTTGAAAAGATATGATTTGTATGTCATTTGCCTAGCGTTCCCCAATGATCCAAAAAGCAATTGCATAAGGTTGTGCTTACAACAAAACTTTGGAGCCGGGTCCCATGGAGTCGGCTCTTACTTTGATCCTCCCCTAGGCTCGTCCGTCACGCTTGGCGGAGATGCCGCTAATATGTTGGGGCAGGCCTATGGGCCAATCACGCACCTCATGTGCTTCAAAAAATGTGGCCTCTTTTAATTCTTAGTTCTCGATAAGTCGAGAGGAAAGGAGAATCTTGATGGGTGCCAAAACCTTGTTTCTCATAGGCGCTCTGGCTTTCTGGCTGCCTGAAATTGTCTTATATGCATGGACCAGACAAGCGCTTTATGGCAAGCTCGTTACTTTCCTGCTCCCCTGCAGTTTTCTCCTCACTTATCTATTGGTCTCGATACTCCGGCCAAAGCAAATTCCGAGACCCTCCGGTGCAGCTTTTATGGTGATGGGGACACTCTTCTCAGGGACGCTAGCTATGACAATTGGAGCGACCATCCGAGGTGCAGGATTTTGGGGACATCCGGGTTCTACCCTGCTCGGCGTTCTCTTAGGCACCGTCATCCCGATCTACGCCTTCATCGCTGCGACGTATGACGGCAGTTTGTACGCGCTAATTTTCGTGTCCCTTCTGATGCCTTTGATCCATTTACTCTTCGAGAGACAAAACTGGATAATCCCTCCCAAAAGGGCCAAATCCGAGTCTGTGAGTGGTAGCGAGGCTTAGAAATATGGAATGCAATTCGATTCCACCGCTTTTCTTCTCTTCAATGGGTTGCCCAAAAGTGGCCCAACTGAGGGTCGAGATTTAAGGTGCTCCCGGTCGTAAGCGACACCGAATAAGGCATTTAGACTAAGCATTAGGATAACCTTCAATCAGTATATCCGCTGGTGTCACAGCGGACAGCCTTACCCGTAATTGGCTCGAAGCGCTTGTTTTCAATGTCCGCTTGCCAAGCCAGACGAGCCTTAACAAACCGCCTCTGCCCCGCGCGGTTGTTGGCTAACCCAACAATGTGCCCCCACTTCCCCCAGGTTGTTCCGCCCTCGCGATTTGTGTAGCACTTGAATTCGACGGTTTCGCCCTTCCGTATTATTGGCGTCAAATCCAAGGCTGCGTCAACGACCCCGCAATGAGGAGTCGGGTTACTTAACAAGAAAACGGCGACGATCCCGTCTTGCTCCCGATACTGAACGCTGTGTTCTTTTGCCAAGTCCAAATATACTCCCAGCTGCTTGGGAAACTCCTCTCCTAGGCTGCAAACGTCCTTTCCCGGCAGGGAGGCAATTCCCGCAGACCTAAATGGAGTGACACTTTGGCTCGCAAAAAGTGCTGAATAACAAACGGCCACAACTCCGAGCGCTGTTACTTGAGTCCGATGGTACATTGTTGGCTCCATGTAAATTCTCAGGGATCATAGGGTTTGATTCCCTGGCCAAATCCTGGTTGTCCTCCAGGCACCGTCTGCAATTGATAGTGGAAATGCGTACCGGGATCGCCCGGACTCATTTTCTGGTAACCTGGCCTGTTATTTTCCTCCTGCCCGTAACCATTGGCGAAACACTGTTTTCTGCATCTCTCGGCATCAGGCCTCGACACACCTGGATTGTTGGCTCGATTAATATCGCACGCTTCGCCACGCGAATGAGAACCATTAGGGTGTTTAGGCGAGGGCGGACGGCGGGCACTCGTGACGACGGTCTCTTCATTTGTGGCGGGTGGCACACCCAAACTCGCCGAAACGATTTTGAATTCGTATTTTCCTTGGCGGGTCGAGCAGAGGTTCAGGACCGAGACGATTGTGGGTGCCTGAACTTTTTATCCTGAGCATCGCCGAAGGGTGGTTTGTAATGGCCCGGGTTTGCAGTCAACTTCACGCACAAGGATCCGGGACCACGGTTTCCAATTGCCGGGAACCCGTTTTTCCCCTAAAGTGGGCGTATGACGTACACCGACATCATCACGATCGAGCCCGGCAAGCGTGGCGGCAAGCCCTGCATTCGGGGACTGCGCATCACTGTGTATGACGTTCTGGAATACCTAGCCAGCGGAATGACACACGCTGATGTTTTGCAGGAATTCCCTTATCTCACGGAGGAAGATATCCGTGCGTGCCTCGCTTATGCCGCTGATCGCGAGCGCAAACTGGAAATCTCGAACGCGTGAAGCTTCTTTTCGATGAAAATCTGCCGCCGCGCCTAACTGAAACGTTGTCGAACGTTTATCCGGGGTCGATTCACGTTCATGAATGTGGACTGGGAAGCACGGACGACACGGCCATTTGGCAATACGCCAAAGAGAATGGGTTCGCGATTGTTTCCAAGGACTCGGATTTTCAGGAACGAAGCGTACTCCGCGGCTCTCCGCCCAAGATCATTTGGCTTCGGGTGGCCAACTGCACCACCTCGGAAATCGAAAAGCTATTGCGAGCAGCGGTGCCGGTCATCAGGCGCTTCATCAGCGAAGAGGAAGAATCGTGCCTCGTTCTCGGATCACGCTCCAAGACGTAATAGCATCCCGCGGTTTCGCCCCGCATCGTACTATCGCGCCAGATACTATGACTCCAGTTCGGGCCGATTCTGGTCAGAAGACCCTTTGCGATTCTTTTCTGGGCAGACGAGTTTCTATCCGTACGTGGAAGGAAATCCTGTCAATCTTGCTGATCCCCAGGGCCTCACCTGTTACTGCACATATTCGCAATCAACGGGTCATCTTAAGTGTGTCGACGCGGAGACTGGCAACGTTGTCGCCGACACCACTGGTTATGCAGGCAACGGTCCTGGCAAAAACAATCCCAACATGAATGGTGCAAACAACGTCGGTCCATTGCCGAGAGGCAACTACATGATGGGCCGAGCCGCAACAAGTCCCAATACCGGCCCATTGACAATACCTCTGACCTATCTAGGTGGAGACGAGCCATTCCCGCCGAACCGCAGCCCGAATCTGATGCGTATTCACGGCGACAGAAAAGGAAAACCGCCGGGCGACGCTTCGAAGGGCTGCATCGTTACACCAACCGCAGATCCACGCAAGAAAATCGCGGATGGCTGTGGACCGGGAAGCCTTCTGACGGTCAGTCCATAGCTGAGAGGAGAAGTCGGATATGACAGCCGTACGTCCCGGAATATGCATTTTTCTCATTCTCCTTCAACCGTATCAGTATTCTGTGAGCAAAGAAAAACCGCCCAACGACTCGCATTTTTCCATACGGCACATCACCATCGGAAAGGATAACTTTCAGACGTTGCAAGCTAAGTTAGGTCCAACGAAGAAGTGCCATACAACGCATCTCGATGGGGTTGACGTTGCAGGCTACGCGGCCGGCGACGAATCTCTAGTCTTCGAGTTCGGAGAAATTGGAGGTGGGGATGTCACTGCTTTTTCCATTGGCTCGCCAAGCGAAATGACTGAATGCCGACTTTCCCCGCTGCCTGCGGGAGTCTCGCACCTAACTACAAACGGGGGCATACGCCTAGGAATGACCGACCAACAGTTCGTCAGCATCTTTGGCGATCCCCAGACCGAAACCGGACCCGGCTTTTGGAAATACGAATGGACGCTAGATGCGAAATACACCGAAAGCGAAAAAAAGGCAGCCGCATCCGCGGGGCATCCGGTACCGGACACGTACGTGGTCGGGATTATCGTAGAGGCGAAATTCAAAGATGGCAGGCTGATTTATTTTTATATTGCTAAGCTCGAAAGCACCTAGGAATGGAGTTTGAAAAAATTGATGTACGACTCCGCGACTTGTGCCTACGATGCGCCGAGCAGCATATTAGACTACAACGGCAACACGCAGACTAAAGTGGTCGGGTCAAATACCACAGCCTATGCGTGGGACTTCGAGAATCGCCTATCGAGCGTCACGCTACCAGGAAGTGGTGGGACGGTCAGCTTCAAATACGATCCCTTCGAGCGACGCATCTACAAGTCCTCCAGCTCCGGCACGAGCACCTTCGCCTACGATGGCAAGAATCTCATTGAAGAGGCAAATGGGACCGGCACAGTCGTCGTAGCGCGCGGTTAACAGGGCACCTCCGAGGAACCGGCTGGAAGAGCGACGCTGCAGCGCCGGGTGACGGTATGACACGTCACCCCAAGTTGGGGGCCCAAGAGGGCTTGAAGTAGGATTTATTCTCTCTCACGAAGTAGAGCTGCGATGACTCGAGGGCTGCGACGACCGTGAAGTATGGCTAGGACAACGAGGGGCTTTTCATCTGGCGCGTATACGACGAGAAAATCCCGTATGGGATGAAAACGCAGAGGTTGCGAAGTCAGATCGGAGCGTCTGTGACCTACTTGAGGAAACGGGACTAGGGCGCGAATCGCTTCATAGATTTCCTCAAGCACGCGGTCAGCTGCGTCTATATTGTCGGGAGCGATATATTCCCAAATTTCGTTTAGATCTGTAAGCGCGTCTGGATGGAGAACAAATCCGCTCATGAACGGCGGCGGTCTTGGCTCTTTTGGCGCAGACGGCCGAAGGCCTCTTCGCCGTCGACGGGCTGAACACGACCGCACTTTATGTCATCGTAGCGGCCATCCAGCATGTTGCGCACCTGGGTTAGCTCAGCGAGATACCCGGTCATCGCGTCCTCGACAAGTTCTTCCGGCGCGCGACCAGTGGTCGCTGCAAGCTCTTGGAGACGGGATTCTGTTTCGGGCTTGAGGTGCACTACCATAGAAGTCAGTTTAGGAGCGTGCTGAGGAACTGTCAAAGCGATTTCCATGGGGAATGGGGTTGGACCGCTGACCCGATCAGGTGGTTCATGGTGGAAGTTTCTCTCGACAATTCGATGTTCCTAAGCGAGACTGCCAACTTTTCGGAAGAATCGTACAACCGGCGGGTGGCACAGACGATAAATTCCGGGACGATTCTGGGTGGCGCACACGGCGGTTTTTTGAGTACGGGTTAGAGTCGTGCCGGTGTCAGGCGACTGCACTTTTCGGAGCACTTTTTCCGGCTGGATGAGATAATTGGCTTTCGAGCAGGAGGAGCTCAATGGCTATCGCCTCCGAAAGCGTAATTGTTCAAGATCCGGACATTCACAGCGGAGAACCGGTCTTCCGAGGCACGCGCGTTCCTTTCCAGACGCTGCTTGATTATCTGGAGGGCGGAGAAACGCTGGACGAATTTCTGAAACAATATCCCGGAGTAAGCCGCGAGCAAGCCGTCTCTGCGTTGGAAGAAGCTAAGAGCCTTCTCTTGGCCCGCTTCGGTAAATGAAGATTCTCCTCGACGAATGCCTTCCCGACGAGCTGAAAGCGACCGTAACTGGCATGGGCCACGAGTGCCAGACGGTTCGAAGAGCCGGGTATGGCTCAAAAAAGAATGGCGAGCTCCTCGCCCTTGCCGAGGGCCGCTGGAACGTGCTGTTTACGAGCGACCGGAATATCAAGTATCAGCAGAACATGACCGGGCGGAGCGTCTCCATCATGATCCTCTTCGCGAAATCGAATCGCATGAAGGATTTGTTACCGCTCATGCCCGCATGCGCCGAAGCCCTTATATCCATCCAACCCGGCCGGATAGTAGAAGTTGGACCGCTGTAGCCAGATGGTCGAGAAAACGATTTCGGCCCGCTCGTCGTACTATCGCGCCAGATACTACGACCAAGGCGTCGGCAGGTTCCTAAACGAGGACCCAACTCGTTTTGCAGCCGGCCGGAATTTTTATCGTTACGTCGCGAATAGTCCTGTGTCACGCAAGGACCCGCTGGGACTTTGGCAGGTCACGATCGGCGGAGGCATGGGATTGGGCGCTGAGCTAACTTTTGGTATGAACAACGGCCAGTGGAATTTTGGATTGGGCAGCGGAGTGAGCCAGGGCCTCTTCCTTGAGTATGACCCCAAGGACACTGATGGCTGCCACAAATTCTATGCGGGCGGCGAGACGACAGCCCACGGTGGCATTGGTCTAGGGGGTTATGCGGAGGTAGATGACACTATCCCTTGGGAGGGCAACCCCAAGCTGGATGTCCAAGTCAAAGTCCCAAATGTTGGTGGCCTTAGCTGGAGTCCCGACGAACCCCTCGAACCGCCGCATGGTGTGATAGGTGGCGGGGAGGGAGGATTCGCAGGTCTTCGTTTTCGCACTTATTCAATTCCTTCCGAGCGGTGCGACTGCATGAACAAGAATGAATAAGGGGGCCGCTATGAAGTATTTCTGGCTTGTCCTCAACTTGGTTCTAATAGCGTCTGCTTTCGGGGAGGGGTACGCCTCCCTGGCTGCCGAGAGTCTGCGCCACACGAATCCCGGTCCGGTCCCCTGTTCAGTCATACTCTTGGCTACGCCGCTCTTCGCTCTCGGCGCGGTGGCATATTCTATCCAGCGCTGGAAGTCGGACCCGCTGCGCCGCCCGTCATGGACCAGAAACCCTCTAAGATGGTGGCGTGACCCCCTGCAATCGCTTTTTATTTTCACCAACGTGATGGTCGCGATGACTATCGGAAGCGCTCTCCAGCGGCCGACCTACGGATCAATTGCTTTTTGGACGCTGGGGGTGTACGCGTGCTTCGCCATCGGGCTGTTTGTGGGCCAAGTGTTAGCGTACCGAATCTATCGACAGGACATCACTCCCTGAGCGTCGAGCATGTCATACGACGCGAACGGCAACACGGCCGAGTGCCGCATACGCCGGTTTTGCGTGTGCGGGTTTAGAGTCGATTTCATCGCGGACTTCAATCGAATCGTTTGCTGACCACGGAAAGTTTTGTTGTCAAACATTGACAAGCTTTGCCAACAAGGCTACCCTTGGCATGTTCGAACTTCCGAGGTCTCCCCCATGCCTATGAACATCAGCCTTACTCCCCACCTTGAGGAGATGATCCGCGAGAAGATCGCGTCGGGGTCATATAACTCCGCCAGCGAGGTCGTACGCGAGGCTCTTCGCCTCATGGAACAAGAGGATCAGTTGCGATCTCTGAAGCTGCAGAAACTACGCCACGACGTGCAGGAAGGCTTGGATAGTGGACCTTCCGTCGTGTTCGACCCGCGAGAGATCAAGCGCCTTGCGCGCGAGAAGAAATCAGCGAAGAGTGCGAAGTAAGTGTCCCAACTCCGCATCAGCCCTCGGGCGAGCGAGGATCTACTCGAGATTTGGAACTACATTGCTGATGACAGCGAAGCGAATGCGGATGGTTTTATCGACAAAATCTACGAGACGATGGAATTGCTGGCCCGTCAGCCCGGCTTGGGCCACCACCGGGATGAGCTGGCTCCGGGAATTCAGAGTTTTCTAGTTGGCAGGTACATCATTTTCTATCGCGTAGTCGCCGGAGCGATTGAAATAGTCCGTGTACTTCACGGCGCACGGGACATCGAGAATATTTTCGAGGGCTAAGAGGGGCATTCCAGTCCGAGTTTGTGAGCTTGCGCATCGAAGAATCCTAATCGTTGTCCTGGTGGATTTCCACGATGACGGAATACATTGACGGCGCGATGACCAACTCTTCGATCGCATCATACTACCGCGCCAGATACTACGATCCGAACATCGGCAGGTTCCTGAGCGAAGACCCAAGGGATTTTGACGGCGGAATCAACTTCTACGCCTACGTTGGAAACGACCCGGCAAATTGGCTGGACCCGTTCGGTCTTGACAGACTCTCGTTGGACGACATCGCAAATCTTGTTGCAAAGAACAACCGCTCAGGTCAAACCAACGAACTCATCATTTGCGTAGCATACAAGGAGAGTACTTTTGACCCGGACGCGATGCAGTCAGGTTCTAACAGCGCCCGCGGGTTGCTTGGCGTGACGGACTTGGGAGCGACGGATGCAGGCTTCAGGTGGGAGGATCTGGGCGATCCAGCGCTTAATATTCAAGCGGGCTCCACAGAACTGGGAATCCGCATACACCGGAATCATGGAAACATTGCGAATGGATTGATAAGCTACGGAACACATCATAGAAGTTACGCAAATTCGCTGCTGAAGTGCGAAACGTGCCTCATCACGCATGAGCAAGTGAAAGCTAAAGACGAATGCAAGACCAAGGACTGCCTTGAGCCCCTTCATGCTGTTCCCAAACCCAAACCTAGTCCCGGATCGAAGCCGCGCCAGCCCAAGAGGCCCACACCATGAGACGATTCTTTACAAAGCCAGTGATGCACTGTTGCGCTTTGATACTACTAATCTCCTCGAGTGCTGCAATCGCTCAGGAGCAACCCAAGGTATCGGGCTATTCGCTCCGTGCAGAGAGTCTTCTCGCTTTGGTGCAATGGCGCATTGCCGGTAGAGACGGTCACTTGCGGTGCGAAGTGTTGCAAGAGGCTTCCAATTTGCATGCCAGAGTCTTAACAATTTACAGAGAAAACGGAAACAGTCTTGCAAAGATATTCAGTTTTGAGACGCCCGATTCCATCCTAAGCGCGTATCCACTCGGAGACTACAACGGGAGGCTGTTTACAATCTGGGTTGGGGGAAGTGCGTATCATTTCCGGGTCTTTGCTTTTGTCGGCGGGCAGGTGAAGCAAGTTCTCGACGAAGGATCAAAGCTGGCACCAGAATTTATGTACGACGAGCAAGGCCGAGAATCTGTCCTGATCTCCGAGTCCGTGCTCGAGAACGGACACTGGACAGCGGCAAACGGCACGACTACGGTCTATAAGTGGGATGGCCAAGGCTACGAGAGAATCGGAACCGTGCCTTGGGCGAAGAGGTTGCAGTGTCTCTCGAAGCAGTCTTGCGCATCTTTAAAGTAGAATTCGTGGAACCTGAGAACGGCACGGTCACCTTCAAGTGTGACCCGTTCGGAAGAAGGGTTTACAAGTCCTCGTCCAGCGGCACATCCGTCCACGCCTATGACGGAGACAATCTGATCGACGAGACGAATTCGTATCGCGGTCGCTCGCTACTCGCAAGGCCTGAGCATTGATGAGCCACTAGCCATGCTCCGCAGCTCTACGAATGGGCCGTACTTGAAACTATCACATCCCCGTTCGTCAACGACCATGCTTTATCTTTAGACCCTTGGCTGGCTGAAAAATATCCAGAAAAGAGCCAGAATAAGGCCAGTTACGGCCATCAGAATCGAACTAGATTTCCGCGAATACCTGACCACGGCCCCTGAAATCCCGACCATAAAGGAAAGCACGGTCATCGACCGAGACAGTACATGCGAGGAAGGAATGGGCGCTAAGAAAACCACAAAAATGGAGAGTGCAAGTATTACAGGGACGAGTGTTCTTATCTTTCCCGCTAACTTCATTTCTGACCGTACCTCGACGATCCCCACGATGCATGGGATAACTCCAGGGACAACCGCCGAGGCTAAGACAATTAGTTTGTTGTCGTAATTGTCTAATTGCATTCGTTATTCGATCCGAAACACGAGCGTTCTATTGCGTCTGGCTTGTCAGCGCTTGGATTAAAAAAGTCTTGTGTGGTCAAATGAACAAGCTCGTGAATGATAGTGGCTGGTAGACAAGTACAGCCGGGCAAGTCCCACGAGCCAATCTCTACTCTATTAGATAGCCATATTGTAAAATTCGTAATGCGGGTTTTATCGGTCAAGTCTCCAACCCGTCCGCAATTGTAGGCTCCGCGATCATTCGCCGGGAGAAATGAATGCCCAACGAACGTTACGCCTGATCCGTTATTTCCGCCGGATAAATAGCCCAGCAGCTTCTTTCTTATTCCGGGGTCCGCAACGCAGCACTGGTCCGAATTGAGTTTGTCTATCACTCGATTTATTGCATACATCATTTCTACTGCGTTGGCTGGTGAGAAACCCTGCAGCGCGTACAGCCCTGTCGGATCATTGAGGTTTGACGGATGGTTCTGGACGTAAGAATAAAAGTCAGCGTCTCCCTTGAATCTAAGCGGAGCTTCGCTGAGAAACCGCCCGGCACTCGGTTCGTAGTATCTGGCGCGGTAGTAATACAGGCCGGTTTCGGGGTCTGATTCCCGAGCGGTGTATTGGAATGGATTGACCAGCGAGCCAGAGGTTGCAGTTTGCTTCCCAAAGGAGTCAAACGTATACGTCTGCGCCAGCGAGCCCGCGCTGCTGCTCAACAATGTGATGCTGCCTAAGCCATCCGCTTGGTAGTAGCTTGTCGTGGAACTCCGCAGCATCGCCAACGGCTCGTCGATGTTCAGCCCTTGGGCGTACCGAGCCACGACCCCGCCGCTGGTATTCGTGGTCTCGATCAAGTTGTGGCCGTCGTAAGCAAACATGCTCGTCGTGGTTGGCGACACCTTCTCGATGCGCCGTCCAGACGGAAGATATTTGAAGCTAACTACGACCTTACACTTCGAGCTCCGGGGGCTTGAGGTTTGGGTGTTTCCTGTAAATCGGCTCAAGAACCTCCTCAAAGATCGAGTTTATGAGGGTTCCGACACGCCGTCGATAATTCGCAAATTCTTCGGGTGTGGAGGCCTCCTGCACTCTCTCAATGGATTCGTTCAATTGTCCGTTGATGTCGAGTAATAAGTCACTCACGTATTTGGCGGTGTTGGCGTCAGCGATCATCGGGCGACAATCCTCGTGTCAAACTAGCAGCTTTCTACCAGAAATTGCCATACCCTTCGCAACCTGCGTCCTTTAGACACTGCCGAACGCAATTGCGGAACGGAAATCCTTGGTTCGCTCTCCCGCCGACACCTAGCTGGCCCAGGCAGGAATCAATACAGGCCTGTTTTGCCTGTTCGCAGTGCTTGTATTTATCGGGACAAGGCAGAGTCCTCGGTTTGCGGTTGAAACCTATAAACCTGGGGAAACCTGGGGGGAAACCTGAGGACAGACGGGACGTTTTCCAATAGCCGGCGCTAATTCCTCCCTACCAGCCTCGCCGTTCAACCTCCCAAAATTGCCATTCAACCCCGAAATTCGACCATTCCCTGCAAAATACTTTACCTCTCGATACTCAGATGCTACCATTCCTTATGTTCGCCTCGCCCTCCTCCTCACCGACAAACCGCTCCCCACATCTTCTTCCGCCTTCCTCCAACCTCTGTTATCCCGAACATCGTGAGGGATCTTCTTTTCGTCTTTCTCCTCCCCGCGCCCTCAGCGCCCCTGCGTTTTGTTCTGATCCTTCGCCTTTCAACTTTGCACTCTCGCTCGAGGATTCCGACCCGGTCGGTACTGCAAACTTCTCCTCGCTAAGTCCTTTCCCTGCCACTCTTACAGATCGCTCGCAACTTACTGAAAATCCAGCCACTTTAAGTCTTGTGTCTGCCACTCTTACAGACACCGTCGCCCATAACCCCTTTGTTTGCCACTCTTACAAAAAACACCGGGGGAGGGGATACACCTTTCAGCCGGGGATCTCTTTCCGCAGTCTAACCACTCGGCACTCACCACTAGCCACTATCTCCTTTATAATCCGCACTTCCAAAACACAGCACTTAAAGTCCTTTAGAATGAACACTTCCGAAAAAACCGGGGGTGGGGCCCCGCAGGCCGTGCAGCCACTCATTACCCGCGCCAGCCATAAGAGATGCCATCCTGATTCGGGCCGCTGCGTGGATTTTGGCAGGCAACGAATTCAAAGCGAAGTGCCTCTTTCCCAGGATGAAAAGCGGTGCCGCGAAAGGCGGCAGCAGACAGATCAGATGCCGATGAACTACAAGTTGCAAAAAATTGCACTTCGCGCGACGCCGCTCACCGCCGTCCGGCTCTGTCTTCTGGCCGCCCTGGGAATTTCTTTCGCGCAGCCCGCGGCGGCGCAGACCACCGACGAAATCATCGCCAAAGTGCTGGCCGCGCGAGGCGGTCTTGAGAAAGCCAAGGCCGTCCAGTCGGAACGGATTACCGGCACAATTTACTTCAGCCCGGAACTGTATGGTCCGTTCATCGCCGAATTCAAGCGTCCCGGCAAGATGCACAATGAACTTACGATTCACAACAAAACCGTCGTGCGCACCTTCAACGGGAAAGACGGAGGCTGGGTGATTAATCCCTTCGTCGGCAAAAACTCTGCGGAGCCGCTGTCCGCCGACGACCTGAAGGATGTCAGGAATGAGTCTGACTTCGATGGTCCGCTGGTGGACGCGGAAGTCAAAGGAATCGCCATCGAACTTACCGGCACGGAAAAGATCGACGGCAAAGACGCCTACATCCTCAAAGTGACGCACAGGGACGGCCAAGTCTCATCGTATTCGTTCGACGCAAAGACATTCTTGCTGGTCAAGTGGAGCGGCATTGATAAGGTAAAGGGCGAACCTGTCACGCGGGAGACTTTTTTTCATGATTACCGGGATGTGGGCGGATTGAAATTCGCGTTCGAGCTTGTCTCGAACGATCCCGGAGCAGAAGTCACGCAGAGAATTATCGTCGACAAAATCGAACTCGATCCGCAAATCGATGATTCGCGCTTCGAAAAACCGGCGGCTCCGCCCTCGGAGGAACCCTCTGCTGCATCTCCGCAGGCTGCGGAGGCCTCCTCAAATCAACAGATTAATGCTTCGCAACGCGACGCGAAGAATGAAGGTGGTACAGGTCGGCAACGGAGTACGTCACTCCGCTGAAGAGTGTAACGCGGGGCAAGCTGCCATAGACCGCGAGATAGGCCCCGCCATCCAGGACCAGGCGGGACGACATATTGTAAGTGCCGGCGCCCAGCAGAATCATGGTGGCGGGATTGTTTGCGTTGGTCCAGCTGAAGCCGGCCAATTCTCCGGTCCAGCCCCATTTCCCCGCGACAGGGTGCGAATAAGATAGCGCCGTAAAATAATTGCGGTCAAATCCGCCGGCTCCCGGCCGTCCGACAAATTGCACGCCCTCATTTGCATCGAAATGATGTTTGTCGAAATCCTTGCTCAAGAGCAGTTGCACGGAATGGCCCAACGCGCCGGAGCCGAGTTCGGCGGTTGCCGTTGGGAGCGTCGCGACATACAGGATGGATGTCGTGGGAGATTTCTTGGATTGCGAACGCATTCTGTATTTGAAGCCAGCGCCGCAATCTCCTCTTCCCGCGACACCGGAGTCACGCTCGACGGGAATATGGAGAAACCACAATTCCAGATCCGTGAACATGCCCCATTTCAGCAAGCCGTTAATGTTTTGGTGGGCGCTGGCAAGCTCAAATCCATATTCGACTTCGAAAACTCCACGCTGCACCGTTTCGGCAGTGCTGGCAAACGTCGGGCGGTTGGGAACCGCCGTTATCTCGTTTTGCGAAGTGTCCGGACTGGCGCTGGCGTTTGGTGTCTGGGTTTCGTTTGCTTTTTGCTTTTGAGCTTGTGGCTGATCCGCTTTTTGATTGTCCGATTGGACCTGTTCCTGGCCCAATGCGCATACGGCACAAAGGCTCGCGACTGCACAAAATAAGGCGATACGCCGAGGCACTCTGAAAAGAGGCATGCTACTGAAACACTCCCACAATCTGTAAGAAGCTTAGCAACCGAATAGAGCAAAGTGCGAGTTTTCCCGAACCCGTCCGATGCGTGTTGGTCAACGAATCGGAACCAAGCTGAGAAGAAAGTTGGAGTGGTGCCTTACTCGCAAGAGGGTGCGTTATTCTGGTGTTATGGAGAGAGCAGCCGAACCAACGTTGGGACGGGAACGCGGAGGACTTTGCGCCGACTGTGCGCACGCTTTAGCCATTGAATCCGACCGGGGATCGGCGTTTCTTCTGTGCCAACTCTCGCGCAGCGATCCGCGGTTCGCCAAATATCCGCGCCTGCCCGTGCTTTCCTGTCCCGGATACGAGAAGCGCCGGGAGCAGGCAGACCGTCCGTAGAATTGTTCTTCTTCCTTTTTTATCCCTATGGTAAATTAACCGGCGGGTTCATCTGTCCAGCGAGGGCATTCCATGGCTTGGGGGTCAGGCGCTCGTCTCACAGCCACAGTCCTTCTACTTTTCTGTCCATCCGTTGCTGTGGCGGACACACTCAAGATCACCAGCACCCCTTCAGGAGCGACGGTGGAAATCGATGGAGTGCTTGCGGGCACAACGCCGTTTGAAAAAGACTATCCCGGAGGATATTTTCACAAAACGAAGACTGCCATGGGTTCGCGGCTGGAGCATCCCATGGTCGCGCGCATCAGCCTGGCCGGATACGTCACTCGAGAGATTCGATTGACGGACGGACCGATGAACTGGATCTCGATCAACGGCCGGAATCGCGGCGAATACTGGCTGCTGAAGAGCGATCACTTCGAGGTGGAATTGCGGGCGGCCGAGCAGGTGTTCACCGGCGGAGTGACGGCGAACCTGGCGAGCGCCGGGAATGTCGATCTCCAGCCCGAGCTTTCTCTTGAAGAGCTGGTGCGCAGGACGAAGCCAGCGGTTGTTTATCTGAAAGGGCTGGACTACTCGGGTACGGGCTTTTTTGTAACGGACACTGGCGTCATCGCCACGAACGCGCACCTTGCGCGCGGCGAAGAGTCTCTTCTCGCAGTTCTACCGGAAGGCCAACAGTTGGAAGCTAAAGTCGTGTACGTCGATGCGGATCTGGACATTGCGCTCGTAAAAGTCGAGGGAAAGAACTTCCCGCATCTGGCACTTGCGGATGCCGCAACCGTGAAGCAGGGTGAAGAAGTGCTGGCGATCGGCAATCCCGGGGACGCCATGCTATTCAGCGTGACGAAAGGAATCGTCAGCGCGGTCGGAATATTTGCCAACGCGGGTCCCGGCACATGGATTCAGACGGACACGCCGATCAATCCGGGAAACAGCGGGGGACCGTTGCTGAACAACCGCGGCGAAGTGATCGGGATCAACACGCAAAAACTCATCAAGAAGAATGTGACGGGAATCGGATTCGCCCTGAGCGCGACGGATCTGCTGGGAGTTCTGCAGCGCTTTTATCCCACGGTTGCCGCAGCCAATGCCACGGGGAGAATTGGATCAGCGTCTGTTCGCGCTGGCGCGGGTTCGCAAGTTGGCGGCACCGCTTCGGACGGCTCGACGTCCGCTTCCTCGGGCGCAGGGATGCAGCCGGTCTCAGGCACTGCTCCATCCGGAGCTCAGTCAGAGGATGCGCCGCCCGAACCAAATATTGGCCAAGCTCCATCGGGATTCGGCACGGTCACGATTACCTCCGACCCCGAGGACGCAGAAATTTATGTTGACGATAAATTTATCGGCAACGCTCCCGCAAAACTGAAATTGCCGGCGGGAAATCACGTGATGACTTTGAAGGCCGCCGGATTTAAGGAGTGGAGGCGCGCGTTGGAGATCTTGAAGGACAGCCACGCCGCGCTGAAACCGGTTCTCGAACCTGCGCCGTGATGCTTCGAGATTCACACGGCGTGCAAAGAAAACGGCAGGGCATCCTTCGCGGATGCCCTGCCGATGAGATTAGCTAGACTTTATTGTTGAGGTTGCTGTGGCTGCTGCGGATTCGGCGAGTCGGCCGGTGTCTTGGCGGAGACCGGAGTCATGCTGGGCGACCCGGCGGCGGCCAATTCGGAGGGCTTGTATTTTGGAGCACTGATGTAGCCGTGAATGAGGTTTTTGTCGATGCGGTTCACAACGATCTGAACGGGCTGCGAATCGTTTTCGGTGTGAATCCAGACGGGTTCGTAGAGGTTCACATTCTTTTTCTGGAGTTCGTTGTCGTCCACAATCATGGCGAGGTTGTAGTGCTTGTGCTTGGTGTCCACTTTGCGAAGCGACAGAGTGAGAGGGCCGACGCGCTGGAACTGTTTTGATTTGGAGAGGTCAAATTCAAAGTAGCTGCGCTCTCCGCGCTTCTCGAGGGCCACAAGCTCGTCGTGCGTCTTTGCGATGGAGCCGTTGAGGTCATCGCGAGTGGAATTGATGGATCCTTCGAGATCAGAACGATTTCTAGCGACCTCGTCTTGTGTCTCCTTCAACTGCTTCTGCTGCTCGGCCAGCTGAGCCTGGAGCTGCAAGTATTTCTTGTCCACGGGAGCGCGGCGCTTGGCGGTGTGCCGCTTTGCGCGCGCGGCCTTCGCGGAATGGGCTGACGCGGTTGCGGCCTCGGGGGTTTTCGCGGAAATCTCCGCGGCAGGTTCAGCGCCAGCGGCAGCGGGCGATGTTGTGGGTAGCGGGGAACTCTGGGCTGTGTTCTGAGCTGCGGTCAGATCGTTTAGCTTTGCAGTCAGGGCAGTGAGCTGCGCCTGCATCTGATTCTTTGCCGCGTCCGCTGCCGTGGCCTGCGCGCTAAGCTCGCGGACCACCGATTGTTGGTGATACCCGTAGGCAAAGGTCACCGCGGTGATTCCGAGCAGCGCTACCATGACAAGGACCAACCAGCGGTTGGAGCTAGCCCATGCAACCGGCCCACCGTTCTCGTTATGATTCGATTCCTGATATTCGTCCATGATTACCCTCCTGAAAATCCTGCGATCTCCTCTAGGTAGCATCCTTACCAGCCTGGACGCCTTGCGACCCTTGGCCTTGACTCTTGACCGATGAGGAAAATTTTGACTTCGCTCTGAAGGGACAAGCGTCTCCCGAAGATGGATAGCAAGCTGATGGCCGGAAAGCCACAAAGGCATTATGCGCTAAGAAGTTTATTTTCATGAAGTAAGAAGGGACGCTCAGCGGCGCGAAATTCCATGCGAGTACTAGTCCTGGAAAATTCTCCCATGAGTAACGCACAGTTTATCTACCTTAGGATGCGCGGAGGAAACGGAAAGACTACGACAAGCGGTTCGTCCGCAGACTAATATGGGGCAATCGATATGGCTTCAAAAACGAAAGCGGTGATCACTCTCCTTCTGATCGCTCCCGTCCTAACCGAAATGGTGTCCGGCAACACGCCAGTACATGCCTTCCTGAAGCCGCAAATCACCTTGTTTCTTCTGATGGCTTACGGATTTCCGCTGCTGCTCATCAGGGAATTGTCGCTGCGCTGGGGGCTATCAAAAGCCGGCGTTTTCAGCCTTGGGCTGGCATACGGCATCGTCAACGAAGGACTTCTTGCCCAGACTTTGCTCCGCTGGGAAAACGTCCCGATCGACAAGTTTGATCACTACTTCTACGCAGCGGGGTTCAATTTATCATGGGCTTTCGTGATCGTACCCTGGCACGCGTTGTTCGCGGTGTTTTTTCCACTTGTGTTGGTGGCCAGCTGGTATTCCGCGTCCGCAGAGGATTTATGGCTTGGCAAACGAAGCTTCGCAGTCCTCGCATCGATTCTGGCCGCGCTCTTGCTGTTTATTTCAATGGCGCGCAGGCCCCACGTGCAGATGCTGCTTTGCTTTCTGGCAATCGCGGCATTTGTTTTTATTGCTTCGCGCTTCCGCAATAAGCGGGAGACGGAAGAAAAGAGGAATTACCGCCGTGCGGCGGCGTTTCTCTTTGGAATGGCGGGCTATCCGGTCTTTTTCCTTAGCGCGATTGTGCTGGCCGCAAAGCGCGTATCGGCGCCAGTCTACTTTCTTTCTGTCCCCGCAATTCTCCTGCTTCTCGCGAAGATAAGTCAGCGGGCTGGTTTCCTCGACAGGCCCGCTGACGAGTCGCTTGCATTGGGCGCTTACTTTTCGATAGCCCTTTTCCTCTTATCCGGCGGGATTAGCCACCACTCGGGCGAAAGGATTGGCAGCGGGGCGATTTTTGCCGCGGCGTTTTTGCTGCTTGCCAGCAGGCGCGCAGCAAGATTGCCGAGGCACGAGGGCGTGTGCTAGCATCCGCGGAGTTGGGGAACGGACCAGGGGTAATTTCCTGCTTGGCGCTGCCTTATACGGACTGCCAGCATCGGGGCCACGCTCTCCATCATCTTCTGAATCGCACACCCAGGCGCAGGCCCGCGCCTGAATTCTTCGGGACGGACCTCGTCTGTTGGCGCCGGCATCGCCGGTGCCACGCAAAGGGAGGTCTGTATGAAGAGCTATCTCACCAAGGACATCCGCAACGTTGGCATTGTCGGCCACGGCGGCACCGGAAAGACGCAACTGGTGTCGTCGTTGCTCTTCACCGCGGGAATGACGCCGCGCTGGGGAAAGGTTGCGGAAGGCAGCACCACGACCGATTGGGACGAAGAAGAAATCGCCAGGAAAATCTCGATTCAGACCGGCCTCGCATATGCCGAATGGCCCACTTCCGGCGGACAAGCGGAAGGCTCCGAAAGAATCAAAATTAATTTCATTGACCTCCCGGGCTACTCGACGTTCATCACGGAAACAAAGGCTTCGCTGATTGCGGCGGACGCGGCGCTGATTGCCGTGGATGCGCACGTCGGCTCACAAGTGACCACCGAAAAAGTTTGGGATTATTGCACCGAGTACGATATTCCCCGCGCGTTTGTGCTGACCTGGATGGACCGCGAGCTGGCGAGCTTTGAACGCTCGATGGAATCGCTTGAACAGGTTTTTGGGCGCAACGTCGTGGCGCTGCAGCTTCCGATTGGTTCGGAAAAAGGCTTCCGGGGAGTGATCGACCTGGT
>Ga0209166_10000919_pt1 | contig 27334 bp, 18 predicted proteins | sample Coa_R1_3_FD_187151 | JGI IMG/M metagenome (GOLD analysis project Ga0209166, IMG submission 187151) | Surface soil microbial communities from Centralia Pennsylvania, which are recovering from an underground coalmine fire - Coalmine... | ecosystem: Environmental > Terrestrial > Soil >...
TGTAGGCACAGCCCCGAGGAAGAGTTCGCCTAATTGGTGACCCATTTCACCCATTTAAAATGTTTAGCCTGAACCTCGTCTAACGGGAAGGCCGCAAAAACCCCTTCTTTGCAGGCTCTCCATGCCCCTACCCGGGAAGGAGCACACAGCTGGCCTCAAACCACCAACCCGAACATCAATTTATATCATCGGCGCGGAATTCCGTCAACGCGGCCCGGCCGCGCGAATATGCGGTTTTTGGCGGGAAAATGCGCGTAAAAATCTATTTTGCGGTGGAGCTTCCGCCGCTTTTCCGGTCGTAAACGTCTTTCTTCTTTGCCTGCGTGCTTTCGTCCTTATTCAGTTTCCACGGCCCGCTCAATTCGTTTTGTTTCGAACTCTCTGGCCTATATCAGCCAGTTTCGAAGGTCGGTCGCGCGCGGCAGCAGCGCCAGCGCTCCCAGCTCGCGGAATCTTTTGGACCGCTCTCGATACCCATGTTCTCCCCGCGCAATAATCGCCATGAACGGCACGCCCGCATCGCGCGCCGCCAGCGCGTCATCGATGTTGTCGCCCAAATAGAGCGCCGTCGCCGGATCGCGTTTTCCCAAAATTTTGTGCAAACCCTCCGGATTCGGCTTGATCTTCGCCACGTCATCCATCGTCACCACCATGCGAAATTTCTTCGTCGCCGGCCATTCCGCAAACGTATACGTAAATTCCTGCCGCGTCCGCCCCGTAAATAAATTCAATTCGTACCGCTTCGCCCACCGTTCGATCTGCGCCGGCGAAACAATGTGCTTTTCATTTTTCACGTTTCCCGGCCGCCCCGGCGTTCCCCAATAAAACTTGCCGAACGCGTCGCGCGCCTCTTCATAATTCATCGGCTTGCCGAGCGACGTCACCCAGCTCGCCACCATCGCCCAATCGTCGTTGTTCCCCGGCTTCGCCTTCCATTTGTGCAGCTCCGCGTACGTCGCACGCTTCCCCGTCAAATGCCGCACCGTATCCAGCGCCGACCGCCAATACGTTCCGCGCACATCCACCAGCACGCCATCCACGTCAAAAATCAAAATTTTCGGTGAAACTTTCTTGTTCTTGCCGCCGCCGGATTTGCCCACAAGCCCTCGCCAAAAAAAATGCGTTTCAAAAGTTTGCGTGTCCCCGCCACCCGCGTCAAGTTGCCGCTCCGCAAAGCCGCTTGCTAGAATCTATGCGTAAAGCCGTGGCCCACAAGTCGGGCCGGCGCCCGCACTCTCTAAACCCCTGCACGATACGGGCAGTCTCCGCGGATTGCTCCGCGCCGAAACGCGGACGTGCGGCACCGGCAACCATGGCTCGCGAAGGAGCAGCAGATGGCCAAGTACACTGGCGTGGATTTCATCGATTTCGATTCCCAGCTCAACGACGAAGAAAAACTCGTGCGCCAGGCCGCTCGCGAATTCGTCGAAAACGAAATCGTTCCCATCATCGAAAAGCACAGTCGCGAAGCCACTTTCCCCATGCATCTCGTGCCGCAGCTCGGCGAACTCGGCTTTTTCGGCGCCAATCTGCAAGGCTATGGCTGCGCCGGCATGTCCAACGTCGCCTACGGCCTGATGACCCAGGAACTCGAGCGCGGCGATTCCGGTCTCCGCAGCTTCGTCTCCGTGCAAGGCGCGCTCGTCATGTATCCCATTTACGCCTTCGGCAGCGACGCGCAAAAAAATAAATGGCTTCCGCTTCTCCAGCAGGGCAAAGCCATCGGCTGCTTCGGCCTCACCGAACCGCAATTCGGCTCCAATCCCGGCGGCATGCTCACTCGCGCCGTAAAAAAAGGCGACAAGTACGTTCTCAACGGCGAAAAAATGTGGATCACCAGCGGCTCCATCGCCAGCGTCGCCGTCGTCTGGGCCAAATGCGAAGACCAAAAAATCCGCGGCTTCCTCGTCGAAAAAGGCACGCCCGGCTTCAAGACCTGGGACGTGCACGGAAAATGGTCGCTTCGCGCTTCCGTCACCAGCGGCCTTTCTTTCAGCGATTGCGAAATTCCCGAAGAAAATCTTTTGCCCGGCGTCACGGGCCTGCGCGGCCCGCTCAGTTGCCTCAATCAAGCGCGTTACGGCATCGGCTGGGGCGCCCTCGGCGCCGCCATGGCCTGCTACGACACCGCTCTGCAATACGCCAAAACCCGCAAGCAATTCGCCAACAAGCCCATCGCTTCGCACCAGCTCGTGCAGGAAAAACTCGCCTGGATGATCACCGAAATCGTCAAAGGCCAGCTCCTCGCCCTCCACGTCGGCCGCCTCAAAGACGCCGGCAAAGTCGATCCCGCGCACATCTCCATGCTCAAAATGAACAACGTCGGCATCGCGCTCGACATCGCCCGCAAATCCCGCGACGTCCTCGGCGCCAACGGCATCGTCGATGACTACTGCATCATGCGCCACATGAACAATCTCGAATCCGTCTTCACCTACGAAGGCACCAACGACATCCACAAGCTCGTCATCGGCGAAAAAATCACCGGCATCGCCGCTTACGTTTAATCCCCCATAGCAACGCCACTCCGCCTCCACCCGAATTTGTAGAGGCCGCCTTCCAAGGCGGGCTCTCCTAGCTGGATGCAGCAGTCCTAGTTTTTATCGGCCCTGGTTTATGTAGGGCCCGCTTTCCGAAGCGGGCCGCTTTGCCCTTCGCCCACACAACGTAACCAACACTACGCAGTTGTAGGGCCGGCTTTCCGAAGCCGGCCGTTTCGCCCTTCGCCCGCACAACTCCTCGTGTACGGGCCAAAAAACGCGATCACCGCGCAACGTAACAAACTCTCCGCAGAAGTATTGCCCATCACCCTACGCAGGCAGTTGTAGGGCCGGCTTTCCGAAGCCGGCCGTTTTGCCCTTCGCCCGCACAACGTGACCAACACTCCGCAGTTGTAGCGCCGGCTTTCCGAAGCCGGCCGCTTTGCTCTACGACGCCCAAGACGCCGCCTTCGCGTCATAAGACCGACCCGCAATTTACAAATGCGCCCCGCCACCCAAAAGTGCGCCCTCTACTCTACGCCACAAAGTACTTGACGCCACACCGCCCCCGCCCTATCCTCATTCCCAGATCCACCGAGGAGGCTCTTCATGCCCACCCAAACCCTCTCCAACCCATCCAACAACTCCTTCCGCGAACTTCTCTCTTCCTCCGCTCGCTTCTGGGAGCCGCGCCGCATCCTCTACAATCTCATCCTGCTCGGTGTTTGCTTCGTCTGGCTCGTCGCTTCCTGGCCGCACTTCCGCCCCGCGCTCCATCTCGCCACTCTTCTTCCCATGGCCGTTCTCGCGCTCTTCGCCAATTTCTGCTATTCCGCCGCCTATCTTGTTGACATCACTCTCTTGAATTCCACTTTCCGCGCCGCCTGGCTCTCCCGCCGCTGGATTCTCTGGCTCGCCGGCACGCTTTTGGCCATCCTCCTCGCAAACTACTGGATCGCCGACGAAATCTATCCCGACGTCGGTTGATGGCGTTTCTTTTCGTCACAACAACACGGAAAGACTCGCCGACCGGCTCGTGTTGTTATACGAAGCTGTAATATTCACCGTCGTCGAAATCAGCACGATCGATGTATTCACGGGAAACGTCGCGCTCGTAGTTCCCGCGGCAATCAGCACGCTCGATGGAACGCTGGCCGCGAAGCCGTTGCTCACAAGCGCAACCCTCGATCCACCCGCCGGAGCGGGAGCGCTCAGCCTCACCGTTCCCGTGGAAGCCCCCAATCCTCCTACAACGCTGCCGGGACTCACCGTCATTGAAGTCAGCAATGGAAGCGGTACCGGATTGACCGTAAGCAGAGCCGTCCTCGTCGTACCGGCATAGGACGCCGCGATTGTCACCGAAGTGGACGCAGGAACTGCGTTGGTCGTCACCGTAAACGTGGCGCTGGTCGTGCCCGCGGCAACGGTCACACTGGCAGGCGTCTGTGCGGCTCCGGTATTGCTGCTCGAAAGCGCAACGACCGCCCCTCCCGCCGGCGCCGCCCCGCTCAACGTCACCGTTCCCGTCGAGGATTGCACGCCGCCCGTCACGCTCGTCGGATTCAAACTCAACGACGAAAGCGTAACCGGTGGTGGCGCTGCCGGATTAACCGTCAACGACGCCGTCTTCGTCGCTCCCGCATAGGAAGCGGAAATCGTCACCGCGGTCGCGGCACTCACCGCGCTCGTGCCAACGGCAAAGGTTGCCGTTGTCGCTCCCGCCGCAACCGTCACGCTGGAAGGCGTCCTTGCCACTGTCGTATTGCTGCTCGAAAGCGCAACCACGGCCCCTCCCGCCGGCGCCGCCCCGCTCAGCGTCACCGTGCCCGTGGAAGACTGCGTTCCGCCCGTCACGCTCGTCGGATTCAAACTCAACGACGAAAGCGTAACCGTATTCGTGGACGTTGGTCCCTGCTCGAAAATCCAAATGGAGGGATTCGGCTCGCTCATCGGCACCACAACAAATTTGGTCGGCGAAATCACATACGCAATCGCAGTCCCGCTCGCGGGTGACGTGAGGTTGAACGTTCCTCTTCCATTCGTGGGAGAAGCGGTTATCGAATAAGTGGACGCAAACGATGCTCCCGCCACGGTTCCCGTCGATCTGCCGATGTCTTCCTTGCCGCTCAAATGGCCGGGACTCGCCCCATCCCCTGCAAACTCTCCGCTGAATGTATTTACCGCGAAACTGACGGGATTCGTCGCCACTCCCGCATAGCCTCCCGCAACCGCCATGTTTGTGAGCGCGCTTGCCGTCTGCGGCTCGCCCGGCCCAAACAAAACATTCGAATCGATAACGGAAAGAAAGAGCTGATTCGCGCTCACCAGATAGGCGACGAGGTTGTACCCTCCGATCGTCATGGTGAGCCGTCCGTTGCTTGCCACGGCATAAGAACCGGGCGCGGCGGTGACTGAATTTGGCGCGCTGCAAAAATTTTCGTCGTACGTCAGCGAAAGCGCGCCGCCGCCATTTGTTGTAAGCAGGCCCGCCACCGCTTTGGGGATGCCCGACGGGGTGCCGCACTGCGAATGTCCCGTCAGGTAAATCACGCTGTTTCCATTGAGCGACCCGTTCGAAAAGCCGCCGGTGGGAACGTGCTGCTGCAGCACAACGCCATTCAGCAGCGGCGTCGCCGTCGAAACCGAATCGCTTTCCATCGCGAACAGCTTCCCCGAATTCACCACGTAAAAAACGAAATTCATGGCGTCGGGCGCTCCGCCAAACGTAAACGCAAATCGCATCGTGCCGCGTCCCGTCGCCGTGTTCCCTACCGCGTAATTCGCCGCCGTGAAATTCATCGCATAGTTTGTGCCGTAGGCGTTCACGTCCCCCGCCGCATTGCTCAAAACGCCGGTCCCGTTCGAAGTGAATCGCACCATCATCGACGCGCGATTGTTTGTGTTGTCGAAACCCGCGCCGCCAAACACGTAGTCTCCGGTCACCCGGGCCGTGCTAAATGCCGTCGTATCCGCCTTCTCCATGCTTCCCGAACCAATCGTTCCCGCTCCGCCCGAAGCGTCAAACTTGATGAATTTCGCATTGCCGTTTGCCGTCATCGCAAAAGCCAGTTGCGCGGTGCTGCCGCCGATATTCAGCGTCATCACTCCTCGGTGGTCCGCGCCAATCGAATACGTCCCGGTGAACGCCTGCGCCGCAATCGACGCCCCGGCTCCAACCCCGTTGATGTCCGCTTCACCGTTTGTAAGATTTCCGGCGCCGTCCGCCGTGAACCTTCCCACCGCTCCATAAACGGACGCGATGCTTCCATTGCCATTCACCCCGGTGAATGTAAATGCGTAGTTCCCGCTCAATTCACCGTTGTTCACTCCGCTTTGCCCGCAAGCCGGCAAAGCGAAAAACAAGGCAAGGCACACCCATAGCAATACACTTTGCTTTTTCATTCTTTCCTCTTTTTGGCGGCTGGGGGGAATCGCGCTTTTGTTTTACGTGCGAGCTGCCGATAATTCGCTGTGGATACTCCTCATGAGCGTGCCGCGCCAAATTTCAAGGTATGCTGCCGCGGCACCTTCATCCCGGACGTGAGTAGAGAAATGCACGCGACTGTGCACGCCAGCTTTCTTCAGTCTGCCCTCAGAGATTTGCATCTCTCTCCTCACACCCGGCGGAGAGAAGCTCTTCTTTCTTCACACCCAAAACAAGAAAGAGCTTTTCGCACCCCTACTTATGCCCTCATCGCCAAAAAACTCCAATCAGGTCCAGACCCTAAACATTCGTCGGGAAAATTCTTGCCTTCCCGTGGCAGCCCTGTCGCTCAAAGAGTCGGTCTTACGATGAATCTTTCCTCGGCGTAGGATATATATGCTCAGAAACGCGTCAGTAGCGTTCACCGGAGACACGCCATGCCATTCTTTCGAAACCGCCGCACAATAATCCCTGCATTCGCCATTCTGTTGGTGGCCCTCTCCGCCCGCGGAGCAATCGCTCAACAAAAAGCCGCACTCCCGCAAACCAAGCCCAAAATCCGCACCGTCACCGCCTTTCTCAATCTCGATCGCGCGCAATATAAAGAACAGATCGCCGACGCCCTCCAAATGCTTCGCCGCGCCAAAACCATCTTCGAATCCCGCGGCTACGAAGTCGAAACCATCCGCATCGCCACGCAGCCTTTCCCCGAATACACCAAAGGACTCACGCCGCAACAAACCATCGCTTTTTTCAAGGATCTCGACGCGCTCGCCGAAAAAGAAAAATTCGCTCCCGGCATCGGTCCCGCCATGCTCGGCGCCGACGATCCCGAATCGCAGGCCGATCTTCTCGCCGACATTCTTGCCGGCACCAAACACATTCGCGGCAGCATCGTCATCGCCGGAGAAGACGGCGTCCGCTGGCGCGCCATCGGCGCCGCCGCCCGTGCCATCAAAAAACTCGAAGACTCGACCGAACACAGCCAGGGAAATTTCAATCTCGGCGCCATCGCGGACGTTCCCCCGCTCTCGCCCTTTTTCACCGCCGCCTACGTCAGCGGCTTCGGCCATCAATTCGCCATCGGCCTCGAATCCGCCAACATCGTCGCCGAAGCCTTTCGCGGCGCCACCGACATTGACGCCGCGCGCCAGAAGCTCACCAATATGCTCACCATCGAAGCCAGTGAAATCGAGCGCCACGCCAATCGCATCGACATGGAAACCGGCTGGGCCTACGTCGGCATCGATCTTTCGCCCGCGCCGTTAAAAGACGTTTCCATCGGCGCCGCCATCGAAAATCTCATCGCGCAACCATTCGGCTCCGCCGGAACGCTCACCGCCGCCGCCACCATCACCGCCGCCGTCAAAGCCGTTCCCGTCAAGCAAACCGGCTACAACGGCCTCATGCTTCCCATTCTCGAAGATTCCCGCCTCGCCGAACGCTGGAGCCAGGGCCACGTTTCTCTCGAAGGCCTTCTCTCGTATTCCGCCGTCTGCGGCACCGGCCTCGACACCATTCCCCTTCCCGGCGATATCACCGTCGAACAACTCGACCTCATCCTCAGCGACGTCGCCTCGCTCGCCGTCAAATGGCACAAACCTCTCTCCGCCCGCCTCTTGCCCGTCAAAGGCAAAATTCCCGGCGACACCACCGAATTCAACGACCCCTTCCTCGTCAACGCCGTCATCCAGCCCTTCGAACCAGGACCGCGTTAACGCATCGAGTTTTTCCGATTATTTTGTATCGGCAAACGCGACGTACGCACCCAATCCGATTCGGCCTTTCGCCGCATGCGATGACCCATTCTCAACTTTCCCCGCCGCGCATATCGACGGATTCGCGGGAATTGGCTACGATACCTCCCAGAATCCTGCCAATCCGATTTACTCCGGAGCTTGCCGATGGAATCACAGCTCAGCCTCGAATTCCTGCGCGTCGTTGAAAACGCCGCCATCGCCGCCGCCCGCACCATGGGCTTCGGCGACCGTCACAAAGCCGACGAAGTCGCCGTCGAAGCCATGCGCAAAACCATGGACTCGCTTCAGATGGACGGCGTCATCGTCATCGGCGAGGGCGAACGCGACGAAGCGCCCATGCTTTACATCGGCGAACGAGTCGGCCTCGCCACCCACGCGCCCAACGCCAATTTTCCCGCCGTCGACATCGCCGTCGATCCGCTCGAAGGCACCAATCTCTGCGCCACCGGCGCGGCCAACTCCATCGCCGTTCTTGCCGCCAGTGAACGCGGCGGCCTTCTTCACGCGCCCGATCTGTACATGGAAAAAATCGTCGTTGGCCCGTCCTGCAAAGGCGCCGTCGATCTCGACGCGCCCGTTTCCGACAATCTCAAATCCATCGCCAAGCGCCTCGACCGCGACGTCGAAGACCTCGTCATCATCGTCCTCGATCGCCCGCGCCACGAAAAGCTCATCGAGGATATTCGCAAGGCGGGCGCGCGCATTCGCCTCATCGGCGATGGCGATCTTTCCGCCGGCATTTCCGCCGCCGTCGTCGGCACCGGCGTCCACGCCGTCATGGGCATCGGCGGAGCGCCCGAAGGCGTGCTCACCGCCGCCGCTTTGCGCTGTCTAAATGGGCAGATCCTCGGCCGCCTGATCGTGGCCAAGCCGCAGGATGCGGAGCGTCTCGAGAAAATGGGCGTCAAGGATCCCAAACGAATTTACGACACCACCGACCTCGCGCCGGGAAAGAAAATGATTTTCGCCTGCACCGGCGTCACCGATGGAAATCTTCTTCGCGGCGTGCGCTTTTTCGGCGAGGGCGTTCGTTTGCAATCCATGATTCTCACGCTCGACGATCGCCAGGTGCGCTTCATCGACACCGTGCATCTTGAAAAACGCCCCGACGTAAAAGTCCGTTTCAATTGATTTTGTGCGCGAGAAAACGCAGGGAGGCTGCATGAGATTCCGTTTGCTTGCCGTCGCAACGCTCGTTGCTTTTACAATTTCCTTTTCGTGCCGGTCGTCCGCGCAGGAAAAAACTTCGGCGTCCACCGCTCCGGCGGCGATGCCCGCGGCAAATCCAAAAGACGTCGAAAGCATCGACGCCATCCTGGCCGCGCTGTACAACGTAATTTCCGGCCCGGCCGGCGAGCGAGACTGGAATCGCTTCCGCTCTCTTTTTCTTCCGGAAGCGCGCATGGGCGCGGTGCGCAAAAAACCCGACGGAACATTTTCCGCGTCGACGTTCACCGCGGAGGGTTACGTCGAACGCGCGGGAAATTATTTCAAGGAGCACGGCTTCTTCGAGAGCGAACTTGCGCGGAAGACGGAGCAGTTCGGACAGGAAGCGCACGTTTTCAGCACGTACGAATCGCGCAACGCGAAAGACGAAAAGCCGTTCGCGCGCGGCATCAACAGCCTGCAGCTTTTCAACGACGGCAAGCGCTGGTACCTGGTAAGTATTTTTTGGGATGAAGAGCGCGCGGACAATCCGCTGCCGCAAAAATATCTGGCGAAATAAAAATTCGCGCGCGAAAAATCAGTTCTGCGATTTGGTGATCGCGAGAAAAACGCGATCGTCCACCGCGACGGAGCGCGTGAAGAGCGTCGCCGAATGATTGTCGGCAATGCCGACGCCCGCGCCGTTTCCGCTGATCGCAGGGCCGGCCGGCTTTCCGCCCACCGTATTCGCATCGCCGGGCTGCGTGGAAATGCGCGTGGTTTTCGGCGTGCACGAACCGGTGGCGCCGAGGCACGTATCGCGCACAAAAACCTGGCGCACGCCGGTATTCAACTGGCCGGCGCTGGCCGGCGCGCTCTGCGCTTTCGCACTGGGCGATTTGGACTCTGTAACGGACAAGAACGCCACGAAGCGGCCCGACGAACTGACGGACGGAAGCAGATTGTCCGTTGCGCTGAGCAATCCGTTCGGATCGACGGAAATCAATTGCGTTTGCGGTTTGCAAGAAGAGGCCGCACCACGGCACGTATCGCGCAGGAAAATCTGTTTTCCGGCCGGCGAATCGGCAACGAGATTCGTGGCGGCGGAACTGAACGCGATGAAACGGCCGTCGGAACTGATGGAAGGGGAATGGCTGTCGGCGTTGCCGGCGGTGCCGTCTTCGGCGGCGGACAAGACGGACGTTTGCGGTTTGCAATCGCTGGCAGCGCCTTCGCACGTATCGCGCAGGAAAATTTGCGCGGGAGCGTTTTGTTGTCCAACCGGTGTTCCGGCAAAAGTTACGAAGCGTCCGTCGACGCTTACGGCCGGAGTTTCTTCCGCAACGGCCAGCGCCGGTTGCGCGGCCTGCGCCGCGGCGGGGCAGAACGCGGCGTTCGATGAAATGGTGAACACCGCCTGATTCATGCTGGTCCCGCCGCCGCCATTTCCCATCGGATTAGTCGGATCGACGGACGGGCCGGTAAACACGGCCACCTTGGCGCAGCTTTCCGTCGTCAAAAGGCTTGCGGGAACGGTTGCGGTCAATTGCGTTGCGGAACCGAACGTGGTCGCAAGGTTCGTCGCCGTCGTTGTGGTGTTCCAGACGACGATTGAGCCGTTCGCGGGGCTGCCGGTCGCGGCGGTGTTTTGCACGAAACTCGAACCGGTGACGGTCAGCGTGACGTCGGGGCTTCCGGGCGACGCGATGGCCGGCGAAATAGAAGCGAGGACGGGGACGGGATTGGCCGGGACGGTGACGACAAAAGCGATCGTATTGGAAAGTCCATTGTCCTGATTGCTGGTGGCGGGATTGATGGTGTTGACGAAGTGCCGGCCGGGTTTCGCGAGCATCGTTGCGGGCACCTTTGCCGTCACGTTGGTGACGTTATTGTTCACGTCGAGCGTCACATTGGTGACCAGGTTTGCGCCGTCCCACTGCACGACCGTCTTGGCCACAAACCCGGAGCCAAGCACCGTGAGGACAAGATCGGGGCTGCCCGGGGCCGCGGCGGGAGTATTCACCGGCGAAAGGGATGTGATAACCGCTCCCGTATTCTGCTGGAAGGTGTTGCCGTAATCATTGCAGCCGGTTGCGACGCACAGCGTGAGTAGCGCAACAGCTGCCAAAGCTGTCCCAAACCGCTTCATGAAACGTCCCTCTCTTGAACCGCGCGCGGCGGGGAGCCGAGTCGCCATTCCTATCCGGTATTTCCGTGCTACGTCCGACGCCACTTCCAAAGCCCCATCCGTCGTTAGAGTCGGATGCAGGCAAAGCGCGCCGCGTTGACCGGCCCGGATTCGTTTTCCGGGTCCCTGCCGCAACCCCCGACCGCGCATCTGCTGTGGGCGAACCGAACCATCATTCCATTCCTGAGAGGGAAGGTCAATGCGCGGGAGCGAGGAACTCGTGACTGGTGACGAGTAACTGGTGACTGGTACGTAGGCGCGGGCGTATCGAGGTTTGGCAGAGGCGTTCGTTAGCAGTCCACGGTTTTCAGGCAGGCGGAAGAGGGAGTTGAGGAAAGGACGATGGAAGCCGAGGCGAGTTCCGGAGTGGGAAGAGTTTGGGTACACCCCGGTTGTTTTTGTAAGAGTGGCAAACAAAGGAGTTACGGGCGGGAAAAGGGCCTGGTTGGCGAAATTTGTAAATTGAATATAGGCAATCCAGATGGTTATCAAAAGAAAGGGGTTAGGGGAGAGGCAAAACGGATCGTTATCAAAACAAAGGGGATAGCCAAAGTTGCCCAGATTTGGGCGCAGCGGGCAGGATGAAGCGGAGAACCCGGGAAAAGTGAGGTCGGACAGTTCGAATGGAGCTTGATTACACTCGTCAGTATAGCAGATTATTTTACGATGTCAATAGATATTTTGTAAGTATTCGAATGGCGGGTGAGAGGTTTTCAGTCGTCAGTGCGCTCGGTACAGGTGGGGTGTGGTCACAATTAGACGCAGACACAAGAAAGAAGAAAATAAGTGCTGTAAAGCGCTGGCCGCGGCAACGCCAACCGATTCGTCGCTCGACGCCTTCCTCGGCGACGTCGACGCTACCAAGAAGCCGTTTTGAAGTACATGCTGCGGGACCGGGACAAAGAAAGAGAAAAGACGGAGAAAAGACGGAGAAAAGAAAGAGAAAAGAAAGAGGAAGAGAAAAGAAAGAGAAAAGAAAGAGAAAGAGAAAAGACAGAGAAAAGACGGAGAAAAGAACGGGTCTGAAGACCCGCCACTACATAAAGGCCAAAGAGCCGAAAAAAAAAGATGGGCGGATACGGTTTGATTACCGAGTGGATCGTTGGGTGGCAAGTTTGGTTGGTTGGCTAGCGAAGAAGGGCGAACTGAAGTTCCGCCCCTACACGACGGCGGAAAAAGAGGGCGGCGCCGAGCCGCCGGTACGAGAACGAATCGGGAGCTGCAAGGAGTGCGAATAGTACGCGTTCGAAGAGGCGTGGCGCTGTTGCTGCGGCCGGCGCGCGATTGCGAGGTGCGGGGTGAAGAATTTGCGCGTGTCGGCGGCAGATTCAGCGCGCGGGGTGGAGCATGCGGCGCGTCATCGGTTCGACGGGCGCGTAATCGTCGGTGAAAACGGGCGCGTCGGGCGGGGGAAGGATATCGGATAAGCTGGCCGCGGCTTCGCGGGCGAGCGATTGCAATTGCGCGTCGCCCGCGAGATGCAGCCAGCGATCGCGAAGTTCGGCGAGCGATTTTTCTTGCGGGAACGCGAGGACGATGCGATTGCCGTCCGAGCGAGAGATGACGCACACGGTTCGAAAGACCTGCTTGAGGGTGGCGGCGGTGGCCATGAGGAGTTCGCGCGAATCGCTGGTGTCGTAAACATTCATCATGAGCAGGCCGGCGGGATCCATGTGCGCGCGAACCTGTTCAAAGAATTCGCGCGTGATGAGATAGAACGGAACGTACGGACCGCCCTGGTACAGATCGACTTGCACGAGATCGAAGGATTGCGAAGAGGCGGCGAGCCACGGGCGGGCATCGGCGACATGAACGGAAAGCTGCGGCGAGCCTTGCGGCAGGCCGAAATAATTGGCGGCGACGGCGACGACCTTGGGATCGATTTCGACGGCATCGACGTGAAGATTCGGCGCGACGGCAAGCGTTGTGGTGACGGCGCCGCCCGCGCCGAGCCCGAGAGCGAGCATGCGGCGAGCGGGAACGAGCGAAGGGCCGAGCGCGAAATCGTCGGTATAAAAGCCGGAAAAGGCCTGGCCGACTTTGCGCGTGGTCTGCGAATAAGCGGGATGATTCAGCACGAGCCAGCGCAAATCGCCGCGGTGCAAGACGGCGATCCAATTGTAGGCGGATTCGGTGGTCCACAAAACGGCGGGAGAAAATGTGGGTTTGGGAACGAAGAAGGCGGCGACGGCGGTTAAAAAAACGGCGGCGACGGCGAGGCGTTTGCGGGCGAGGCCGGCGGCGCCGACGAGCAAGGTGGCGGCGCAGAGGAGTTGCAGCGTCATGCGCGTGCCGTGGCGCGGAACGAGGTAAAACGTGGTGACGAGAATTCCGGCGATGCTGCCCGCGGTGGAAAGTGCATACACTTTGCCGGCGGTGATGCCGACGTGCTCGGCGCGCGCGAGAAGGCGAATGACGAAAGGACCGGTGATGGCGAGCGCCGTCATGGTGGGGACAAAAATGATGAGGCTGGCGACGGCGGTGCCGAAAAATTCGCCGGATTGCCAAAGCCAGCGAAGAATGGACCGAACGAGGAAGAGGATTACGAGTTGATAGAAACCGCTGGCAACGATGACCGCGTACAGGCTGGCATCCGACCGGCTGCGATCGGCAAGCCAGCCGCCGAGAGCATAACCGAGAGAGAGCGCGGCCATGACGACGGAAATCATGCTGCCCCAGACATAGATGGAATAGCCGAAATACGGCGCGTAAAGGCGAAAGGCGGCGAGTTCGAGCGACATGACGATCGCGCCGGTGAACACGGAAGTGAGCAGCCAGAGGAAAGGCCGCGGCGAGATCGCGGAAGCGGAAGAAGTGTTCATTGGACGAACGAAAGAATCTGCACGACGAAATTTGTAACACAAGTGGAGGCAACGCGATAGCGAAGCTGCGTGCAAGCGGCGGGTTTGCTATTCTCGCGGGACGATGCGTGAGGGTGAGAATGGGCATGGCGGAGGGCCAACCGAGAAGTTGGCCCCTGCAACCGCCACGACGAATGGGCAGCTGGAGCGCGGGCTGGGGCTGAAAGAAGCCGTGGCGCTGAACATGATCGAGATCGTGGGCATTGGCCCGTTTGTGGTGAGCTCGCTGGTGATCAAGGCGATGGGCGGGCCGCAGGCGATGCTGGCGTGGCTTGCGGGCGCGGTGATTGCGACGCTGGACGCATTCGTCTGGAGCGAACTGGGCGCGGCGATGCCGAAGGCGGGCGGGACGTACGTATTTTTACGCGAAGCGTACGGGCCGAACAAATTGGGACGGCTGATGTCGTTCCTGTTTGTGTGGCAGACGTTTATACAGGCGCCGCTTTCGGTGGCGTCGGCTTCGATTGGGTTTGCTCGGTATGCAAGTTTTTTGCATCCGCTGAATAAATGGGAAGCGAAAGCGATTTCCGGCGGGCTGGTGCTGCTGCTGATTGTGCTGCTCTACCGGCGAATTACGACGATTGGAAAAATTTCGGTGCTGCTGTGGGCGGGCGTGGTCGGGACGATGCTGTGGCTGATCTGGGGCGGCATGCGGCATTTTGATGCGAAGATTGCGTTTGATTTTCCGGCGGGCGCGTTTTCGTTTTCGTCGCTGTGGTTTGCGGGGCTGGGATCGGCGATGGTGAGCACGGTTTACAGCTACTGGGGCTACTACAACATTTGCCATCTGGGCGGAGAGATCAAGCAGCCGGAGAAAAATATTCCGCGCGGGATTTTTTTGTCGGTGCTGGGAATCGCGGTGCTGTATTTATTGATGCAATCGAGCATTTTGGGCGTGGTGCCGTGGCGCGAGGCCGCCGAGTCGAAATTTCTGGCGAGTCTGTTTGTGGAGCGATTGTACGGGCATGGCGCGGCGCAAGTTGTGACCTGCATGGTTTTGTGGATCGCGATGGCCAGCGTGTTTTCCGTGTTGCTGGGCTATTCGCGCGTGCCGTATTCGGCGGCGCTCGATGGAAATTTTTTGTCGGTGTTCGCGAAAGTGCATCCGACAAAACATTTTCCGCACGTTTCGCTGCTGGTGCTGGGGGCGCTGGCGTTTGTGTTGAGCGTGACGCTGGATTTGCAGACGAGCATTGCGGGAATTCTGGCGGTGCGGTTGATTGTGCAATTTATCGGGCAAGCGGTGGGATTGATGATGCTGCGGCGGCGGTGGGGACCGGAAAAATTTCCGTTCAAGATGTGGCTGTATCCGGTGCCGGCGGTGCTGACGATGTTTGGCTGGGCGTGGCTTTTTTGGCAGACGGGCGCGGCGCGGAAATGGGGATTGCTGGAGATTGCGTTGGGAGCGGTGGCGTATTTGATTTGGTCGAAAGAGAAGAAGCAGTGGCCGTTTGCGGAGAAAGTTTTAAGTTCTAAGTTTTAGGTTGTAAGGAAAGAGAAGAAGAAAGAGGTTCGTCTCGTTTGCCGTTTGCAGTTTGGGGAGAAGAGTAGACAGTCGTCAGTCGTCAGTCGTCAGTCAACAGTCGACAGTCATCAGTCGTCAGTAGAAGAAAGATTGGATTTGGAGCTGGGAGCGAAGTAACGCGGGGACAGAAGGAAGCGTCAGATGAAGGGGCGCGGAGATTGGCGCTGAAGCGCGGGAGAGTTATGCGGAAGATTGTGGTGGTGGCGGCATTGGCGTTGAGTTTGGCGAGTGTGCAGAGTTACGCGCAATTTCCCGCGGCGCCGGGGACCGGGCCGGGACTTGCGGAAACGATTGAAGCGATTGAAAGCGCGCGGGTGACGACGCGGATTTTGTATGTGACGGCGCATCCGGACGATGAGAGCGCGGCGGTGCTGACGTATTTGGCGCGGGGGCTGCATGCGGATGTGGCGCTGCTTTCATTGACGCGCGGCGAAGGCGGACAGAATGCGCTGGGGCCGGAGCAGGCGCCGCAGCTGGGATTGATTCGCACGCAAGAGCTGCTGGCGGCGACGCGCGGGTATGGCGTGAAACTTTATTTTACGCGCGCGAAGGATTTTGGATTTTCGAAAACGCCGGAAGAGGCGGAAAAAATTTGGGGCAATGAGGTTTTGGAAGATATGGTGCGCGTGATTCGCGCGTTCCGGCCGAATATTGTGATCAACGGCTGGGGCGGCGTGCATCAGGGACATGGCCATCATCAGGCGGCGGGATTGCTGACGCCGAAGGCGGTTGAGCTTGCGGCGGACGGGAAGACTTATCCCGACCAGGCGAAAGACGGAGTGCAGGCTTGGGGCGGAGCGCAGAACGAAGTTGTGATTCTCGATTTGGACCGCTTCAGTGAAAAGCCAACTGGCTATGTTCTTCCGCTCGATGACGTTTCGCCACTGTGGGGGAAATCGTGGCGCGAAATTGGTATTGATGCGTTTGCGAATCACCGTACGCAGGGCGTTCCCGTATTTCTTGGCTCGCCGTTCCTGCGCCGGCCGATTGCATTGAAGAGAGAAGACGGTGGCGAGTTCGATGGGGCTTCGTTAGCAAGAACTTTCGACGCACTCGCGTCGAACCGAGGATTGGCTGCATGTGCCGGCAAAGAGTTCCTGCAATCGGCGGCGGCCAAGGCAGATGTTAAGTTAGAGGAAGCGAAGAGGGCTGCGCTGGCGCTGGACTGGACACGATCGACTCAAGCGGTTGCACAAGCTGCAGAACTCTTGAATGCGCCTCTGGCAAGAAACTCCATTCCACCCGGGTGTAACGCGGCCGATTTGATCGAACTGGTTAAGATTCAAGAACGAATCAACCACGCGATCGAGCTTGCCGCAGGAATCGAGATTATCTCGAAGGCGAACCGCCAGTTCGTTCCTGTCGGTGAGTCTACCGAGGTTTCAATCGAGCGACATTGCCGCACTCCCGAACTTTGCTCGTTCGAGAGCGTCGGCTTGGTGTTGCCAGACGGTACGACCGCGGGAGATGAAAAGGGTCGCGGAATCAATAGCGAGGCCCATACGATTCTAGCGACACACGTCACTTCCAGGGGTGAAGCTTCGCCTGTCAGCGTGCCGGTGGGAACCCCAATTTTCTCGGTGAACCAAACTTTGAGCGTGGCAAATCATCGATTCGGCGTGGAGTCGCCGATTTTTTTCGTAGCGGCAAATACGACTCACGTAGAACAGGTGCCGCCGCAGATTGTGCCGGCATATACGCTGGCGGTGGAGCCGAAGCAGGAGATTGAGATGCTGGCGGCGAGGCATGAACCGTTTGATGTGTTTTTGCGGGTGCATTCGTATTCGCAGAAGGCGGCGACGGTTGCTGTTGGGTTGGATGTGCCGGCGGGATGGAAGAGCAGCGGCGCAGTGGAGTTGAGTTTTGCGGGAGAAGGCGACCGGTACGCGAAGCTGACGGTGACGCCGCCGGCGAATTTGACGACGGGGCATTACACGATTACGGCTTATGCAAAGCGTGGCGAGGAGAAATTCGCGACGTCGATTGAGCCGCTGCCGTCGATGCCGACGCTGACTTGGGAAGAGCCGGCGCAGACGGTGGTGCACGCGTTTGACATCAAGGTGCCGGAGAATTTGCGCGTGGGATACATCAGCGCGGAGAGCGAGCCGGTGCCGGATGCGCTGAAGATGCTGGGCATGCACGTGGAAATGCTGGACGCGAATGCGTTGAATTTTGGCGATCTTTCGAAATACGACGCGATTGTGGTGGGCGTGCGCGCGTATGAATTGCGCGGCGAATTGCCGGGTGCGAACCAACGGCTGCTCGATTACGCGCAGAATGGTGGAACTCTTGTCGTGCAATACCAGCGCGATTTTGCGTGGGACGGAAAAAACTATGCGCCGTATCCGGCGAAGATTGCGAACAAACAAGGCGATCCATTGCCGCGCATTACGGATGAAACTTCGCCGGTGAAATTTCTGAAGCCGGACGATGCGCTGCTGAATGCTCCAAATAAAATCACGCAGGAAGATTTCAAGGGCTGGGTGCAGGAGCGCGGACTCTATTTCTGGAGCGAATACGATTCGCACTATACGCCGCTGCTGGCGATGAACGATCCCGGCGAAAAAGATCTGGACGGCGCGCTGCTTTACACGAAGCTTGGCAAAGGCACGTACATCTATACCGGCATCGCCTTCTTCCGGCAGTTGCCGGAAGGCGTGCCGGGCGCCTATCGGCTTTTTGTAAACCTGCTGGCGGCTTCGCGCTCGCGCTGACGTACACTGCTTGCATAAGAAATGTTTGCCGCTTGGGGTTTGCCGTTTGTGGTTTACCGCAAGGCGACAACGGGACAATTGGTTGCGTGAGGGAGAGTTTGATGGCTGGATTCCAGATAAACGTTTTGCACGATCGGCGCAAAATAGTGCGAATCGGGACGGCATTGCTTGCCGGGCTGGCGATTGCGTTTTGCCTGGTGGCGGCGCCGGCGGCACAGGGCCAGAACGACAAGAAGAAGAAAAAAAAGAAGGACCCGCCAACGGTGAACAACGACGACGCAAATCCGGTGGTGCCGCTGACGGACCAGCAGCAGATCGACTACATGCTGAGCGAATATCTGGCGGCGTGGCAACTGGGCGATACGGAGCGTTTGCACAAGTTTTACGCCGAGGACGTTTCGGTGGTGAGCGGCGGATGGAACGCGCCGGTGGTGGGATGGTCAAATTTTCTGGCGCTTTACGAGCAGGAGCGGGCGCACATGCAGAAAATCCGGATGGATCGAATGAACACGTTCATCCGGGTGAATGGAACGACGGCATGGGCTTGCTACCAATGGGAATTTGAAGCCGTGATGGATGGAACGCCGGCCGGGGCGCGCGGGCAGACGACGCTGGTGCTAACCAAAAAAGAGACGCGGTGGCTGATCGCGCACGATCACACATCGGTCGTGCAGGTGCCGAAGCAGGAAAAGCCGGCAGGCACACCCGCGCCGGCGGCGGGAGCTGCGAGCAAACCTCCGTCACAGTGAAGGCACGGCGAGGAACTATCGAGGCCGCTAAAAATTCTGCTTCAAACCCTGATAGACCCAGATACTAGCCGCCGAGAGGAGCAGCACGCCCGCCAAAATCCCGGTCATCATGATCGGCCGGGTCAAGGTGTTGATTTTGGCGACAAGCAACTGCTGTTCGCGAGCCAGGTGCTGTTCCGTGGTGCCCAGAAAGATCTGATCGTCCTCGTGGCTCTCGAGCAGGCTCTTCCATATGAGCAAGCCCAAGAATGCGGCGGTAGCGACTCCACAGGCGATCAGTAGATACAAGACGGGCCCCTGAAGCGATGATTCCATAATGACCTCCTACTGGAACCGGTCCGCGGTGCACGCTGCCTGGAGAGGCCCAGGAAGCGGGCAAGGGGTGATACGGTACTCTGAGGCGGAGTATAGCACCACGAATTAGAAAAGCTAGTGGCTCGCATCACCAAAACGAATCGATGACGGGTGGGCAATTGGGACGGGTTGGAGACGGGAAGATACGGACCGGGCGCGCGCCAAAGGGCGAATCTATACTAGGCCGATGGGGATCAGAGGCGCTTTGTGAACGCGCATATGCGCTGGCTGTCGATTGGGTGTTGACTGTATAAGGAAGCTCGGATCCTCTTAGGGTGCGGCACGGTTGAATCCTGCGCTCGTTCACAAAGGTAGTGAGCCGCCGTGTTCGATACCTTTTTTCGTTCGTGTTAGAATCGATGTGAGTGCGGATGTGGCGGAACTGGCAGACGCGCAGGTCTCAGAAGCCTGTGGGGTAACACCCGTGGAGGTTCGAGTCCTCTCATCCGCACCAAAGAAGTGGTCTTCCGTCTTCGTCTTCAGTCTTCCGTAAAAGCAAAAATCCAGAGAGAGACAGAACCTAGCTGGCGAAGCGTGCCAAAGGCGTGAATGCGCGGCCACGGGCCGCGCGACAGAAGCCTCAGACCTGCGCTACAGCGTAGTGTAAAAACCGAAGAGAAGCAGATATGCTTTGGCGCGAGAGCGAGGAGATGCGATGCGCTTTTTGCGGATATTGGCGGCGAGTTTGCTTTGCGCCGGCGTGGCGAGCGGGCAGCAGCAGTGGCCGGTGACGGCAACGGTGAATGAGCGGACGATCGCGGGGCGGCCGGTGCAGCTGGATGCGCAGGGGAAATTGCTGCCGTGGCCGATGGCGGACGACACGGGATTTTCTTACTCTTCGCATTTTTTGACGCAGTGGACGATTCTTTGGGACCAATACAACCGGCAACGGCTGGACTATTTTTATTGCTGCTTCGATTTTGACCGCACGACGTACGAAATGTTTCCGGAATTGCATTGGGTGAATTCGACGGGGTATTTGCGCGCGATGATGCAGGGATTTATCGAGCGGCTTTATGCGTACACGGGCGACGCGAGAACGCTCGAAATGCTCGAGAACTTCATGGACTACGAACTGGAGAACGGGCTGACGCCGGAAAGTTATTCGTGGGGCGGCGTGCCGTATCCATCGGCGAATCCGGGAGCGAAGCGATACACGGGCTGGAGCCAGCACGGCGAAGATTTTATCGAGCCGCACGTTGTGGGCGAAGACGGCTACGCGTATTTGCGGCTGTATGAAATGACCGGCAACACGAAATATTTGCGCGAAGCGATTCGCTGCGCCGAGATGCTGGCGAAACATTTCAAGGCGGGAGACGAAAAGAATTCGCCGTGGCCGTTTCGATGCTTTGCGCGCGATGGTGCGCTCGAAGGCGGGCGCGGAATGAGCCCGTACACGGCGAATGTGGTTGAGCCGATCATGCTTTTCGACGAACTGATTCGCATCGGGCAAGGCGACGTGGAGGCTTATAAACGCGTGCGGGAAGGCGCGTGGGCCTGGCTGATGAAGTATCCGATGACGAACAACGTTTGGGTCGGATATTTCGAAGACGTGGGACCGGGCATGGACAACATGAACCAGGTGATTCCGCTGGAGCTGGCGCGGTATGTGCTGCTGCATCCGGAAAAAGACGCGGAGTGGCGCGAGCACGCGCGTAAATTGATCGATTGGGTGAAGACGACGCCGAAGTGGCCGAAGTATGTGGTGCACGGCGCGACGGTGACGACGGAACAAGGCAACGGAAAAGAGTTTTGCTGCAATCTGCCGAATCAATGCTGCGAGAGCCATACCTCGCGGCTGGCGGCGGTGGAAGCGTTTTATTTTGCGAAAACGGGAGACGCCGCGTACAAGGATGCGGCGTTTCGTTCGTACAACTGGGTGACGTATTTCCAAGGACTGCCGGGCGCCGCGCATGCTCCCTTTACGGATCAATGGTGGTTTACGGATGAATTTGCCGATGGACCGCGGCGATTGATGGATGCGTTCTGGGCGGTGCCGGAATGGGCGCCGGCGGAAGAATCGCATTTGCTTGGCGGAATTTCACCGTTGACGAAGATTGCCTACGAGGCGAGTTCGGTCGTCTACTCCACGTTCGATGAAAATGCGACGGAAGTGCTGCGGCTCGATTTTGTGCCGGAATTTGTGACGGCGAACGGAAAGCCGCTCGCGAAGCGCTCGGACCTGACGCAACCGGGTTATACGTTCGACGAAAAAACGCGCGTGATGCGCGTGCGGCACGAAAACGCGAGAAACATTGCGATTCAAGGAAGCGGCGGAAATGCGCCGGTGCGAATCGTGACGTTCGACGATCCGCATCTGACGGCGGGCACAATGATGGACGGATTTTATCCCGGCGCGCCCGTCGCGTGGGGCGATTCGCAATGGCAAATTGCCGTGCCGGGCGGAAAATTCGGAACTTTTCACGTGGTGCTGAAGGATCAAAACTCCGACAATGCGAACATCTGGTTTTCCGTGCCGCAGATTTTTGCCGGCATTGACATTTATAACGGCGGATCGAGCGAAGCGATTGTGAATATGAGTTCGCCGGAAACGCGCGCCGTTTCGGTGACGCTGAAGCCCGGTGAATTGCGCCGCGTGCGGACGGCGTGGCGCGATGCGAGTTCGGTTGTGAACTTTCGATTTTTGCACGGCGAGGCGCTGCACTTCGACAATTTGGCGTGGATTCATCAATAGTTTGGCGGCGCTTGCCTCGGCCGGCCGAGGCAAGCAAAATTCAGGACTTCGCAGCCAGTTTCTGTTTGCGCGTGGAGGCGCGAACGACGAGGCGAGGCTCGAGAAAGATAGGTTTGGGCACGACCGGTTGATCGGCTCCGATAAGCTGGAGGGCGAGCTTCGCGGCGCGCTGGCCAATGACGGCGCTTTGCTGGTCCACACTGGTAACCGGGACGCGGATGAACTTGTTGTAAAGCAAGTTGCCGCAGCCGATTACGCTTACATCGTCGGGAACGAGAAGGCCCGCATCGAGAACGGCGGCGATTGCTCCGTACGCCGCGACATCGTTATAGCAGAAGATTCCGTCGGGACGAGGATTTTGCCCCAAGAGGATTTGCGTGGCGTTGTAGGCGGCCGCGTCGCCCAACTCTTCCGCGCGGTCCGTGCTCATGACCAGGTCTGGATTGAAGGCGATGCCATTTTTGGTAAGGGCGCGTTTATACCCCTCGAGGCGGCCGAGCAACGGGCTCAGCGCCGGCCCGCCGATGTGCGCCACGCGCTTGCAACCGGTATCGATCAAATGTTGCGTCGCCAGAGCGCCAACCTCTTCGTCGTTGACTCCCACGAAATGGGCGGCCAGGCCCACAAAGCTGCGGTCGATCAAAATATACGGAATGCCCGCCTCCTCGATGCGGCGAAACATCTCGACGGTCCAGTGAGTCGAGGCGATGAGGAGCATATCCACGCGGCGCGAGATAAACTGTTCAACGGCCTGGCGTTCGAGTTTGGGATCCTGTTCCGATGAGGTGACGACGAGCGTGTAGCCCGTGTTGCGCAAGGCGACGGCAACGCCGCGGACAACTTCGGAGAAAAAACTGTTGAGCAGATCGGGGATGACGAACCCGATCATGTTGGTGCGGCCGGTGACGAGGGCGCGAGCGGCGAGATTCGGGCGGTAGTTCAGCTCCTCGACGCGCTTGAGCACGCGTGCTTTGGTGTTATCACTGATATCGGAGTGATTGCGGAGGGCTTTGGAGACCGTGATGACGCTTACGCCGAGGTCTCGAGCGATGTCTTTTAGCGTGACACCCATGGGGGATTATAACATCCAGTGGGTTAGATGGGGTTTGGCCGAAGAACGTTCCACGAGAAACGAAAAGGGAGGCGAGCCAGGTCTTCTCGCCTCCCAATTCTTCCCCTTACGGGGAATCCCGATAAGCCTGACGGAGGGTGGCTTACCGGTCGTGTGTTGGCCTGCCCTATTAAACCAAAAGATAGGAAAGAAATTGCGGCCGAAGGCAAGAAAGAGTAAGAATCCTTACGAAATCCTTATAACTTTCCATTAGCCTGAAACCCATGTCACGAAGCTCTTCTCTAAGCCCCGATAACATATTGCGTTTTCTACAAGTTAGGCAGGAAAGCGTATCCGCGGTGGAAATTTCGCAGGGCCTCTATCTGCCGAAGAACGAGCGAAAACATCTGTTCAAAATGCTTTCGAAGCTCAAAAAACGCAACTTGATCGTGGAAGTCGCACCGGGGAGATACCAGCTGAAGTCAAAAAAGGCGGCGCAGGCGGAGGCGAAGAGCGACCGCCCGGACGCGCAAGCGCCACGCACCGGATTGGGTGGAAAAGGCATCAGCGGCCGGCTGGTGCTGCATCAGGATGGGTACGGATTCGTGATTCCCGACGAGCCGATTCCGAATATCGAGGGCGATATTTTTGTCCCGAGGCATGCGACGGAAGACGCGATGCACGGCGATCGCGTGGCGGTGGAAGTTAGACGTACGGGATTTTCGTCCGAAGGGCAGCGGATCGAAGGGCGAATCGTGCGCGTGCTGAACCGGGCGCATCCGAGCGTCGTCGGATTGTTTCGCTACGGCCCGCACGGGAACGTGGTTCTGCCGTACGACACGCGGATTCATCATCAAGTGGAAATTCCGCCGGGGCAGGAACTGACCGCGGCGCTGCGAAAAAAACTTGGATTCGCAACCGCGGAGGAAGCGACGGCTCGCGCCAGGCGGCTGCCACGGCTGGCGGAACTGGATGGCGCGGTGGTGAACGCGGAACTTGTGCGGTATCCGCGCGGAGGACTGGCACCGGTTGGACGAGTCGTCGAAATACTGGGGAATCCTGGCGACCTTGGCGTGGACACGGAGATCGTGATCCGCAAGCATCACTTGCCGCACGAATTTTCGCCGGAAGCTTTGCGCGAAGCGGAAGAACGCGCCCAGCCGGTAAGCGACGCGGACCGCGCCGGACGCGAAGATTTCCGGTCGCTGCCGATCGTGACGATTGACGGAGAGACGGCGCGGGATTTTGACGACGCGGTTTACGTGGAAAAGCGCGCGGACGGCGGCTGGCATCTGCAGGTGCATATCGCGGACGTGGCGAATTACGTTCGTACGCTGACGACATTGGACAACGAAGCGCGGCTTCGCGGCACGTCCGTTTATTTTTTGCATCGCGCGGTGCCGATGCTGCCCGAAGAGCTTTCGAATGGGATTTGCTCGCTGAATCCGCACGAAGACCGGCTGGTGATGAGCGCGCTGATGGACTTCGACGCGGCCGGACGGATGACCGGCTCGCGCATGGTATCCGGCGTGATTCGCTCGGCCGAGCGGATGACGTACACCAACGTGAACAAAGTGATCGAAGGCGACGCGGAGATGAAGGCGCGCTACGCGGCGCTCGCGCCGCACTTCCAAAACATGAAGGAACTGGCGCTGCTGCTGAATGCGCGGCGAAATGAAAAAGGCTCGATTGACTTTGATTTGCCGGAACCGGTGATTGAGTTTGACGCGGAACAGAAGATGACCAACATTACGCGCAGCGAGCGTAACATCGCGCATCGTTTGATCGAAGAGTTCATGCTGGCCGCAAATCGCGCCGTGGCGGGATATTTATTGAAGCGGGGAATCGCCGCGCTGCACCGCGTGCACGAAAAACCCGATGCGAAGAAAGTGCTGGAATTTGAAGAACTGGCGCGCGCGTTTGGCTATTCGCTCGGCGTGGAAAATTTGCACCAGCGCGAAATTGCCGTGCGGCACGGGCGTGTGCCCGCGCCGGCGAAACGTGGCCGGCCGGATTCGGCGGGCCGTGGGCGCGAGCGAGGAATGAAAGTGGCTTTGCCCGGCGCGGGCGAGCTGAGCATTACGCCGCAACATTATCAGCGATTGTTGAAAAAGCTCGTCGGAAAAACAGAAGAACGGATCGTTTCCTACCTGATGTTGCGTTCGCTGAAGCAGGCGCGCTATGCGCCCGATTCGCTGGGACATTTTGCACTGGGCTTCGATGAATATGCCCATTTTACCTCGCCGATCCGGCGGTATCCGGACCTCGTGGTTCATCGCGCGCTGAAATGGGCGCTGGCCAATCCAGCCGCAAGCCCGCCGCCCGATCCGCTTACGGCGAAGGGAATTCCGGCGGCGCTCTATTCCCACCGCGTTCTGGAAGAGCTCGCCACCGAAACTTCCGATGCGGAACGCCGCGCGGCGACGGCGGAGCGCGAATTGCGCGATTGGAAGACGTCGCAATTCATGGAGCAACATCTCGGCGACGAATACGAAGGACTGATTATTTCCGTGCAGAAATACGGATGCTTCGTTGAGTTGATGGAAGTGTTTGTGGAAGGCTTGCTGCCGATCGGCGCAATCGAAGAAGCGGCGGGAACGCGATGCCTCTTCCGCGAGCATGAGCACGCCATCGTCGCCGACCGAGGCCACGAGCAAAGACGCGGGCGCGGCGCGGCGCCGAAATCCAAGGAGAGCTCGTGGAAATTGGGAGATCGCGTTCGGGTGCGCGCGGAACGAATCGATCCCATGCGGCACCGCGTCGAATTTGCGCTTTTAACGTGAATCGCTACGTCAAGTGTCGGTCCACACTTTGCCGCCGGCCATCACTTCCTGTGTTGCGTCGTCAAACGTCGCTCGCTCGCCGGTCTGGATCGCGGCGATCGTCATGCAAAGTGCAATCGAGTGGCTGTAGCCCGCTTCAATATCGGCGTTCGGCGTTTTGCCGTTGCGCACGCACTGCATCCAATTCAGCATGTTGGCGCTCGTCGCTTCATCGACGCCCGCATGGCCTTCCGTCTCCACGCCCGATGCGCCTTCGACCAGATCGCGCGTTTGCAAGCGATTCACTTTCATGCCCATGGCTTTCGCGGCGCCTTCCTCGAGTCCGCCTTCGCCGCTGATGACATTTTTCTCCAAATCGAGCGTGCCTGCGTTCGAACGGTAAAGTTCTTTCACGTCGCCCGCCGAATTGGTCTGCCGCGAGGAGTAGATCACTTGAAAGCCCTTCGCCGGATCGTTCAGCGGACCGTAATCGAACACCGCCGTGAGCGTATCCCAATTCTGCCGCCCATCTTTCCACAAATAAATTCCGCCGTTTGCCACAACGCTGCGCGGCCGCGGCAGATCCGCGAACCAGTGCACGGTATCGATCTGATGCACCATCCACTGATCGGGAATTCCGCTCGAATACGGCCAGAACAAACGAAACTCAAGATACTTCCGCGGATCAAACGGCACGACGGGACGATTGACGAGGAACCGCTTCCAATCCGTGTCTTCTTCTTTCAATTGATTCACGAGCTGCGGCCGGCGCCAGCGTCCGGGTTGATTTACGTTCCAGGTCATCTCGACGCTGACGATGTCTCCAAACTTGCCGGATTGAATGAACTCCTTCGCGCGCTGATAATTACGCGCGCTGCGGCGCTGCGTGCCGATCTGCACCTTTCGCCCGGTTTGGCGCACTGCTTTGCGAAATTCGCGCGCGTCGTCCATGGTGTGCGCCATCGGCTTTTCGACGTACGCATCCACGTTGTTGTGAACGGCTTCGATGCCGTGCTGCGCGTGCTGAAAATCCGCGGTCGCGACGATCACCGCATCGATGTCCTTGCGGTCGTAGAGTTCATCGTTGTTGCGGCAAAGCGCGACGCGGTGGCCGGTGCTTTCCGTAATGAGGGCCACGCCTTCGTCGCGGCGGCGCTTCCAGATGTCCGAGAGCGCCACGATTTCGAATTGCTGCGTTCCCGCGTGTTTCAGAAACGCGGGGAAGAGCGCTTCGCGAAATCGGTCCGAGTAGCCGATCACTCCCGTGCGAACAATATTGTTCGCGCCGACGATTCGCGCATAGCTGCGCGCGGTAAAGCCGCACGCTCCCGCTGCCGCCGCGCTCCACTTCAAGAACTCTCTGCGTGATTTGTTTTCGGGCATGGGACGGTACCTCGACGCGTTATTTCAGTGCACCCGCTTTGTGCAGCAATTCCTTCGTTCCCGCCATCGAAATCCGCGACGATTCCTCGGGCGTGCCTCCGCCGGTCCAGTGTGTTTCGAGGCTCATCGTGCCGCGGTAGCCGTCGCGCAGCATCGCGCGAAATTGCTCGGCGTAGTCGATAATTCCTTTGCCCATCGCCGCCCAGCCGAAAGTTCCGTCCGGTTTTTTCTGTACGTCTTTC
>Ga0209166_10000920_pt1 | contig 27286 bp, 23 predicted proteins | sample Coa_R1_3_FD_187151 | JGI IMG/M metagenome (GOLD analysis project Ga0209166, IMG submission 187151) | Surface soil microbial communities from Centralia Pennsylvania, which are recovering from an underground coalmine fire - Coalmine... | ecosystem: Environmental > Terrestrial > Soil >...
AGCCCTTGGCAAATCATCGAGCGCGTCGCTCCCCGCGCGCCCCTCCAACTCTGCCTCCTCCCACCCGTGTTCCTCGACTACTATCTCAGCGACTCAGGGGGTTACGATGTACCTAGACTTCCCTAGTCCGAAGAGATTCGTTCGGCGTCAGACCGCTATTTTCGCTTCTTCTTTGGCTGTGTCTTTGGCTTCTTGATTCCTTTAGGCCGCAGCACGTCGCCGGTTTTCGTCATGCTCGCCGCCGGTGCGCCTTTGGCACTGACGATATGCCGCGCCAGATCCACCGTGAAAGCATCCAGGTTCGATGTCTTTCCCGTCGCTTCGTCCACGCCGACCGACTCGCAGAGTATGGAATTAGTGTCCACGGTCACGCGAAGAAAGCCGTACTTTGTGTTGTTGTAAACATCGAGCGTCAGTTGGTTGCCCTTGCCGTCGTTACCCGCGATTCCCGGCTGCGGATTCACGCCATTCTTCCCTTGGCGGGGATTACTCAAGTTCAGGTACCCTCCGTTGCCTGCGACAACATAAGGGATCTGCCGTCCGTCTGCCTTCATCGTTCTCGTGTACCGTTCATAGAGATGTGCATGCCCTGAAAGCACTAAATCCGGCCAAATCTTCGCCGCGGCGCACGCGCTGTCGATTTGCGCCAGCATCGCCGGGCTGGGGAAGTGTGAGTTGCTGATTGTAAACGGTGGATGGTGCACGGCGATAATTAGCGCGAACGGGCTAACGTTTTTCTGGGTACGTTGCGCCGCCGCGGCCTGCAGTTGCCCTTGCAAAAATGCCAACTGCCCGTTTCCAGCCGATCCGCCGCTGATAACTCCCGTCGATTCGCTGGTGTTCGAATAGAGGCCGATAATTTTTACGAATGGTGCGTTCAGCGTGAAATACACACCGGGCTGGGTCATTGTCGTGCGCGAGAATCCCTTCGCGGCGGGATCGTTTCCGGGCGCCTTCGAACAAAAATTACTAAAGAACGGCTCTAGCGAATACTTGACCGGGTCGCCTGAGAACAGCACTCCGTCATGATTCCCGGGAATTGCGAAGATTGGTCCGGCATAGTCGCGGTACGGATCGTAGAACTGATCGTAGTAATAGCGTTCCTGTCCGAAGTAATAGACGACGTCGCCTAGATGAAAGAAAAAGGCGGGTCTTGCTGCGGCATAGCTCTTCGTTCCAATATCCGCGGCCATTGCGTCGGCGACAGCAAATTGATGCGACGGCTCCTTCACCCCGCCAGTGTCGCCAGCGGCGTGAAACACAATGTTTCCCGACGCTTGCATTTGTTGCACCGCGGTTGCGGTCAGTACGTCGCCCAGCGACATCACTGGCGGATTTTTCCAAGGGGCCGGAATCGCCTCGGTCACCGGATTTGTGTTGATTCCTGAATCAGCGGCTACATCCTGTGGATTGAACTCGTCATAGTTGTTAGGAGAGGGCTGCGGGTTGGCGAAAGCAAAGCCAGGACTGGCCATGGGATTTTCCTCCGTGCAGGTATTCCGAGGGAACGTACTGGTTACGGCAATCTACCACAGCTGATATGACGCGTCCATGAATTCATGGATGTTCCTGAGGCCGCCAAAAAGCGAAACGCCCTCGGCTTGTACGAGAGCGTTCGCGGATGCGTTCCGCCCGACTTTCGCCGCCCGAAAAATTCGCGACAATTCCTTTTCTTCTAGAACAGATTCCAGAGGAACTGGTTGTACACCTCATGGTGGAACTGCACTTCCTGGGCTTTCACGATCGTACCCAGCGATCGCGGGCAGCGGTCCGCAGAAGTGCGCTTCAGTTCCGCGTACCGCGCCTTTACGTCGGCGCCCAGCAGCTTTGTTGTCCAGTCAGCTTTTTCAAAGTTTTCAATCGCTGTGTAAATGTTGTCCGGAAGATAGCGCTGCGCCGAACGCAAATTCTTGATCTTCGCGGTTTCGCCGTCCAGTCCAGTTTTGAAGATGGAATACAAAACCATGTACGGGTTCGAATCCGGAGCCACCGCGCGTACTTCCGTGCGCATGCTCCGTTCGTTGCCGATCGGTATGCGCACCATCGCGCCGCGGTTCGTTGGCGAAGCATTCAGTTGGTTCGGAGCTTCGAAGTGCGGATCAAGCCGGCGATACGCATTCACGCTCGAGTTGATCAGCAAGCAGATGTCGTTGCCGTGCGTAAGAATGCGGTCCACGAACTGCCATCCGAATTCGCTGAGTTTTTCCTCGCCTTTGGGATCCCAGAAGAGGTTCTTGCCGCCCTTGCTCACGGAAACGTTGGTGTGCATCCCGCTGCCGTTGACGCCGACGATCGGCTTCGGCAGGAAACTCGCCGTCAAGCCCATGTTCGTGGCGACTTGCCGACAAATCAATTTATAGAGCTGGATCTGATCGGCCGCGGAAACAACCTCGCCGTACCCGTAATTGATTTCAAACTGCGACGGCGCAACTTCTGGATGATCCTTCTCGTTCTGAAAACCCATCGCGCGCTGCACTTCGGCCGTCGTATCAATAAACTTGCGCAGCGGATCGCCGGGAAGGGAATGGTAGTAGCCGCCGGTGTTCACATACTCAAATTTTCCGGTCTCGTGGTAGCGCCGCTCGGCGTCTGGCCCACGGAAAAGAAAGCCTTCAATTTCGTTGGCGGCGTTGAGCGTGTAGCCCTTCTTTTCGAAGAGCCCGTCCGCATAACCCTTCAGCACGCCGCGAAGGTCCGCCGAGTACGGCGATCCATCTTTGTCTATGACGTGACCGAACACCAGAACCTTGCCCGGTCCAAACACGTCCGCGGGTCCCCAGTAAAATGAAGCCCAGTCCATCGCCAGGCGCAGATCGCTTTCGCGCTGCGCGGTGAATCCGCGAATCGAGGAACCGTCAAACGTCAGGTTATCCCAGCTCTTAAGCAAAAACTTCTTATCGTAGTCCAGCATGTGTAGGCGGCCTTCCAGATCGCTGAAGAGTACGGTGACCGCCTTGATCCGCTTCTCATCTGTCAAATACTTCAGCCGTTCCTCCTGCACTTTGTGCGGCGCGACGCGGTTTTTGCGCTGCTCTTTCGCGCCCAGGTTGAGCTCCTCCAGTTCGTCATACGAAAGAGCAAGGAAATTACGCAATTCGTTCGACATGAATCTCCTCAAATTGAATTGAAGTCAAAAATAGCGGTCCGGAATGGGGTGAGAACACGGTTTCCATCGGCCCGTAGCGTAACGCGGCGGTCTTGGAGCGTCAAATCGAAAAACGAGTTTTCCACATTCAAATATTCGATGCCATGCAGCTCAATTTGTCATGCGGCGAGAATTGCCACGTATCTAGTCGTAATATTCCTGCCCGAGGTGGGTGATCAGGTCTTCTCCCATCATCCAGCGCAGCGTGTTCTTCAGTTTCATGGACTGAATGAACAGGTCGTGCTCGGGATAAAGCCCTGGCGCCGTCATTGGCGACTTGAAGTAAAAGCTCAACCACTCTTGAATGCCCTTCATGCCCGCGCGTTGCGCCAGGTCCAGGAACAGCACGAGATCGAGCACGATTGGTGCTGCAAGGATTGAATCGCGGCAGAGGAAATCCACTTTGATCTGCATCGGGTATCCGAGCCATCCGAAAATATCGATGTTGTCCCATCCTTCTTTGTTGTCACCGCGCGGCGGGTAGTAGTTAATGCGCACCTTGTGATGAATCTTCCCATAGAGCGTTGGGTAAAGCTGCGGTTGCAGGATGTATTCCAGCGCGCCCAGCTTCGATTCTTCCTTCGTCTTGAATGAGCCGGGATCGTCCAGCACTTCGCCGTCGCGATTTCCCAGAATGTTCGTCGAGTACCAGCCTTCCAGCCCTAGCATGCGCGCCTTGAAACCCGGCGCCAGGATCGTTTTCATCAACGTCTGCCCGGTCTTGAAGTCCTTCCCGCAGATGGCCACGTTGTGTTCCTGCGCGAGTTGTTGCATCGCGGGAATATCCACGGTCAAGTTCGGCGCTCCATTTGCAAACGGCACGCCGCTCGTTACCGACGCCCACGCGTAGAGCATGGATGGCGCAATCGCCGGGTGATTGCTCTTCATCGCCTCCACGAATTTCTCAGGCGTCGAATGCACCTCCTCCGGCTTTATAAAAACCTCCGTGGATCCACACCAGCACATCACCAGTCGCGAGGCGCGCTTCGCTTTTTTGAACTCCGCGATGTCCTCTTTAATCTGCAGCGCCAGCTCGTATTTGTTCTTGCCTTTTTTGACGTGCGAGCCTTCCAGCCTCTTCACGTACTCGTGGTCGAATGCCGCCTTCATCGGCTGAATGCCGCCGAGAAATGCCTTCACCTGTGCCAGGTGCTCGTGATTCAGCACACCGGCTTTCGCTGCTGCCTGGTACGCGTTGTCTTTGAAAATGTCCCAGCCGCCGAATACCAAATCTTTTGGCTCGGCCAGCGGCACAAACTTTTTGATCTGCGGCGATCGCCCGTCGGTGCGCTTCCCCAGGCGAATCGTGCCCATCTGCGTCAGCGATCCCACCGGGTTGGCTTTGTTTTTGCGGATCAGTTCGACTCCTGCCATGAACGTGGTGCTCACCGCGCCCATTCCCGGCGTGAGAATTCCGAGCTTTCCCTTCGGCGGCGCGATTTTCGCGGGCTTTTCCATGCAACTCCTCGATTGCTGAGATATCTTGGATATCCGGGCTGCTTCACTCGCTTCGGCGCAGCTCAAATAAACCACTAATCATGCGCGAAGCGCTGCACTTTTGCAAATTTCGCCCGAAATACCATCGCTGCAAGCTTTTGGCCTGCGAGCCTTCCTTCGAAAACACCGCTTCGCAGCGCCGACGCGTTAGTACCTACTTTCGGGCGGAGCCCGGAAAGGCCCGAGCCTTATTTGGCGTCGGTAACTTACTGGCGACTCCGGACGATTTTTGCGTGCTCGCAGAAGGTCTTCGCAGGTACAGTTAAACCAATCCCGGCTGGTCGCCGTTACGGAGGGTAATTGTCATGCGGTCATCGCTCTCACGATTTGTGTTCTGTTTCGCGCTTCTATTTTTTGCTGCCTCACTCGGAGTCCCTTCTCTCACGTCTCCCGCAGCCGCGCAAGACGACGGTTGGCTGCTTGTTCGCGCGCTCTACGGCTTTCGAGACGCGCAAGTGGATGTCACCAATCTGCTTCGCGATTTAATCGCGCGTGGCGGTTTCGATGGCCGCATTCCCGTGAGCAATGAGACCATGGGCGGCGATCCCGCTATTGGTAAAGACAAAACTCTTCACATCATCGCCAGAAACCGCCGTGGCGAGGAACGTGAGTTCAATTTCCGCGAGGGCGCCTTCATCGATGCAGGAATGTTTGTTGTTCCTCCGTCTCCTCCGCCTCCACGCGATGATTTCGGCGACCGCGATCGTGACCGGGGCAACGATCATGATCGAGACCACGATCGAGACCTATCCATCCTTCGCGGCTATTACGGCGTGCAGGGACGCTCTGTCAACGTCACCGACATTCTCCGGTCCCGCGTTCGCGAAGGCAGACTCTTCTTTGACGTCAACAATCAGAATCTCGGCGGCGATCCTGCGATCGGCGCTGACAAGGTCCTGATTGTGATTTATCGCTTCCGTGGTGAAGAACAAGCAACCGCTGTTCGAGAAGGAAACCGCCTCGAACTTCCGTAGCGCGCGAATCGCACAAACCGGTTAAAGCGCAGCTTGCGGCGTGACTGGTCTCGCGCCGCAAACTGTCTTAGAACCAGTCACTCCGGTATGCCACCCACCAGCTTGCGTACATGATCGGTATCGTGGCGGCGACCGCCCACCAGAAGGGCAGCGCCAGGTCCGCGACTAATCCGAGCGCGGTAAACGTCATCCAGAATATCTTCTTTTGCACACTTCCATTCTAGCTGTCCCAAGCTGCAACGCCCCGGCTTGTAGCCGAAGCAACATCACGGCGCATCGTGATCTCACGCTCAGGGATTCTTTCTCAGTTCGCGCACGAGGTAAACGACCACCGCGATGTTGATGAGCAACGCCATGCTCTTTGCCAAAGTCGCGTGCCGGAACAGTTCGTATATTTCCAGCGGAAGGAACGACGCCGTCGTGATGATCGTGAAGTACTCCGCCCAGCGCTTCCGAAACGCCAGTCCGGTTCCTTCCGTCAAGAAAATCGCAGAGTAAACAAACGTTCCGATGCTCAGTTCCTTCAGCCGCCGGTCATCCACAATGGCCAGTTTCGTTAGCAGCCAGTCCACGTAGTGGTTGTGCGGATCCACGCGAAACGCATTAATCCAGTGTTCCGCGATTGCCGCCACATCTTTATGCAATAGTCTGAGCGCTCCGATTCCCACCGCGAGCAGCGCAAAGCCCTTCAACAATTTGAACGCGGCGATCACCAACAGTCCGCGCGAGTGCGATTTGCCAGCAGCCATCTTCTTGATTCAATCCTCCGCGGATTTGTCTGGCTCCGTACAAACGCCAGTCCATCCCCAATCGACTACTTGTGTGCGGGAAGCAGGTCCCAAATCGCTGGATCTTCCGTTCCCAGCACCCACGAGCAGAACCCCTGCAAACCTCGTTCTTTCACTAGCCCGTATCGCTCGCGAAAAGTCCGCGCGTCCGTGAAGAAGATCCATTCCCGAGTATCTGCGCGGTAAAAATAAAACCACGCAGTCCGGTCCGTCGCATCCCACTCGACATGCCCGCCGTACGTTTTCGCAAGATCCAGCGCATCCTCCGTCCCGATGTACTCTGCCGAAGGATTTGGCTTGTCCCCCGATTTGTCGTCGGATTTCACCGGCGTTCCCGCAAACCAATGGTAGCCATACAGCGGAATCCCCAGCGACAGCTTTTCTTTCGGCACGAATTTCAACGCGTAATCCAGGTTTCCGGCTGTCCACGCCCATCCCGCCACCGGCCCCGGCGGCGTCCAGCGCGTGTTCTGGTCGTACGTCATCAAGCAGATCAAGTCTACGGACTTCGCCAGCGCCGTCAGGTCGTACGCGCCGCGCCAGTTCTCGTAAATCCAGACCGAAAAGCCCGTCTCTCCCGGCTCCCCCGGCGCGTTTGGCACCGTCGCAATCGTCAACTGCAGTCCCGCCTGATGAAATGCCACCCCCGCTCGTTGCACTAATTGCGAAAGTGCCTCGCGATCCGTCCAGTGCACGTTTTCGAAGTCAAACTGGAACCCCACGTAGCCGTTCTCTTTGCAATCGCGAATCAGTTGCGCGTCCATGCTCTCGATCGCTTTTTGATTCGTCAGCAGCTTGTGAAATTCTTCCTGCGCAAATTCCCCATTCGCCACGATGGGCATCACCGGAACGTGGTGCAGCTTCGCCGTCTCCATCACCAGCGGATTCGCTCCGCCCGAAACCAATCCGTCGGCGTCCACGCTGTACCACGCCGGCACCACTATGTCGATTTTGTCCGCGTGCGCCAGAAACGACCGCACCGACTTCGGCTCTCGCGTCATGTAAAAAAGTGCTTTGGGTTGCTCCCCTGCGCACGCCGGAACAAAAGGGAGAAGGGAGCTGACAAATACGAAAACTATCGATGCTCGTTTCATGATGCGCGAAGTTTATCCGCGCACCCCGCCCGAACGCAATGCGGACTTCCGTCCGTTTTTCCGGCCCGCGTCAACTGCCGCCCATATTGTGCCGCGGCGCGTTCGCAAACTTCTGTTTTATGCTCTCCTCGTCCTTTAATTCCGCCTCAACTAAACTCACGATGTCCTTCAGCATCACCGCTACTCCCGGCTTGCATTCATCTTCCGGCGGGATTACCGCTCCTCCCGCCGCCAGCGACATCAGGTGAATGTAGCTCGAAAGAATGTGCCAGCACACCGGATTGGGTTGCAGCCGTAGTCGCGGCGGTATCAGCCGCAGCGAATCCATCTCTATCCCGGCGCAGACGTGCGTGTACGGCAACTCCACTATCGTCAGCGGCAGCTTCGGCACCACGTCCACGTTGTCCACGAACCGGTTCGTCGTCGCCACCATCTGGTTGTACTTCGCCACAAACTCCGGATTTCCCGTGCGCGGGCTCGCATACGTGTAGACAGTTGGCTTCTTGAACGCCGCGGGCGCATTCGCCGCGGCATCCAGCGCGAACAGCGTCGCGAGCGCCCCTCCCAAGCTGTGCCCGCAGATCGTCAACGACGTCACCTCGCGCTTCCACGCCACCATCGCCAGCCCGTTCACCAGTTTCGTCGCCCCCACTCCTTTTCCCATCACCATGGACTTATACATGTCTGTAAACCCGTCCTCCGTCCGCCCTGCTCCCGCCACCCGCTCGAACGGTTCGTCGCCAAATCTCGCGTCTTGCACCCACTCCTTGATCCCTTGCGTTCCCCGTATCGCCACCACCGCTTCTCCGCTTGCCTGCGCCTGCAGAATCAAACCTATCGTGACGATTGCTACCGGATCTCCGCGCCGCCGGCTCGCGTCCGTAGCAAGGTCGTTCGCGTAAATCGTCGCCAACACGTCATAACCGGGCGTCACGTAGGGTTTCCCATGAAATTCGTTGTACGCCGCGTTCACCAGTTGCCCGTATAGAATGCCCTTATTCCAATCCATGGCTTGCCGCCTTTCTCGCGGGTGGGCGTACCGCACATCTGCAGAACATTCGAACCGCAGCGGCTCTAGCTCGAAAAATGAGGGAACCTCACAGGTACGTAACTGTGCGGGTAATCTTAGGAGAGGCCGTTCTTCATGTCAACACGTGGCTTCTTGCGGACACGTGAGTGTTGCCGCGCCTACTTCTCGGGAGTCGTCAGCGCTTCGCCCTTATGGCTGAGCTGGTACGCCAGAATCTTCGCCGGTTCCGTCTCGCTCACATTTCGCGTGGAGACGTGCAGTTGGTGTGGCTCTTCGTAGAAACTGTCTCCCGCGCGATACACTTTCGGCGCCGCGCCTTCCAGTTCAATTTCAATCGCGCCTTGCAGCACGTATACAAACGTCGGCCCCGGATGCCGATGCTTCGTGCTCGTCGCGCCCGGCGGAAACGTGATCTCCGCCACATTCAGCATCAGGCCGTTCCCGGCATACGAATCAAGATCCTTTTCGATCAGCGCCTTCGTCGGATGTTTCGCCGCAGTCTGCGTTCCCACGGTTGTGGACGCCGCCCCAATCGCAATTGCGAAAATCACGCCAGCCGCTATCCCCAGCAGTGCTCTCATCGCCCCACCTCAACTCCACTTCTTCAATTTCGGCCAGACTTGTTCCAGCGTTCCGAATTTTGCGCCTCTGCAGATGAAAACGGGAATGTTTCGCTCCAGGGCGTATGGATTGTCCGCCGACGTCCCCACATACTCCACACTCTCGAACAATCCTTCCAGCACTTCTTTCCGATCGTCCAGCACGATCATGCAATTTCCCGAGTACCCTCGCGGCCCCCACAGAAAATACGTCTGATGCCCGCTCAGCGCCGGCGGCAATCCGTACTTCGGCCCGAAGAAATCGATCGCCCCCGCTTGTCCATAATCCTGCGCGAAAACCGCGCATCCCGCGCGCTCTTCCGGCGGCAGCTTGTCGTACGCTTTCGCCGTCGCCGCCACGATTTCCTCCCAGCCAAACTGGTCCGCGTAATGTTGCGGAATCGCCGCGCGCATGTGACTGTGCTCCGTCGCCGGGACTTTGATCGGCAGTTTGTTCATGTACTGCACGAACCGTTCTATCGGAAACACCGGAACCACCAGCGGCGCCAGCCACGCTCCGCTCGCCAACAAAATCCCTACCGTCACCGGCTTCAGCCACCCCTGCCGGATTCTCTCGATTCCCGCTTCGATCATCACCGCGCCCGCGGCTAGCAGCATCGGATAAATCGGAGAGAGATAATAATTCTTGCCTTTCAATACCACGAACACCGCAAACGCCGCGACGTAACACCAGCCCAGCAGCCGGTACGGTTTCAATCGCAAAGAGAAAAAATAGGCGAGCAATCCCGTAATCCACACCGGCGCCGCCACCGGATTCGCCAGGAGATTCTGCTGTAGAAAATATTGCACCGGCGAAAGCGCCACGTCGCGCCCTTCCGCCTTGATGTTGTGCATCAGCTCCACGAACGGCCAGTTGTTCCTTACGTTCCACAGCAAATTCGGCAGATAAATCAGCAGCGCCATGCCACCGCCAATCCAAATCCACTTGTTCGCCAGCGCTCTCCGCTCCGCCGTCAGCACCAAGCCCAAAACAATCCCGAATCCCATCACCGCGATCGAATATTTTTCCTCGAGCCCGATCCCTGCCACCACCCCAAACCACACCCAGTAACGCGGTTCGTTCCGTTTAATCGCCAGGATCGCGAAGTACGCGCAGCCCGTCCACAAAAGCGGCTCCAGGCAGTTTGTCGTCAGCAGGCTGCCGTCCGAAAGGTACATCGGCGCGACGAGGATGGTTATCGCGGAAAGAATCAGCGCGAAACTCCGGCCGCCCAATTCCCGCGCAATCATTCCTGTCAGCACCACTGCCGCCGACGAGCCCAGCGCCGCAACCAGTCGGATGCTTCGCAGCGAGTCCCCGAATACGAATCTGCAAATCCCCACCAGCGCCGGAATCAGCGGCGGCTGGTCCACGTAACCCCACGCCAGGTGATTACCGCACGCCATGTAGTCGAACTCATCGCGAAAATAGCCGTACCTATTGTTGAAATAGAGATGCAGCAAGAACTTCGCCGCGGCGATCGCCAAAACAGCAATCATTCCGCCCGCGAAAAAAGACGTTGCGCGCGCCTCGCTAGGCCGTCCGTTCAAGGCCGCGATCGGTTCCGTAGTTATGCTTGCCGCATCCGGCACTCGTTTAATTCCTTTCCGCCAAACTAAACGCAATGACGTAATCGCCCTGCTTCGTTCCCAATTTTCCGTGGCCGCCAGCCGCGATCACCACGTACTGCTTTCCGTTCAGCGTATAGGTCATGGGCGTCGCCTGCCCGCCCGCGGGAAGCTCGTATTTCCAAATCTCTTTCCCCGTTTCGGAATCAAACGCTCGCAAAAAGTTGTCCATCGCCGCCGCCGTGAACACCAGTCCTCCCGCCGTCGCCATCGGTCCGCCCAGCGTAATCGTCCCCGTATTCATTCCCGGAAGAAGACTCCCCAGCGCCACATCCCACACTGTCTTTCCCTCGAACAAATCCACCGCCGCCACCGTTCCCCAAGGCGGAGTGTTGCACGGCAGCCCGCTCGGCGAGAGCAGCGGCGTTCGAAACATCGCGAACGGTGCGCCGGTCTGTCGCGCAAATTCACCATGCAAACGGTCCGATTCGCTCGCATCCTTCCGTGCGTTTTCAAAATCGGCTCGCGGAATCAGCTTCACGAATATTGGCAGGCGGTTCGTGTCTACAAAAAGCAAGTGCCGCTGCGCATCGTACGCTCCGCTCCCCCAATTCACTCCTCCAACATTGCTTGGGAACACCAGCGTGCCTTGCAAACTCGGCGGCGAATAAATATCTCCGTATCGCGCAGCCTTAATCAAATCCGCGCAGGCCTGCTTCTCTTTTTCATCCTTTCCCCACGCATCGTCCGGCGTGAGCCGCTCCGGCACCAGCGAAATAGTAGACGCCGGCTGTGTTGGCCACGACTCTTCTCCCGGAATCTCGCTCTTCGCCACTGGCCGTTCTTCCACGTTCAGCAGCGGCTTGCCGTTCAGTCGGTTCAACACGAACACGCGCCCCATCTTCGTCGTGATCGCGATCGCTGGCGTTCCGTCTTTCCACGAAAACAGCGCCGGCTGTGATGCCACGTCGTAGTCCCACAAGTCGTGGTGCACTACTTGGAATCCCCACACAAACTCGCCGCTGGACGCCTTTAGCGCCACCACCGAGTCCGCCCACTTGTTGTCGCCTTTTCGCAATCCTCCGTAGTAGTCCGGACTCGCGCTTCCCGTCGGTATGAAAACAAGGTCACGCTGTTCATCTACCGACAGCGTCGACCACGCATTTCCCGCTCCGGTCCTCGGCGTGGATTGGTACGCCCACGGCGCAATCGGGTCCCACGTCCAGCGCAGTCTTCCCGTCCGCGCGTCGAACGCTCGCACTATCCCGCGCTCCAACGTCACCGCCCGGTTGTCTCCTTCCGAAGACCCCGTAATGACAACGTCTTTGTAAATCGCCGGCGCTGACGTCACCTGGTAGTCTCCCGGATCGCGCATCTTCACATTGGCCGTCAGGTCCACCTCTCCCGCGATCCCGAAGTCCGCGCATTCCTTGCCCGTCTCTCCATCCAGCGCAATCAGCCGCGCGTCCAGCGTCCCGATGAAAATCCGCAACGCGCACGCCGCGTTGGCCTTTGCGTTCGCATCCTTCCACGCCGAAACTCCGCGCGACGTTACCTCGGAGAACCCGTACGGGTGTTCCAGCTTCGGATCAAACTCCCACAGCTTCGCTCCCGTCACCGCATTCAGCGCAATAACGTGATCGTATGGCGTGCTTAGGTAAAGTTTTCCTGCGATCAGGATCGGCGTCGCTTCGAACGCCGCTTTGTGGTCCAGGTCTGCGTCGTATGGCAGCGCGCCTGTTCGATATGTCCACGCCACTTTCAGCTGCCCGACATTGCTCCGGTCGATTTGCTTTGCCGGCGAATACCTCGTTCCGCCCGGATCATTCCCGTAGTTTGGCCATCCCGTATCCGGCGCCGCCTGCGCGGATGCCCCCAGCGGCCAGACCGCCAACGCCAAAACAACGAGGCTCAGTTTAAGGAAGGGAACTGCGGTTCGATTTTTCATGAAAGCAAAATAACGACAGAAACCGCGCGAGGCAAGAAATCTGGGCCAACCGGGCCTAACTCAGGGATGACCGGGCGTTCCAGCCATTCGCAGCGTGTAGCTCGGGCCTTCAGGCCCGAGGCTTTTCTCGGCCCGTCGCGTTCCCCGTATCGCGCGATTCGTCGTGCTCAGAACGCTTCCGCGAAGCTCTTGTAGGGGAGCGATTTATCGTGCCCGGCCGCGTCTGCCTGGGCAACCATCACCCGTTGGAGACGGCCCACGCCAGATGTACTCCCGTCGTGCGCCGTTTGCGTTGCGCACCAAAAAACTACCGCTCATCGCGCTTTCAACAATTCCGGCCGCTCCTTCACGTACCGCCGGCTCCATCGCAATTCGGTCCCATCCTGCAGCATCACCTTATACTCTCCATGAAACCACGGCGCTAACTCGCGAATCGCTTCCAGCCTCACCAGGCTGCTGCGGTTAATCCGTACAAACTCCTTCGGGTCCAGCACATCCTTCATGGCATCCAGCGTCCCGCGCAACTGATACGCCCTCGCTGCGCAATGCAGTTTCAGGTAATTTCCGTCAGCTTCCACCCACGCGATCTCCTTCGCCGCCACGAATCGCCCGCGCCCGTTCTCTTGCACCAGAATCCGTTCCGAGTACGACCTCTCTCGCTGCAACTCCTGCACCAGTGCCTGCAGTTGCGAAACAAATCCGTCGCTCGATTTCGCGTGTGCCTTTCTCGCGCGATCCAGCGCCGCGCGCAGCCGTTCTTCACTGAAGGGTTTCAGCAAGTAATCGAACGCATGTACCTCAAACGCTCGCAGCGCGTAATGATCGTGCGCCGTAACGAAAATCACTCGCGGCATCATTTCCGGCGCCAGCGCCCGCACCACGCTGAACCCGTCCGCCCCGGGCATCTGCACATCCAGAAAAACCACGTCCGGCCTGTGCTTCTCGATGGCGGCAACCGCCGCTTCCGCTCCGCCCGCTTCGCCAACGACCTGCACGTCGGCCTCTTGCCGCAGCAGTCGCAGCACTTTTCGGCGCGCCGGCGCTTCGTCGTCCACCACCAGCACTCTTAGCTTGCCGTTCGCATTCATCCCGCAACCGGCGCGGCCCGCTCGGCCAAATGGAAAGGGAAGCGCAGCGTCACTTGTGCTCCGCCCGCGGCGCAGTTGCCAATCGAAAACTCCTGCCCGCTCCCGTACAGTTGCTGCAGCCGCCCGCGAATGTTGGCCAGCCCCAACCCGCGATTCAGCGCCGCTTCCGTGTCTTGCTCTCCGAGTCCTGCGCCCGTATCCGCCACCCGCAAGATGAGGCTTCCATTTTCGCGCCGCGCCTCAATCGTGATGGCGATTCCCGCGCCGCTTTCTTTCAATCCGTGCCGCAGCGAATTCTCCACCAGCGGCTGCAAAATCAATTGCGGCACCAGCGAGTTCTCCAACCCGGCATCCACCTCATAATTCACGCGCACCTTGTCCTCGAACCTTTTTTGCATGATCGCCAGGTACAGCCGCGTGATTTGCAGCTCCTGCGCCAGTGATATTTCATGCGCACTCGCCGTGCGCAAAGTCAGCCGCAGCAAATCGCTCAACTGCGTCAACATCGCGTCGGCCGCGCGCACATCCTCATACATAACCGACGAAATCGTGTTCAGCGTGTTGAACAGGAAATGCGGCTGCAACTGCAAGCGCAGATTTTCCAGTTGCGCCTTGGCCAGTTTTGTCTGCAGCTCCGCGGTTGCCAGTTCCCGCGCCTGCGCCATTCGCAGCCGCTCGAAAAAGTAGTACACCAACACGATCATCGTGAATCCGATTAAGTCGTTCGACATTTCCATCGGATAGCGGAACAGCATGATTCCGTAATCGTAGTGACCAAATCCCACCAGCGGCGCGATAAGCCAGCGGCTCAGCCCCATCAGCGTGGTGTGCGCCGCGGAAAACAGCACCGCGGACACGGTGTGCAGCGCGATCCGCGGGGCCCAGCTCTTCACCGCAAACAGATAGAACCGCGCCGCACGCAGAATCAGAGGCAGCAGCAGAAATACCGTGTATACGCCCGTGGACTCTTCGAGAAACTTGATACCAAACGTTCCGTGGTGCTCGCGCGAAAGGTCATCGAGATAGTGGTACCCGAAGAACAGCACGAAAAGCGCCGTGAACACGACAAACAGGATTCCCCACACTTGCGCCTTAGTCAGGTTGAGCAACCGCGCTGGAGCTTCGCCGTCGCCGCCGAAATTCGCGCGCTCTTTAGCCGCACCTTCGCCCATGCCTCCACCTCGAAGTGCCGATTATGCGCCAATCGCGCACACATCGGTAGCGCGAAGCCGATTCCGACGAACGATATGACCGCGGACGGGAAACTAGGACGGAAGGTATCTCGGAAGGTCCTCACGTGCGAACCGCTGGATCTTCGCGGACTCAGAGTGGAAACTTCAGGACCGCCGCCGGCTCGTACGCGACACTATCGAACTCGCCACGCAGAACGACACCAGCACCACGATCGCGAACATCAGGCCAACGACAACCAAGCTAACCTCCCCAATAAATCCTAAAGACCTACTGGCAAGCCGGTTGCCAAATGTAAGAGTCCTGTTTTCAACGGGATGCACAATTTGGAACGCTCCATTTCGTTGCCCATAATGGACAACTGTCATCCACAGGATGCATTTTGTCGGTAATGGTACTAAGGTATCAACTCTCCGCCAAACGAGGCCAATTTCACGCCGCCCGTCTTGGCGAATTCCAGCAACAGTATTAGGCGATTACGCGGCCGCGTGCAGCCGGATCGACCCGTCCCCGGTATGAATCGTCAGCGACTGTCCGCCGCCATTCATTTTTCCGTGAATCTGCGAGTTGCTGAACGTCCCTTCGACTGTCAGCGAAAGGCTCGAGCTGATGTGCCCGTCCCCTGTACTGGCGTCAATGTTGGCCTGAAAATCTCCGGGTAGGCCCATTTCCACACTGCCGTCCCCCGTCCGCACGTTCCAGGCCGTCGACATCTTCGACCCCGCCCGCACGCTCGCGTCTACGCTTCCGTCGCCTGTATGTATATTCAAAGCGTCGAACCGGCCCGCGATCCTCACGTGCCCGTCTCCGCTGTCCGCGTCCAGCTTCCCATCCAGTTCCCGCGCTTCAATTGAGCCATCGCCGGTATGAATGCGCATGTCTCCCTTCAGCGTGTCTACCGTGATGCTGCCGTCGTTTGTGTGCAGGTCAATCGTGCCGCTCAGTGTATTCGCGTGGATAGACCCGTCTCCGGTGTAAACCTTTACTTTGCCTTCGATCGCCGCCGCCTCCACCGATCCGTCGCCCGTGTGCGCGTCCAGATCGGCCTGCCGCGGCATGATCACTTCAATACGCAGCCGCCGCGAGTTGTGCCAGCCAAACGAGATTCCCCAATGCCCGGTCGTCCGCGCGATCAACTCCACCGAATCCCCATTCTGCGAGGCCTCGATGTGCAGGTTCTTGTCCAGTTCGTATCCTTCATACTCCACGCGAAACTGCACCGTCTTCGCGTCGCTTGTGCTCACCCGCACGCTGCCGTCGTTCGTGTCAATGCGCACGTTCGCCCGCCCGGTAATGTTGTAATTCTTGGTCCAATCCGTGGCATTCGCCCGCGGCGCCCAGGCTACCGTCGCTATCAAGGCCGCGCATGCTACTCCCACCCTCACCAACGCCCACCGGCTGACGCTCACTCTCATGGCTCAAAGCCTCCGTAAGGCATAATCTTGGCCTATTACTGGCAACCCCTTCCTGAAGAAATGTACGTCCCTCGGGGTCAGAATGTTCCCTTAGTTGTGACTCGGAGTGCCCACCCGGACGTCCTGCGTCTGTTCAGACGCCCCCAGCAGCCTAAATGTCACGCCATGTAGCTCAGCGCTTCAGGGATGAGTCGTTCCTCCGGCGCCTACACACGTCCGCCGGTTCACTTTAATCCGCGGCACGCGCCCTTCCTTTACCTCCTTTACTTCCTCTACCTCCTTTGCTTCCTACTCCCGGCTTTGCCCGCAACGCCTCCAAAAACTTCTCCGTCGGAAGAGTATTCATCACGTCCTTCTTCTCGAGCCACCCTCTCCGCGCCATCGTCACCCCGTACCGGATCAGCGCCAGGCTCGTCGTATTGTGCGAATCCGTCGAAATCACCACCTTCACCTCGCGCTCTTTGCACATCCGCAGGTACACATCCTTCAAATCCAGCCGGTCCGGATACGAATTGCACTCCATCGCCACGCCGTGCTTCGCGCACGCATCCAGAATCTTTGCCATGTCGTAATCGATCGGATCGCGCCGCAACAGCAGCCTCCCCGTCGGGTGCGCGATAATCTGCGTATACGGGTTCTCGATCGCCTTCAGCATCCGTTCCGTCATCGCGCTGCGGTCCAGGTTGAAATACGAGTGAATCGAACAAACCACTACGTCAAGTTGCGCCAGAATCTCATCCGAATAATCCAGCGAACCGTCCTTCAAAATGTCCACTTCCGCTCCCGCCAGCACACGAATCCCCAGCCCTTTCGCGTCCGCCGCGTGAATCTTTTTGATGTGCTCCGCCATTCGCTTTTCATCGAGCCCGTTCGCCACCGTCACCGCTTTCGAATGGTCCGTAATCGCAATGTACTCGTGCCCCAGCTTCCGCGCCGCTTCCGCCATCTCTTCGATGGAGTTCTTCCCGTCGCTCGCCGTGCTGTGCATCTGCAAATCGCCCTTGATGTCGCTCAGTTCAATCAACTTCGGCAGCTTGTGCGCTTCTGCCGCCGCAATTTCGCCCGTGTTCTCCCGCAACTCCGGTGGGATGTAGTCCAGCTTCAGCTTCGCGTAAATCTCTCCCTCCGTCCTCCGCGCCACCGGCTTCTCGCCCTTCAACGTCGCCAGCGCGTACTCGTTCAGCGTCAAGCCCATGTCGTTCGCGCGCGCGCGCAGCGCCACGTTGTGCTCTTTTGATCCCGTGAAATACAGCAGCGCCGCGCCAAAGCTTTCTTTGTCCAGCAGCCGCACGTCCACCTGCAGTCCGTCCTTCAACGTGAAGCTGACCTTGTTCTCCCCGTGCGCCAGCGTCTGATCGATTCCCGGATATTCCAGAATGTGCTTCGCCAGTGCGTCCACGTGCCTTTGCGATGTGTGTCCGTCCGCCAGCGTCAGCAGCAAATCCAGGTCGCCCACCGTTTCTTTCCCGCGCCGCAGCGATCCCGCTGGCGTCACGCCTCCCACTGCTTTCCCCACTTTTTTGATGTGCTCGATGATCGCTTTCGCCGCATTTTCCGCCGTATCAATGTGGAATCTTCCGCTGGATTTCTTGAAGACCTCGATGGCCTTCAAAATGTTTTGCTCGCTTTTCTCGCCAAATCCCGGAAGGTCGCGAAGTTTTCCTTCTTTCGCGATTTTCTCCACTTCCGCCACGGTTCCCGCCTTGAAGTTCGACCACAGAAACGCCACCTTCTTCGGCCCCAGCGACTGCAGTTGCAGCAAATCCAGAATCGTCGCCGGATATTTCTTCAACAGCTTCTTCCGCAGCGAGTAATCGCCTGTCTTAACGATCTCCTGAAGATGTTCCACCATCCGCTCGCCGATTCCCGGCAACTCGCCGAGCTTTTCTGGCTGTTTCACCAGCTCCTCGATCTGCTCCGGCAGCCCGTCAATCAATTCCGCCGCCTTCTCATAGCTCCGGTAGCGCCCGATAATGGCTCCGTCAATCTCTAGCAACTGCGCCGTCTCGCGCAAAATCCGGGCAATCTGTTTGTTGTCCATAGTGCGCAGAATTATAAGCTACGTTGGGGCGCTCCTTCCTGTCCTGCGTTGCTCGCCGTGAGCATAGTCGAAGGGAGCGCGTTCTCTGCCGTACTGTCGCGGCAACCATGACGACCCTCCCCGCCGCGTACGCCAATACTTAAGACAACCCGTCGGATGCGGAGTAAGATGCCGTGCCATCAGGACCAGGATGCGTCCTTCAAGGAGTGCGGCAATGCGCTTACGGCATTCGATCATCATCGGCGTGATTTCGCTGGCGTTGGGCCTAATAGCGCTGGCCGGGGCACGGACGCGGCAGGAGAAGACACCAGTGCGCATCTTCAATACCGCCAAGCAAAAACTCCGCGAGGGGAAACCGATCGTAGGCGCAACGGTGTTTTCTCCGGATCCGAACATCTACTGCGCGGTGGCGAACTCCGGATACGATTTTGTCTGGATCGAGATGCAGCACAGCCCGCTCACATTCGGCGACGTAGCAAAAATGATTTGGGCGTGCCGGGGATCTTCGGCCATGCCTTTCATTCGCGTGCCGGACGCCACGGAAGGCGATATTCAGAAGGCGACGGACATCGGCGCGGTGGGGATTATCGTGCCGACTGTCGACACCGTGGAGAAGGCGCAGGCGGCAGTGAAGTGGTCTAAGTATCCGCCCGAAGGCCGGCGCAGCCAGGGCAATGGCCAGTATGGAGCGCTATGGGGCAGCGACTACCGCCAGGTGGCGAATGACAACATGGTGGTGGTCATCATGATCGAGACGCCCATCGGCGTCGAAAACGCCGAAAAGATTGCCTCCGTTCCCGGCATTGATGTCATTTTCGCGGCGAGCACGGACCTGGGGAATTTTTCCGGCCACAAGCAAGGTGATAAGGAATATGAAGCCCTGGTCACCAAAATCCACGACGTAACTCTCGCGCACGGGATAAGGTTAGGCGGCCCGCAGGCATGGAAGGGCCGTCCGGGGTTCAGCTTTTTTCAAGCGCCAGGCGAAACGCAGCTCTTACAAATGGGAGCGCGCGTGAACCTGACCGGCAATGCTGGCAATGAGGGAAAGCCCGGCGTGGCTCCGGTGGAGGGGCAGAAGCCGTGATTTGGATTCGGTAGCCGCGTGCTACGCCTTCACAACGTGCCGTCATCCGCGCCCCGTAGCTCACCCCTTCAGGCGTGAGGCATTTTCTCGGTCTCCGCGACAACCCACGGTCGCCACCCGCCGCCCGTAATGCTAGACTCTCGCTCGAAAATCGGAGAAACCGTGCTTCGTTGCGCCGTCTCAATTCTGTCCCTCCTCCTCTCCACCCTCTTGCTTCCTCGTGCGCACGCGCAATCGCCAACTCCGCCTACTCCCGCCTCCCCCGAAAAAATCATCATTGACACTGACATCGGCGACGACATTGACGACGCCTTCGCCGTCGCCCTCGCTCTCCGCAGTCCCGAACTGCAAATCCTGGGAATCACCACCACCTTCGGGGACACCGAAGCCCGTGCACGCATCGTCGATCGTATGCTCGGCGAAATCGCGCGCCGCGACATTCCCGTCCTCGCCGGCATCCCCACGCAAACCAAAAATCCCATGAGCCAGCGCCGTTACGGCGATGCCGGCCGCTTCACCCGCGCTTCTCATCCTCCCGCCGTGGATTTCATTCTCGACCAGATTCGCCGCTATCCCGGCCAGATCACCCTCGTCGCCATCGGCCCGCTCATCAACGTTGGCGCCCTCATCGACCGCGATCCCGCCGCCTTCCACAAACTAAAGCGTGTCGTCATGATGGGCGGCTCCATCAAGTGTGGCTACATCGAAACCGGCATTTGTCCCGGCCCTCCTCCCGTCGTCGAGTGGAACATCCTCAACGACATCCCCTCCGCCGGGAAACTTTTTTCCTCCGCCGTGCCTCTCTACGTCATGCCGCTCGATTCCACCCAGCTCAAGCTCGATGAAACCAAGCGCTCCTACCTCTTCCGCCAGGGAACTCCCCTCTCCGACTCCCTCACTCTCCTCTACCACGAATGGAACCAGCAAACTCCCACGCTTTTCGATCCCATGACCCTCGCCTTCGTTGTCGATCCCAATATCTGTCCCGTCGAGCCCATGCACATCCGCGTCGACGACAAAGGCTTCACGCGCCCCGAGCCCGGCGCTCCCAACGCCCAGGTCTGCCTCCATTCCGACTCCGCCGCGTTCTTCCACTTGCTCTTCGATCGCCTGGTCGCGCCTTAATCGGCCCGATCCCGAAAGACACTTTCCGGGTTCGCATCGATCTGTAGCGCGATCGGCCTCGGTCTGCTGTCGCCCCGCGGTCGCCGATCTGCAATTCGGGAAAAACTTTTCTCTAATTTCTTCTCTGCGCCTCGTCACTCGTGCCATGACCCAAGTCGCCGCGCCGAACCTAAGCTCTTCGCCAATCGGAAAAATGTTTCTCCTACCCAGTCTGCACTCGCCCCTTGCGATTCAATTCCTACACTTCTCGCCTCGCGTTGCGTCAGTGAATGACGAAGATTATTTTCCTTTTGTTCGGCACCTCCTCATCTGAACTCGCGTGGACTCATCCGCGTTGAACTCGCAGCGGCCACCAACCTTCATTTCATCCTTCATCACTCATGGAAAGTTTTTTCCTGTACCTCCTCTAACTCCTTTACTTCCTTTACCTACTGTCCTCCGCTACGCACTTCCTCCCAAAAAACAAACCGGCAGAGGGGCGCTCTCTGCCGGTTCCTGGATCACTTCAGAAGGGTACTTCTAGCTCGCTTTGTGTACGTCCGCCGCCTGGGGGCCTTTGGGTCCTTGCACAATCTCGAATTCCACCGGGTCTCCTTCCTGCAACGTGCGGTAGCCATCCCCGACAATCGCCGAATAATGTACAAAAACGTCTGGACCATCGTCGCGCCCGATGAATCCGTACCCTTTCGAATTATTGAACCATTTCACAGTTCCATGCACTTCTTTTTCTCCTCCTCACGGAGACCTGGATGCATCCCATTTGGCGGTTTTTTCGGGACAAGCGCAGCCGCCCGCTGCAGAATTTGCGCGGAGTGTATCAGAATCAATTTCGCAGTCAAGAGTGCTTTCGAGCTATTTCTGGTCGAAAATCTGCGATTATTCGTTTACAAAATCGTTTCAATAGAAGGTACAGTTTCGGATGGATTCACGGTTTCGCTAATGTTCCCGTGACTTTTTCTTGCGGAAGCGTTTGAAGACTTCAATTCGGAGTCTCGCACCATTTGTTTCGCGTGTGCTGGATCACCATCAGCCGTCAAAAGTCTCTTGCGGCTTTTGTGACGTACGCAAGACTGCGTAGTACTTGCAGAAGATTGTTTTTGTCGTCCGTCCACACGCGCAATCCGTCTGGCACCGCGATGTTCTCGCTGCCCGCAAACGTTTCCGGCACGTTCAGAAACTCCTGGTTTCGCGTTACGAGCACCCAGTCTGCTGCCGAAATCAATCTTTCATCTTCTGCGTCGCTCGCAATCAGGCGTGTCGCGTAGTCCGCATCGTCCGCCAGCAATTTCACGACCGGCGCCAGATCCAAATATGTGTTCGAAACATGCACCGCCAGAATCCCATTCGGTTTCAGATGCCGGAAATAAATCGCGAACGCTTCCTTCGTCAATAAATGCACCGGGATTGCGTCTCCGGAAAATGCGTCCACGGCCAGCACATCGAAATTTTGCGGCGCATCGCTCTCCAGCGACAGCCGCGCATCTCCCAAAACGATGTCTGTCGCCGCCGGACTCTGCTTCAAATACGTGAACCAGTTCTTCGCGATGCGCAGCACCTGCGGATCGATCTCGTAAAAGCGAAACGTGTCTCCCGGCTTTCCGTACGCGGCGATCGTCCCCGTCCCCAGTCCAATCACTCCGACGCGCTTCGCGCCTTCGCAGCAAAATCGCAGCGCCAGCCCCACTCCCGATTTTCGTCCGTAATACGAAGTAGGACTCCGATTGTCGGGCCAGATTAAGAACTGCGCTCCGTGTTCGATTTGTCCGTGCAAGAGTTCGCGGTACGGAAATGTTCTCCCCGCACTGTATTCTTTCACGCGCAGCGCTCCGTAGAAATCGCGCGATCGCGCCACTGTGTCTTCGCGCGTCGAACGCACATGCAGCACCAGGACCGCGCACATCGTCCCCGCCATCGCCGTCCAAAAAACGCGCGCGCCCCAACCTTCGTGCCATAGCACGCGCGTCGCAAGCGCGGCCGCAATCACCAGCACAATCGGCAATTCGTATACGCCCGTCAGCACATGCGGTGCAATTAACGCGACGCACGCCGAACCGATCCCTCCGCCCAGCGCCACGATGAGATAAAACGATGTAAGGTACTTGACGCTCGGCCGCCGTTCCGCCAACTCCCCGTGGCAAAAGTAGCAGACCATGAATAGCGCGAGGCAAAAGACCGGCACGCTCACCTGAATCGCGTGCACCAGCGTCGCATCGTAAATCGCATACCCCGCCGCGCCAAGCATCACCGCCAGCATCCGCGCCGCGAGCCACCGCGAATACAATCTGCGCTTCGCGAACACGATTGCGAACGAAAACAAATACAGCGCGAGGGGAATTACCCACAGCAGCGGAATCGGCGCCACGTTTTCCGCCAGATGATTTGTCACCGCAAGCAGCATCATCGATCCGCACGCCGCCAACCCCATCCACAGGGCCTTCTCCCTCCACCCCGGCACCACATCATCGCCGTTGTAGGTGCCGGGCTTTAGCCCGGTGCTTTTCTCTGACGCTGACGTTGCTCTGGATCGTCCCGCACCCCGCGCACCCCCGCTCATCCACGCCGCCGCTCCACACACCACCACAAACACCGCATATCCCGCCGACCAAATCACCGACTGCTGATGCGACGACCATCGCGGCTCGATCACCAACGGAAAACTTAGCAGCGCCAGCAGGGAAGCGGCGTTCGAAAGCGCGTACAGGTGATACGGCGAATGGCTCGGCGCGCGCCGCGCATACCACGTTTGCACCAGCGGGCTTGTCATGCTCAGCAGCGTGAACGGCAGCCCGATCGAAAACGTGAGCAATCCCAAAATGCGCAATCCCGGATCGCTTCCCGCGTGCGTGCGCCAGAATGTCTGCGGAGCAATCGGCAAGAACAGCAGGCTGAGCACGAGCACGTACGTAAACAACATCGGCACGCGCGCGGCGTCCACGCGCCGCGCCAGCACGTCCGCCATCCAGTAGCCCAGCAGCAGCGCCGACTGAAAAAACACCAGGCAGGTCGCCCACACCGCCGCCGTTCCTCCGAACCACGGCAAAATCATTTTCGCGAAGAGCGGCTCAATCAAAAAAAGCAGAAACGCTCCGAGAAACACCGCCGCGGAAAAAAGCAAGCGCAGCTCTCGCGGCACCGGCGATGCCAATTCTTCGCCTTTGCGAGTTTCCATGCTGGCAATGCTGTTATCAGGATTTGCGGACACGTGGCTGCTTCAGAAGCGGTCCATCGAATCGCGAGCGTTGCTCTTCATTCGAACGTTCTCGCGCCTTACGCAAGAAACTTCAAGTAGAACAAAACGCCGGCAATCGTCTTCGCATCGCGGATTTTATTTGTCCGGATCATTTTCTCCACGTCTTTCCGCGTGAACGCTTTCGCCGTAATCCGTTCGTCTTCTTCCGGTGTCGCTTCGCCCGCGGTCAGCCCTTCCGCAAGGAGAATGTACATGCGTTCCTCAAGAAACCCGGGCGTCGGGAAGACGTCGAGAAAAATGCGCAGCTTCTTCGCGCGATAACCCGTCTCTTCGACGAGTTCCCGTGCCGCGGCCTGTTTCGGTTCCTCGCCCGCGTCAATTCTTCCCGCAACCAGTTCCCACATGTACTGCCGCGTGGCGTGGCGATACTGGCGAATCAGCAATATTTTCTTTCCCGGCAAGATCGGCAGCACCACCACCGACCCCGGATGCGTAATCACTTCGCGCACCGTGCGAATGCCGCTCGGCTCGATCACTTCGTCGCGCCGCAATCCGAACACCGGCCCTTCGTAAATCATTTCGCTTTTTACAATTGCGGCCGTCTGCGTGCCGGGATTTTTTGTGTCCATCGCGGATACCTTTTCTCCGGCGATATCATACACTGTAGGCTGATGCGCGCGCCGCCATCCGGCACATCAACACATTCGTGACTCCTCCACCTACCTTCGCCTCGGATTTTCCTGAGTGCTGGCCTGCGCTTCCGCTGGCCTCCTGGAAGGACACTCTCTCCACGCTGCACATGTGGCTGCAAGTTGTCGGCAAAGTGCGCATGGCTCTTACGCCGCCGACGAATCATTGGTGGCACGTTCCGCTTTATGTCAGCACTTGCGGCCTGACGACTTCGCCGATCCCCTACGGCGCGCGCTCCTTCGAAGTCGAATTCGACTTCCGCGCCCACCAGCTGAATTTGCGCGTCAGCGATGGCAGCTCGCGGAATCTCCCGCTGGCCCCGCAAAGCGTCGCCGAGTTCTACCGGCGCTTTACGGCAGCGCTGCATTCGCTCGGCATCGAAGTGCGCATCTGGAAGATGCCGGTGGAAATCGCCAACCCCATTCCATTCGATCAGGACCGCGTGCACGCCTCGTACGACGCGCCCAGCGTCGCCAGGTTCTGGCGCATTCTCGTCTCCGCGGACGGCGTGCTAAACGCGTTTCGCGGCCGCTTCCTCGGCAAATCCAGCCCCGTTCATTTTTTCTGGGGCAGTTGCGATCTGGCGGTGACGCGCTTCTCCGGCCAACGCGCGCCCGAACGCCACGATACCGATCCGGTCCTGCGCAAAATCATGCGCGAGGCTTACTCGCACGAAGTGATTAGCGCGGGCTTCTGGCCGGGCGGCAATGGCGTGGACGATCCGGCCTTTTATTGCTACGCCGCTCCACAGCGCGCGGGCTTCGAAAAATTTCCAGTTCGTCCGGCCAGTACGTTCTATCAATCGGCGATGGGCGAGTATATTCTGATGTATGACGACGTTCGCCGCAGCCCTTCGCCAGGCGCGACGCTCATGGAGTTTCTCCAGAGTACGTACGAAGCCGGCGCCATCGCGGGAACGTGGGATCGCGCGTCTCTCGAGCGGTCGCCGGAAGCAGCCGCCGGCGTCGCATGACCTTACCGTTCGCCGGTAGGGAGGCGCCGCTTCTAGCGCAGGGGGAATGTAGCGCCGGGCTTCAGCCCGGCATTCTGATCATGCCCATCAACACCATCATCGTTGACGACGAAAAGCCCGCGCGCGAAGAACTCGCCTTTCTGCTCAAATCTTTTCCCGACATCAACCTCATCGGCCAGGGCAAAAACGGCGTCGAAGCCGTCTCGCTCATCAAAGAACACGCGCCCGATCTGGTCTTTCTTGATGTGCAGATGCCCGGCCTCGACGGCTTCGGCGTGCTCAAAAAGCTTGTCGAACGCAAAATGAAATTGCCGCACGTGGTTTTCGCCACGGCGTTCGATCAATACGCCGTGCAGGCGTTCGACGTCAACGCCGTTGATTACGTCCTGAAGCCCTTCGACAAGGGCCGCATTTCCAAAGCCATTCAGCGCGCGCGCAAGGCTCTCGACGCGGAAATTTCCACCACCGATCGCCTCGAGCAGCTCGTCAACCAGATGAGCGCCACGCGCGAAACGCCGCAGCGCTTCAAAGTGCTCGTCAAAATCGGCGAGCGCCTCCTGCTCGTGGATGCCGAAGACGTGATGTTCGCGTCTATCGACGGCGGCGACATCAAAGTGTCCACGCGCGACTTCGAAGGGTCCTCGAACTACCGCACGCTCGACGAACTGGCCGCCGCGCTGGACTCCGAAATTTTCTGGCGCGCCCACCGCGCTTTCCTCGTCAACATTCGCCACGTCAAGGAAGTCGTGCCGTGGTTCAACGCCACCTTCATACTCAAAATGAACGACAAAAAAACCACCGAAGTCCCCGTCAGCCGCCCGCAAGCCAAGCGCCTCCGCGAACTCTTTAAGCTCTGACTGGAGGGAGGTTCGGAAAATGAACCGCAATGATGTGCCCCGCGAACCATTTCAACTGAGCTGGCGACTTGAGCTCGTCTTTTTCTTCTGCTTGTTTTTCGGTGTTGCGGCCGTCGAGGCACTGACCGAGCTCCACAAAACGGGGTACCCCATCGCCGCTCTCCTATTTCGTGCCCTGATGGCTGCTGCCATCATCTCAATCGTACTCCGCGTGTGGGACGGCGTGCGGACTCGTTAGTGGGTGACGTACCCGACTGTCGTTGCATCGTGCGTGTCCCGGCATCGGAGATAAACAGGTGCTGGACGCGATCGTCCCCACTGAAGACGGCGTGTCGGGCCATGAATTTTCTTCGCAGAGTCTCGCGACGAAAAAGTAGTGGGTCAGTTTCCGGTGACAGCGTAAATTAGGAGCGGGGCGGATTCCGCTTTTTCCATCGCTCTTTGCTCGTCCATGTTCCTTCGTCATCGGTATACGTGGTTGTATGGTCGGCACGGCCTTTCGCGGTCAATCTGAACACGTGGAATGCTTTGTGCTTCGTAGGCGGGTAAAGGCTTTCAAATCGAAGCTGCTTACCGTTCCACCTGATGTCGGAGATCCTCAGCGCAGTTTTGTCGCTCTCATCGACACCGCTAATGACAATTGCTCGCCTTCTGAACTCAATTCTGTAAACCACAGTGGTAGCGTCAGCGGTCGATTCTTCTTCCCAAGTCCCGATTAGACCGCGAGACGGCTGCACTTTGGCCCGCGGGCGCTTCGAATCCCTTTGGCGTAGGTTCGTTCTCTTCATTCGATCCCGCAAGGTGCAGTCCGTAAAATTATTCTCCTGTTTGTGCTTTTTTGCAAAAACGGATTGCACATGGAATTGGAAGGGTACATCGTTACCCCCTGAGGGAGCTAAGGTGCTTGAGCGGGAAGCGGCAGGGGGAGATGGAAAGGTTGTTGAAGGGGAGGGAGAGAGGATGACTGTTGGGGTTGTGGGAAAGT
>Ga0209166_10000923_pt1 | contig 27263 bp, 24 predicted proteins | sample Coa_R1_3_FD_187151 | JGI IMG/M metagenome (GOLD analysis project Ga0209166, IMG submission 187151) | Surface soil microbial communities from Centralia Pennsylvania, which are recovering from an underground coalmine fire - Coalmine... | ecosystem: Environmental > Terrestrial > Soil >...
GTTTCCTCCCTGTGCTGTACCGTTCCTCCTTTTTGGTCCAATCGTTCTCTGCGTAAGTTCTGTGCACTCTGCGCCTGTGCCATCGTTTCCGCTTGTTTCGGCCTGCTCGCTCGTTGCATCCCGCACACAGCTTAGCGTGGGCGAGTAGTGAAGCCCACCTTCTTCCAGAGCTTGTCCCACCACCAGATCCCGGCCCACGCCTCGACGGGCAGGCGATAGCCCAGTTGATGCGCCAACATGCAAATTCGTAGCGCACGTAGGTTCCAAAATTCGCGAAAATGTATTTGGAACCTATTAGTTACTCATAGTGTAGCGATACCATGGGATTAACGCGGACGGCACGGCGGGCAGGAATGTAGAAAGCAATGGAACCTACGGCGGCGAACAAGACGACGGCGCCAAGAAGTGAAATCGGATCGCTGGGATGCACTCCATACAGCAGGCTGGCGAGACCTCTGCCGAAAAGGTAAGCCACGACCAAGCCTAGCGCGGCGCCAGCGCTAATGAGAGCCATACCTTCTTGAAGGATTAGCTTTAGGATGCCACTCGGCGTTGCTCCCAGCGCCATTCGAATGCCGATTTCTCGGGTGCGCTGCGCGGTGTAGTAGGAGACCAGACCATAGATGCCAATCAGCGCCAACAACAGCGCGACACCCGAAAAGACGGAGACAAGCATCATAGTAAAACGCAAACGAGCCATGGATTCCGAAATCAAGTCATCGCCCGTTTTTACGAGACTCAAAGAAGCGCCCGCTGGGAAGCCCTTGGACGTAGCCTCGCGCACCATGCCGGTGACGCCACGAGGATCGCCTTGTGTGCGAACGAGCAAAGCGACATTGAGGAGCGGCTTTTGAAGCAGCGACATGTAGACTGTCGGGTTGACCCTCTCGCCGGAAGGGAATCGCGGCGGTTCTTTTACTATCCCTGCGATTGTGAAAGTATCTGCGGACCCGCCGCCGTGCTTCCAAGCCAACTGAAGGCCGATGGGATTGGCGTCAGGCCAGTAGGTTTTGGCCATCTCCTGATTAATGACTACGATAGGCGGAGAGTTCAAATAGTATGTGTCGTCGAACCAGCGCCCTCTTTGCAATTCGTATCCGAGCATCTCGAAGAAGGCGCCGGTCACAAATTGCGCTTCCGCCGGCTGCTTTGATTCCGCGATGCGTCCTCCGCCCGTCAGAGCCTGGAATTGAAATTGATATGGATGGTTTGAAGAGGGGAACGGGGATGCAAGGGCCGATGATCCTACTCCGGGAAGCGCCGTTATTGTGCCCATCAATTGTATGTATTTTGCTCCCCGCGACTTTTCGTCATCCATGGAAGAATCGGGATTGACGAAGAAATCCATTGCGAGAAGGTGTTGAGGTTGAAAGCGAGCATTGGTGCTTATAAGCTTTCCAAAGCTCTGCGTCAGTAAGGCCGTTCCCGCAAGGAGCACCAAGGCTAAGGCGATCTCGCTCACGAGCAAGAGGCTGCCCGGACGACGCAGCACGGAACTGCCGGTCTGGCTCGTTACGACACCGGACCCGAGTGTCTTGGTGAGATTGATACGCGAGAAACGCATCGTTGGGAATATCCCGAAGAGAAGAGCGGCCACCATGGAGATTGCAGCTGTGGCTGCGAGAACGCGGGGATCGATGGCCGCTTCCTGGAAGCGCGGCACGTGCAAGGTGGGTGGCAGAAGCATCAAGAAGCCACGCAATCCCCAATAGGCGAGGAGAAATCCGAGAAATCCTCCGAATACAGCGAGCAGCAGAGCCTCGATTGATAGTTGGCGAACCAGGGTAGCCCTCCCAGCGCCCAATGCGGCACGGAGAGCGAACTCCTTTTCGCGAACAAAGCCACGCACCAGCAGAAGATTGCCGACGTTTGCACAACCGATGAGCAACACAAGCCCGAGCGCGGCGACTAAGATCCAGAGCATGGACCTAACATCACGAATCAGTTCAGAGCGCAAAGGAACGACTTGAATCTTGTCGTCGTCGTTGATTCCTTTGGCTCCCGAAGGAAAACCCCGCAAAATTGTGTTAATTTCGGCCTCAGCCGATCGAATATTGACCCCGCTGTTTAAGCGAGCTATGGCATTCGTATAGGTCTCGTCATCCCCGACCGGTGAGTTCACCCAGAAATCTGTTTGACGAGGCAAAAGTGGATACGGGAATTCGACGTAATCCGGCATCACACCGACAATCGTGAAATCTCGGCGCTCGCCGAGCATCTTGACGGAGAGAGTTTTTCCGATTACATCATTGCTGGCACCGTAGTGCTGCCGCCAGAACCGGGCGGTCAAAATAGCAACGCTTGGCGCATTTGCAGCATCGTCGTCGGGTTGAAAGGTTCGGCCCAAGAGGGGCGTGGCTTTGAGTACGCGGAAGAAATCGGCGGAGCAAGGTACTTGCTGGACGGATTCCTGAGTGCCCCAAAATTTCGTGCTTTCAAACCACCTTGGGTCGTCGTTGAGGGAGACAGCGGCGATCCCTTCAAAGCTTTTTGTTGGGTTCTTCGTGAAATTTCGCGACCACCACAGTTTGGAGTGTTGTACTCCTGTTCTTCGATTGGACCTCCACAACATCACGAGTTGATCGGGACTTTTATAGGGAAGGCGGCGGAAGACGAGGCCGTAGAAGGCGCTGAAGATGGCGGTGTTGGCGCCGATCACGAGCGCCAGCGTGGCAATCGCGACGCAACTGAATCCCGGATTCTTTCGCAGCGTGCGGAGCGCCAAGCGCAAATCATGCATCAGCACCTCAATCTAGGTGGTGGTACGTACTTCCCTCGTCTGCTCCGTTAAACTCTCGCCTCTTAGCGTACTACATTTGCTCTAAAGCCAACTGGCTCCCGATTAGTCTATTTGCCCGATAACGGGGCTTCGGACAAATCGACTCCGCTTCTTATTCGGAGACTTCGGCACTAAACGAACTGTCTGGGCGGGCGGTCGACGCCTACCGTGGGCGCGTAGTGAAGCCCACCTTCTTCCAGAGCTTGTCCCACCACCAGATCCCGGCCCACGCTTCGACGGGCAGGCGATAGCCCAGTTGATGCGCCAACATGCATATCTGCCCGCGATGATGCGCCTCGTGCGAAAACATGTAACAGAACATAGCCGCTCCGGCCGGCCACGTTCGTGTCCAACTTCCGCGCGAAAATTTGGTGACGCGCCGCTGCGGGCTGACGGACAGAGCATCCGTCAACATGCGCAAGCATTGTGCCGCGCTTCTCTTGTGTGCGGCTGCGGCCTGCTTTTTTGTGCACCGATGCGGGTCGAGCGGAGGCGGGCACTTAAGGTGCGGAGCGGAACCCTTCAGCCAGACGCGCCGACAATTGTGAAGGTGCGCGAAAATGGCGGCGATCGTCCGCCCGCTTCCTTTCTTGCCGGGTGGCTCCGCGCGCCATGCGCGCGCCTCCAAATGCGACAGCAGCAGTTGGTTCATCGCGTCGTTGATGGCGTACGTTTCCAGCAGCGCGTCACGAATCTCGGAACGCGCGCCTTCAGAAGATTTTGGCATGCCGTCTCCTGGTCAATACTCCGTGCCGCAAATCCTATATCGGCGCACTCTCCACTCAAATCGAAATGCCTCGGCCGCCGCGCTAGCCGTTCACCGGTCGCCGTGAGCACCTAGTATTGGAAAACGGCTGCGTGTGCCGGTTCGCAGCGACTCGAATACGTGATTTTCTCCATTCAAATCTTGCGTTTGCGTTTGCCTCATTTTCGCTCAAGACTCGGTGCATTCACCCGGTTCGAGCGCCGGCGGAACTTGCCGTGCCGCCTCGCTCGGCCATGCATCGCGACGGCCCAAAAAACTTAGCCTCGGAGGAGCCCGCATGAAGTTACGAATCCTGTTCTCTTTCGCTATGGTACTCGCAGTTTCGGTCTCCGCTTTTGCGCAAGACGACGCCCACTCCAAGAAAACACAGAATTGCTCCGGCAGCATCAGCCAGGACGGCTTGTCGTTCACCTGCGACCGGGACCATCACATTTGGAAAATTTCAAACCCCGCCGCATTGCGTGACATGGAAGGGCATCAAGCAAAATTGACGTTTCGTTTGACGTCCGTCGCTGGCGAGATTTTTGTCACTTCGGCTTCGCTCATTCAGCAACAAACATTGGTACATAATCCCGGCGATTCCGCTTTCCGGCGGTAATCCCCGGCTACGCTCCCGGCTCCTTTGCTTGACTGTTGGCGTCTCCGCGCACTGCTGCGCGCGGATTGCGCGTTAAGGCGCTGTCCGCCGTGAAAACCCAGCTTCCGAAGTGCATCGCCGCGCGTTTTGCATCCTTACCATTGCGGTTTTCTTGCACTTTGTGAATGCAGCCAGTAAACTCGTGGTCTTGTCTTTTAGCAAAGGACGCACTCTGGGATGCTTATCTCGCGCGATTACGCCGCCCACATGGCCTCGGAAGTGGTGAAGAAACTCGTCGAGGGCAACCTCATCGAGACAAGCGCCGCGGAGGCGGTGACGCAGCGCGTGCGCCAGCGCATGATGGAAGAAATCACCGTCGAGGACCGTCTCAACGACGAAGTCCGCCAAATCCTCACAGAGCAGCAGGACGAAATGCGCCGCACCGGAGTTTCGTATCAGGAGATGTACAAGAAAGTGAAAGCGCACATCGCGCGTGACCGCAAGCTGGTGCTGCGCTAGGCGCGGATCGTCGTGGCGGGCTCGTGCGGATGCCTGCGGCGGATTCCTTAGGAAAAGAAGAGCGGCAGGGAACTGAGAAACGCGAAGATCTTGAGGGTTAAGACGCGCGCGAATTGCGCGCGACGCTGAAAAAGTTTCGAGGACAAACGACTGGAATGCGACTTAGCCGCGAGAAAATTGTTCGACTCTCCCATCAAATCACCGAAGTATTGGTTTCGAGCGAGGAAGTGGACTTCATTGAAGACCGCGACACCATCCGCCAACAGATCGTGACGATCCTCACTAATTCGCTGCGCGAAGAAGAAAAGGCGGACGTCGAAGTGCGCAAGAAGATCACATCTCAGAAAAAAGAAATTCTCGAAGGCAGCGAAGAATGGGACGTGCTCTACCGCAAATACTACGCCGACGAACTTCGCCGCATGGGCATCGCCGCCGCTCCCGACGACCGGCGCCGCGCGTAAATTTCCTGCAAATTTTCCGCTACTTTGCGTCGGCGATGTTCTCGCGCGCTTGGCGCAGCGCAGTTTTTGCTTCTTCGCGCGAATCCGCATCGGGCTTCAAGGCGCGAATGGCGCGCTCGAGCGTGACAGGCCGGCTGCTTTCCGGCTCTGTGCAGATTTTCGCCGCGCCATCCGGCGCCTCCGCCGTCACATTCCACTTCAGGCAGACGAACTTGATGCCGACATTGTGGCTGGCGTGAAGCACTGCAACGCAATCGTCAAGCGCTTTGAAATCGGAACACGTCGCCTTCAGGTCCGTGTGGCTGGGTAGCAGGCCGTGGGATTGCAATTGCGCGGTCAAGTGCCTTTCTTCATCACTATTGGCCGCGAGTTGGTCGCTCGCGGTTTTCGAGTCGCTGCGGAGATAGTCGATGGGTTTCTTCACGTACGGAACCGGATTGAGTTTCTTGAAGCGTGCGGGACTGTACCAGTGCGTCTGATCCGAAGACGTAGCTCCTTGCCCGGAGCCGGCGGGATCTTGCGCGTGCAAGGTGATTGCGGCAAGCAGCGCACAAAGTGCCCCGGTTGCCATCGCCGTCCATGGTCTCTTCATGACTGCTCCCTCGAGGGCTGGGAAGCTCTCGCTGCTCTCAGTAGGCCATTTTGTTCCCAGCGATTCGACCGTCGCAAGGGACGGTACTCCCCGAATCCGTAACTCTGTCCCTGGGGACAGGTAGCGCCGCGCGGCTGTCGCGACTTGAGGTCCCCCGAGTCGCACGAACTCACGGCTTCTTTTTCGGCGACGAAGAATCCTCGGAGTCATCCGCTTCGCCTTCGGGCAAAACCACGCCCCAGATGTTCTTCTCCGGCTCCATGCAGCACACGCCAATTTGATTAGCGTGTTCCAGCCCAATTTGCCCGACCCACACCACTCGGTAACGCGCCTTGCCATGCCAGCGGCGCTTCACTTCAATCACGTGACCCGGACGGGTGAGCTCGCTGACGCCGCTCAGACGCGCGCCGTTGTTGCTGACGTCCACGGTATACGCGGTTTGCGAGAACCGGTTGGCGTTGCCGTCCGTGCCGATGACATCCACTTTGAAAGCTTTCATGACGCGCGGCTCGCAGCGCGTCGCCGTCCAGAAATCCGGATCGGGCTTGCTGAACGTTACGCACACATTGGTTTCACCAGGCGGCTCCGTGCCGACGTGCACGACGCGAATCTCTCTCTCCTTGTGCGTGGTTTTATTGAGCAGGAAGCAGCTTTCGCCGACTTCGAGTTTCGTGCGCATCGCGACAACGGCACCGCTGGCGTTCGCTTGAAGGGTGGTCGTTTCTTCGTGAAACGTGCCGTGATTTTTGCTCCAGCCGTAAATCACAACTGGCGTCGGCGGAATCTGCTCGTCCCCGGGAAGGTCTTGGCCCGACGCCGGCTTCGCGGCCGGCGCGAAGCTGGGAGCGGCGTCGCGCACTGACTGTATGATCGGGCCAATGAGGTTGGCCTGCATGGGAATTTCCCGCTGCACGCCGTGGGCGTCGCACTCAAAGTCCCAGGACGACGCGAGGACTTCCTCGAGCGTCTCGCTGCGGTTTTCGAACACCACCCAGGTGTCCATATCCCCGTAGGGGCAGCGCAGGCGTAAGGAGTAGTTTTGCGGCATGGTCGTGCTGGGAGTCCCCGCATTCCGCGCAAACCGGGAGAGGATCGCGGAACGTGAACGGAATACCGGCGGCGGGTCTCACGCTGGCTCCAGCGTAGCTCAGGTGCGAGGGCAAATAATTGCCAGCGCAACGGAGTGTGCCGAATCTGTACCGGTCGCCGCAGGCGGAGCCGGACAACCCCCCCGGGGATTTTTGTAAGTGTTGCATCTAAACGACTTATGGGCGCGGTAAGTCCTGTAGAATGAACACTTACGGGGTGGTATGTAAGTGTTGAAATTAAACGGGTTATCGGTGCCGAGACGAGGGGCCGGTTAGCCGCTCGGGAAGGCTAGGCGAGAGCGGAAGATGCGGGGACGAGACGTCGTTCGACGCGGAGATGACTCGGGGCAGAGGCGTCGGATGTGTTCAGGATTGACGGCGCGGGGTTCGCGGACCGGTGGATTCCTGGCTTTCTGCGGAACCAGACTGTCTGTGGAAGGCGGCCGGACCGAATAGAAGCGGAGACTTGCGACCCAAAAAGTCAGCATTGCGTTCCGATAGATTCAAAGGCAGGATTTGGCAATGACAAGAAAGATGGCGAAGACGATTGATGAGTACGTGGATCGGTTTCCGGAAGCGGTGCGGGAGCGCTTAGAGAAGATGCGCACGACGATCAAGCGGGCCGCGCCGAAGGCAGAGGAGACGATCAGTTATGGCATTCCGGCGTTTAAGCTGAACGGGCTGTTGGTGTGGTTCGCTGCATTCAAGGGACACATCGGGTTTTACCCGCGGAAATCGGCGATTATCGCGTTCAAAGAAGAACTTTCGCTTTACAACGGAGCCAAGGGATCGGTGCAGTTTTCATTCGACGAACCGCTGCCGGTGGGTTTGGTGAGCCGCATCGTGAAGTTCCGCGTCAAAGAGAATTTGGCGAGCGTGAAAAAGAGAAAGTAATCATCGGTTGGATAAGTCATTCATCGTGCGATGCACGCACACCGAGAGCGAAGAAGCTCTCACTTGGCTCGCAATGGCGAAAAGAGTGCGCGGCTACGGAGCGATGAATATCGCCCTTCCAAGAATGATCGGCAGGGCTAAAGTCGGCCGCTACAGCGAGAAGAGGAAGCTTTGGCCGTGAGGGATCTTGCCACCAAAGTTTTCGGCGATGGTTTGGCCCATATCGGCGAGCGTTGAGCGGATGCCGAGATTCACTCCGGCGCTGAAGCGCGGCGAATAGGCGAGAATCGGGACGTATTCACGGGAATGATCAGTGGTTTCCCAGCGTGGATCGGGATCGCAGCCGTGGTCGGCGGTAATTATGAGCAAATCGGCGGCGCCGAGGAGCCGCAGAAACGGACCGAGCATGCGGTCGAACTCTTCGAGCGATTCGGCGAAACCTTCGACATCCTTGCGGTGACCGTAGAGCATGTCGAAATCCACAAGATTGCAGAAGATTAGGCCGCTCTTTTGTTCGGTGAGAGTGGCGGCCAGTCTCGCCATGCCGTCCGCGTTGCCAGTGGTGGTGACGTATTTTTCGACGCCGCGGCCGTTGTAGATGTCATGAATTTTCCCGATGCCGAACACCGGCACTCCGCGCTCGGCGAGAACATCGAGCAGCATGGGCTTGGGAGGGTCGACAGCGTAATCGTGGCGGCGAGTGGTGCGCTTGTAGTTTCCGGATGTGCCGGCGAACGGGCGGGCGATCACGCGGCCAACGCGGTGCGGGCCATCCAGCAGTTTGCGCGCGATTTTGCACATGCGGTAGAGCTCGGCGATGGGGATCACGTCTTCATGCGCGGCAATCTGGAAGACGCTGTCGCCTGAGGTGTAGACAATCGGCTTGCCGGTGCGGACGTGCTCGTCCCCAAGTTCCTTGATGATCTCGGTGCCGGAGGCCGGTTTGTTACCAAGCGTGCCGCGGCCAATCTGTTTTTCAAATTCGGCCATCAAGTCGCGGGGGAAGCCTTTTTTGTAAACGGGAAAAGCCAGGTCAAGCCAAATGCCAGCCATTTCCCAGTGGCCGGTGGTGGTGTCTTTTCCGGGCGAATGCGTGGCGCCTTTGCCGTACGCGCCAATGGGGTGCGGTTCGGGAGGCAAATGTTTCAGCGGAGCGATGTTGGCGAGGCCGAGCTTTACAAGGTTCGGCAAGGCGAGGGGCCGCGACTCCGCTATGTGGCCGAGCGTGGAACGGCCGACGTCGCCGTACTCGGCGGCGTCGGGCAATTCGCCGATGCCGACGCTGTCCAGCACAATCCAAATGACTCGTTCAAATCGCGCCATCGCGTGACCTCGAGCTGCCCAAACGCGGCCGAAAATCTGGCGGCGGTAAAATCCCGCGGCGTAGCGCCGCAGCGACCGCGGAATGCCCTGCGCTCGACGCACTTTAGCATAGCGGGAGGCGCCGACCAGCGGGCCGCCGTGTAAAACCGCGGCTACACAAACCCGCGAAGGCGTTGCATTGACGCGGCGAAGCGAAGAACCTATTCTCCTGACAAGGACGCTAGAAACTTGCGGTTGCCTGAACTTTTGCTGAATTTCGTGCGTAATACAGGATGAGGAGGTGTGCGATGCCCCAGGACGCTGCGCCGCGGCGGCGAGGCGGTTCGCTGTTTGTCCCGATCCTCCTTATCGCCCTAGGCGTAATTTTTCTGTATTACGAACGGCACCCGGAGTTTGATCCTTGGCCGATTCTGTGGACTTACTGGCCGCTCATCCTCATTTTTCTGGGCCTCGGAAAAATGTGGGATTACACGCAGCGACGGAAGAATCCCGATCTGCCGCCAAGCAGTGGGATGGGAGGAACGATTGCGGCGATCGTGCTCGTTTTCGTCTTTCTCGCGCTTATGGCTGGCGGACGCCACTTCGGGCGCTGGAATGGACGTTATGGCACGGTCTACGCAATGCAGCATGTGTCGCAAAATGTGGACCGGCAAAATGCGAAAACGGTTGACGCGCACATTTCCATGGGCGCGGGAGATTTGACGTTGAGCGGCGGGTCGAGCCACTTGTTTGAAGGCGATTTCAATTATCGTTCGTCGGATGGAGCGCCACGCGTGGAATATTCAGTATCCGGAACAACCGGCGAATTGCGGGTTTCACAGGAAGACACGGGACCACACTTTGGAAGGTCGGGCGACAATCACTGGACGATGCACCTGGCGAACGACATTCCGATTGAATTGCGGATTGATATGGGGGCCGGACGCGGTGACCTGCGGCTGCGCGACATTGACGTGACGCGGCTGACGATGAACATGGGCGCCGGCCAAGCCGACGTGGATTTGACTGGCGACCGGAAGTCGGACCTCACCGCGAGTATCGAAGGCGGCGTGGGCGAAGCGAACATCCGGCTGCCGAAAAATATCGGCGTGGTGGTGAACGCGTCCGGCGGACTCGGAACGATTGACGCGCACGAGTTGAAGCACGATGGGAACGAGTATGTGAACGATGCGTACGGAAAATCGCCGGTGACGATTCACCTCCGAGTCGAAGGCGGCATCGGTCGCATTACGCTGACTGAGGAGTGAGCGAACCGACCAAGGGCTCCGCTCTTAAAAGCGTCCGCATTCACACGTAAAAGCTAACTTGTCGTTGGTGGAAAAGACCGCGGGATAAAGCCGCGGCCACAAAGTTTCAGCTTGCGGGCGGCAGCCAGGTATCTTCGTCCACGAAGGCCGTCAGCGGAGTCCCCGCCTTCACTTCGACGTTTTTTCCATGCTTGATCAGTCCAATCGGTCCAAACAAAACGGTGAGGGCAACGGCCGTCCCGGTTTTGCTATCGCCCTCGCGGCCTTTGGTGCCGCGCACGCGCACGCGATTTCCGTTTACGGTCATGTGTTGCAATTGGATATTTAGTTCGCCGCCCTTGCCCATCATTCCCGCTTTTTTCGCGTTGGAAACGACAGCCACGGCGCGCGAGCCCGATTTGGCGACGACAACATCGCCGACTTTGATGTCGCCGTCCAAAGTGAGCTCTACCGAGTCGCCTTCGCTCGCGGTTTTCGAGCTCAGGTCATTAGCGAATTTCAGCGGAAGTTCGGTGCCTTCCTTGAGCAGGAGCCGGCCGTTGTTAGCGGTGGCGGGTAAGGCGGCGGGTGCCGGAGCTGGCGCGGGAGCGGCAGAAGCGGGAGGAGCCGTGGAAGCGGACTTGCTTGCCTGTGCTTGAACCATCGCGTCAATGATGTTTTGCGTGGCGCCTCCGGCCTTTAACTGCGCGACGGCGTCGGCGGAGACGTCGAAATTCGAATCGCTGGCTTGAATCACTTTGATGATGAGGGCTTCGTTCATGCCCTGTTTGACCATATCGGTCACATCTTTGTTGGTGAGCGATTTCTGAGCCTGGCTCCAGCCCAGCGTGGAAACAGCAGCCATCAGCAATACGACGAAGACAAGTTTTCGATTTTTCATGAAGGTGCTCCCGTGCGGATCCGTTGGGTAATGCTCTCGTCGCGCGCTCGCAAACGAGGCCTCGCGACGTCCTCCGAAACACAACTTGGATCAGCAATTGAACCAAGCATATCCCGGAAAGAGCGCGCACGCACGGCGTTTTCTGGCGTGGCCGAGGCGATGGGCCGGCCATGCGGTACGAACTATTTCCAAAGAGTGAGACGGATTAGATTTCGAACTGGTTGCGAACGTCGCGAATAGTTTGTCAACAACTGGCCGACGTTTGCCCGGAAATTCCGCACGACGTATACTTTGAAGTTTAGTCTGTGCGATTCGAACGCGCTGTGCAGGCTTGCCTTTGGCCACGAAAGAACTGACAACCCCGATTGCGGAACAAGAAGTACTGCGTGTACGCGGAGCGCGGGTACACAACCTGCGCAACATCTCGGTAGAAATCCCCCACAACGCGATTACGGTAGTGACTGGCGTGAGCGGCTCCGGGAAGTCTTCATTGGCGTTCGACACGGTGTACGCAGAAGGGCAACGGCGGTACGTGGAATCGCTTTCGGCGTACGCGCGGCAGTTTCTGGAGCGCATGGAAAAGCCGGAAGTGGACGAGATTTCGGGAATCGCTCCTGCGGTGGCGATACGGCAAAAAAATGCGACGCGCAACCCGCGCTCGACAGTGGCGACGTCCACCGAGATTTACGACTATCTCCGGCTGCTCTTTGCGCGCTGCGGGCAGACCTTCTGCGTGAAGTGCGGAACCGAGGTCAAGCGTGACAGCCCGGATGAAATCGCTACGCGCGTGCTGGCACTGACGCCGGGGCGACGCTTTTACATTCTCCATGCGCTGCGCATCGCGCAGCCGCAAGCTGCGCCAGGAGCGCGCCGCGCGGCGAAAAAGAAAGCGATCGCGCCGCCGCAGGAAGCGGTCAAGCAGGCGCTTGAAGATTTGCAAAAGCGCGGCTTCAATCGCGTGTACCAGGACGGGCGCGTGCATGAGTTTTCGTCGCCGGAGACGCTGCTGGACGTGGATTTTGCGAAGCCGGTTTACGTGGTGGTGGATCGTCTGTCCGTAAATGCCGAAGCGCGCTCGCGGTTGACGGATTCGATCGAAATCTGTTACCGCGAAGGGCACGGCGAGGCGATTCTAGAATTCCCCGCCGACACGCCGGGCGCACGCGCCGAGCGACTGTCGTTCAATGAGCGGTTCGAATGCAAGAACGACGGAACGCAGTACCAGGAACCGGAGCCGAGGTTGTTCTCGTTCAACAACCCGTATGGGGCGTGCCCGCGCTGCCAGGGATTCGGGAATACGATTGACTTCGATTTGAATCTGGTGGTGCCGGATTCCAGCAAATCGCTGGACGAAGGCGCCGTAGAGCCGTGGACGAAGCCCCGGTACAGGACATTGCTTCAAGAAGTGAAGAAATGGGCGCGGGGGCGCGGGATTCCGTTGAATGTGCCGTGGCGGCAACTAACCGCGGAGCAGCGGCGGCTGATTCTTGAAGGCGATCCGGAAAATGATTTTGAGGGAGTGAAGGGTTTCTTTAGCTGGCTGGAACGGAAGAAATACAAGCTGCACGTGCGCGTGTTTCTGAGCCGCTACCGCGGTTACGCGACGTGCCCCGACTGCAGCGGGACGCGACTGCGCGCGGAGGCGCGAGCGGTGCGTTTCGCGGGGCGCTCGATTACGGAGATTTGCAAGCTGACAGTGAAGGAAGCGCGAACTTTTTTTGGCGCTCTAGTGCTGTCGGAAGCGCAATCGAAAGTCGCGGAGAAAATCTTGGAGGAAATCCGGTCGCGGCTGCAATTTCTCGATGAGGTAGGGCTGGATTATTTGACGCTTGACCGGCTGACTTCGACGCTTTCTGGCGGCGAGTCGCAGCGCATCCAGTTGGCGACTTCCCTGGGATCGCATCTGGTGGGAGCTTTGTACGTGCTGGATGAGCCGTCGATTGGATTGCACCCGCGAGACACGCAGCGGTTGATTGACATCCTGAAATCGCTGCGCGACCTCGGAAACACCGTGCTCGTGGTGGAGCATGATCCCGACACGATTCGCGCGGCGGATCGCGTTCTTGACTTGGGGCCAGGTGCGGGAGAGCTTGGCGGGAAGCTGCTCTTTTCCGGAAGCTACGCGGAGATTCTTGGCGACCACAAGTCGTTGACGGGCCGCTACCTCAGCGGAGAGTTGGCGATCCCTGTTCCCAATAACCGCCACAAACCAGCGGGGAAATTTCTGCGGCTTTACGGCGCGACACTGCACAATTTGCAGAATATTGACCTGATGATTCCGTTGAAAACGCTGACGGTGGTGACGGGCGTCAGCGGGTCGGGGAAGTCGACGCTGGTGCACGACGTCTTGTATCGAGCGCTGGCGGCGAAGCGAACGGGCGGAAACGTAAAGGAGTTCTGCGAGCGCCTGGAGGGCGACGAAGGGATCAGGGAAGTAGTGATCGTGGATCAATCGCCGATTGGGCGTACGCCGCGGTCGAATCCGGCGACCTATCTCAAGGCATTCGACGCAATTCGCGAAGTGTTTGCGGCCACGCCGGATGCGAAGAGGCGCGGGTTCACAGCCGGCCACTTTTCGTTCAACGTGCCGGGCGGGCGCTGCGAAACGTGCCAGGGCGACGGGACGGTCACAGTGGAGATGCAGTTTTTGGCGGACGTCGAACTCATTTGCGAGGAGTGCCGCGGAACGCGGTTCAAGAGCAGCGTGCTGGAAGTGCGGTTTCACGGGAAAAACATTCACGACGTATTGCAGATGACAGCGCGGGAAGCGCTGGCATTTTTTACCGGCGTGCCGAAAGTGGTTTCGAAATTGCGCGTGCTGAATGAAATCGGATTGGGATATTTGCGGCTGGGGCAGTCCGCTACAACGCTCTCCGGCGGGGAGGCGCAGAGACTGAAGCTGGCGGCGCACCTCACGCGCACGGAAAATCACGGAGTGCTGTACATTTTGGACGAGCCGACGACCGGCCTGCACTTCGACGACATAGCTAAATTGTTGGCGGCGTTTCGCAAACTCCTGGAGTCTGGAGCGTCGCTGCTGGTCATCGAGCACAATCTGGACGTCATAAAGTCAGCTGACTGGCTGATTGATCTGGGACCCGAAGGCGGCGACCAGGGTGGGAAAATCGTGGCGACAGGGACGCCTGAACAAGTGGCGCGGAATCAGCAATCGCATACTGGAAGATTTCTCACGCGTGTGCTGAGCGGAAACGGGCAGATGCGCCAAGCGAATGGCGGGCAGGCAAAGCGGGCGGGGAATGGCGCATCCAAACCGGCAGGCCCGCAGAGCACAATCGCCAACGGGGCGGGAAACTCACCTACCGAGTGAAGAAGCGTTTTCCATTGCGTGACGCGATTTGGCGCGAGGTTGCGTTGCCGGCACTTCGCGCGAGTGCCGTAGTCCTCATTTTTAGCGGCGGTTTCATCCTCACCGTCGTCATGGGCGCGACGCGGGTTTCGGCCGAACAATCGCAAACGCGCACGGAGAAGGTGGCGAATCCGCTGAATGACCTCCTTGAAGAAGCGCAGCGGGCGATTGACAACCAGCAATTCGAAACGGCCATTCCGCTGCTGCAAAAAGTGATCGCCGAAAAACCGGACATCGCGTGGGCGCATTTTCAGCTGGGATACGCGTACACCGGGCTGAAACGCAGCGCTGAAGCGCGCGCGGCATATGAAAAGGCGACGACGCTGGATCCGAAGATGTCGGAGGCGTATTTGAATCTGGGCATCCTGCTTACGGAAAAGGATCCCGCGGCGGCAATTGCGCCACTGCGGCGAGCGGTGGATCTGCTGCCAGCGCAAAGCCGGCCGCGATTTCTATTGGGACTCGCGCAGGAGCGTTCCGGAGATGTTGCGGCGGCGACGGAATCTTACGAAGGCGGGTTGCGGTTAGATCCGCGCGACGCGGAGATTGCTGCGCATCTCGGCAGTCTGTATCTGGGGCTGAAGCGATATGGCGAAGCGGAGACGAAGCTTCGCGCGGCGCTCGAACTGCAGCCGAAGTCCGCTCCATTGATGCTGGGACTGGCCAACGCGCTCGACGCACAGAAAAAGCCCGAGGCCGCGGATGCGTTCCGCGATTATCTTGCGGTGAATCCGACAGACAGCGGCGCGCGCGCACGGCTCATCCATCTACTTCTGGAGCAACAGAAGTACGACGAAGCGCTGGCGGAACTCGATCGGGCGGATGCGGGGCACGCGCCAACACTGGATTCGCTGCGTTCGCGCGCCGACATTCAAATCGCGCAAAAGAAGTGGGACGATTCGATCGTTACGATTCGAAAGGCCGTGGTAATGGCGCCGAACGACGCGCAACTGCACGGCGGGCTCGGCCGCGTGTACCTGCAGAAACGCGACTTCGCGAATGCGGAGAAAGAGATCAAGGCCGCGCTGCAACTGGATCGCAACAATCTGGCGTACTGGAAGGACTTGAGTTCGACATACTACCTTGGCGGAAATTATCCGGCCACAATTGCAACGCTGGACGCGATTGCGAAAATGGAGACGCCTGGTGCGGGGGAGTGGTTTATCCGCGCGCTCTGCTACGATAAACTGAATCAACCCAAACCCGCGCTCGAGGCATACCAGAAATTCTTGGACCTCGACCAGGGAAAGAATCCCGACCAGGTCTGGCAGGCGCAACAGCGTAGCAAGGTCCTGCGAAGGATGTTGGATCAGAAAAGGTAGCTCCCATGGGGCCCCGCGTTTTGCGACGCGTCACGATTCCGCTACTCATCGCTGCGCTCAGCGGCGTGGTGTCAGGTGCGGACAAGGTGAGCGAACTGCAAGCGCGCTTCGATGCCGAAACGAGCGCGGTGCACAAGGCAAAAATGCTGCAGCAGTTGGGAGACGCGGAGTTCGACGAAGCCGCCCGTGCAGAGAAGGCGGGAGACTTTTCCAAAGTAGGCTTGCTCCTGGAGAAGTACCGCGACAATGTCGTCGCCGCTGCTCGGATGCTCGAGAAAGAAAATCCGGACGGCGAGCATCATCCTGCCGGATACAAGCAGCTTGAAATGCACGTACAAAAGGCGCTGCGGGAACTCGATGAATACTTGCTAGAGGCGCCCGATGTGTTCAAGCCTCCGTTGCAGGTCGTGCGGCAAGATTTGCTGAATTCCGACAACAAGCTGCTACGTTGCCTTTTCCCACCGCATCGCCACGGAAAACCGCCGGACACGGCGGCGCCAGAAGCGAAACCGCCGGACCCGGGAGTACAGCCGTGAACAAATGCGCTGCATTTGTAATTTTAAGTTTCTGCGGAGTGCTGGGAGCTGTTGCAGGCGCGGCCGGACAGATGACGCAGAAGGATTATCTATCGTCGATCGAAGCAGACAAAATCAGGGACGCGGAAACGCCGAATGAGCGAATCACGCTGTTTTTGACGTTCGCGGAAGACCGGCTGAAAAAAATCCAGTATGAACTGGAGCACCCTTCGGCGGAAAAGCACGCTGAGATGATGAACGGATTGCTGAACGCATACGTCGGATGCGTGGATGACGCGGCGGACCTGATTCAACTGGGCATTGAAAAACAGCAGAACATCCGCAAAGGCATCGACATGATGGCGTCGCGAACGAAAGATTTTCTTGTGATCTTGCAGAAAATTCCGACCGAAGGACCCGATGGAGAGATGTACAAAGATAACCTGAGCGACGCGATTGAAGGAACGCAGGACGCTTCCAAAGAAGCGGAGCAGGCCAAAAAGACCGTTGCACCGCCGCCAGTGCGTCGCAAACAATAGTCAGCATGGGACGAGAGAAATTATTGGTGCCCGGGGGCGCGCCGCTGTTTCAGCGTGTTTTCACACGGCTGGGCTGCGATGGGCGGCCGCCGCGGTTTCGCGTGGAATTCTATCCTTACGCAAGCCTGGTGCTAACGATCCGCAGGCGCGAAGACGTCGTGTACGTGCGCTTTTCGGATTTGCTGCGGCGCGCGCCGCTGCCGGTTTATGAAGGAGCGGCGGCGCTGCTGCTCGCGCGTGTGTACCGGAGGAAGGCGCCGCCCGAGTTGGTGGAACCGTACCTGGAGTATGCGCGTTCGAATCGCACGCGCAATCGGATCAGCCGAATGCGCCGCGGGCGCGTGCGGTTGGCAGCAACGGCTCCGCAGGGACGCCATTTTGACCTGGAGAAAATGTTTGACGAGCTGAATGCGAAGCACTTCGCCGGGGCGCTGGAGCGGCCGCATATCGGGTGGAGCGCGCGAAGCTGGCGAAGGCAATTTGGCTGTTACGATCCGGGTCCGAACCAGATTTTGCTCAATCGCAGGATGGACCATCGGCGCGTTCCGCAAGTAGCCGTGGAGTACGTGCTGTATCACGAAATGCTGCACGTAAAGCATCCGACCAGGCGATCAGGGTGCTCGTTGCTGTCGCATTCGCCGGAATTTCGCGCGGAGGAAAAACAATTTCCGGAGTTCGACCGGGCGCGAAAGATTTTGGATCAGTTGGCGCGATGAAAAGTGCCGCGCGGCCGCATGCGCAGCAGAATCAATTCAACGACTTCTTTTCTTTGTCCGCTTCAGCGCGCAGCTTGTCGATTTTTTTGTGGATTTTGTCAGCATCCTCGGCGCTTGGATACAGGTCGAGATAGCGCGTGTAGGATTTGATGGCCTGCTTCTTCATGCCTTTTTTCTCCTGAGCCTCTGCGAGACAGCGAAAGGGAAGCGCATATCCGGGCTTGGCGGTGATGGCGTCCTGGAAGCGATCCATCGCGGCATCGACATCGCCTTTGCGCATATAGTAGCGGCCGACTTCGAGATCTTTTTCCGCGCGAAGCGGATCCCAGGTGGGCTGCTCGGGAGAATTCTGCCCGTTAGGGTCGGCGGCAGGCTTGGAGTCTTGTTTTTTGGGAGCAGGAGTCCCGGACGGATTGCCGGGCGGATCTTGCGCGCGCGCGTAGGATGACGCGACGAGAAAAAACGGCAGCAGCAAAAGGATCGCACATTGCGCTGGCGCGTTCAGAGTCATTCGCCAGTTGAGATGCCGATTTGCGCTACGGGTGTTGTCCGTGTCGAGGCTCCTGGCCGTTCGCTTCATGCGACTCTAGTATGATGGAAGCAGCAGTAGAAGTGTAGATTCCGCGCAGAACTTCGATGGAACCCCGAGAAAAAGCGGCGTTGCTACCGGAAAGTCCGGGCGTGTACATGTTTCGCGACGCCGGCGGCACGGTGTTGTACGTGGGGAAAGCGGCGTCGTTGCGAAGCCGCGTGCGGTCGTATTTTCTCGAATCGAGCTGGGTGAACGCGAAGACCGGCTCGCTGGCGCGAGAGATCGCCAACCTGGAAACGATTGTCGTAGACAACGAACACGAAGCGCTCGCGCTCGAGCACAACCTCATCAAGCAGTATCGCCCGAAGTTCAACGTGATGCTGCGCGATGACAAGACCTATCCCTACATAAAATTCACCGCAGCGGAGAAATTTCCGCGGGTGTACTTCACGCGACGGATCAAAAAAGACGGATCGCTTTATTTCGGACCGTATTTTCCAGCCGGGCTGGCGCGGCGGATTCTGCATTTCGTGCATAAGCGATTTTTGGTGCCGAGCTGCACCGTGGATTTGACGAAGGAACATCCGCGGCCGTGCCTGCAGTACTACATTCACCGGTGCCTGGGACCGTGCGCAAAAGGGCTGACGACGGAAGCGCGCTACGCGGAAGCGGCGCGGGATGTGCGGCTATTTCTGGAAGGACGGCGGCACGACTTAATCAAGAGTCTGGAAGCTCGGATGATAGCCGCGGCAGATGCGGAACAGTTTGAACAAGCGGCAGCGTATCGAGATTTATTGCGGACGCTCGAAGACATCGAAGAGCGGCAGCGCATCGCCGCGGCGCAGGGCGACGACACGGATGTTCTGGCGTACTACGCGGAGCCGCCGCTGGTAGCGGCAAACCTGTTTCACTTGCGCGCTGGACGCGTCGTCGATCGACGCGAATTTTATTGGGAAGATCTGGAGGAATTCTATCCGCAGGAATTTGTGCCGTCGCTTTTGAAACAGTTGTACCTGGATGCGGAATACCTGCCGAAGGCGATTCACGTCCCGGCGGAATTCGAGGACCGCGAGCTATTGGAAGAGATTTTCACGAAGCAGGCGGGACATAAAGTGGAGATCTTCACGCCGCAACGGGGGCAGAAACGTTCGTTTCTGGACCTCGTGGAGAATAACGCGAAGCACTCGTTCGAACAGCGATTCCGCGTGCTGAAGCCGACTTCGCGAGCGATTGGCGAGGCGCTGCAAAATGCGCTGAACTTGCCGGAGGAGCCGAAGCGCATCGAGAGCTTCGACATTTCGCATATGCAGGGCACGGACACGGTGGCCTCGATGGTGGTGTGGGAAAACGGACGAATGAAAAAGGCGGACTTCCGCAAGTTCGTCATTCGCGGCGAGGCGGCAAACGGCAAGCTGCCCGGACAGAACGATGACTTCGCCAGCATGCACGAGGCGGTGATGCGGAGATATCGGCGCTTACAGGAAGAAAAGAAGGCGTTGCCCAGCCTGATTTTGATTGACGGCGGCATCGGGCAATTGCACGCCGCCGCACAAGCGCTGGAAGGGTTGCAAATCATCAATCAGCCGCTCGCAAGCATCGCGAAAAAGGAAGAGATTCTGTACGTTTACGGGCAGGAAGACGAGCCCGTCGTTCTCGAGCATCACTCGCCGGTACTACACCTGATCCAGCAGATTCGCGACGAAACGCACCGCTTCGCGGTGACATTCCACCGGCTTCGAAGAGGCAAGCGGCAGACGAAATCAGCGCTGCGGGAAATTGCGGGCGTTGGGCCGCGAACGACGGAGAAAATCCTGCGCGCATTCGGAAGCGTGGCAAATGCCAGGCGCGCGGGAATTGAGAAAATGAGCGAAGTGGTGCCGCGAAAAATCGCAGAAAAAGTGTTGGAGCAATTGCGAAACGATTGATGGATAACCGCCATTAGCGAGGATAGCGGTTAGTGCGTATTGCGCCGTCCACGGTGCTGTGCTACGGTTTTTGTGGAGGTTCTCATGGCGGACAATGTCGGTTCGAAAATCACTTACTTTCTTGTTGGCTTGGGCGTCGGAGCCCTGGTGGGCATTCTGTTTGCGCCAAAGTCCGGAGACGAGACTCGCGATTTTCTTTCAAAGAAGGCGGATGAGGGCAAGGACTACGCGCAGCGGAAAGCCAAGGAGCTGCGGGAGCGCGCGGATGACCTGATCGAGCGCGGCAAAGAAGTTGCGAGCCGGCAGAAGGATTCGATCAGCGCGGCGGTGGAAGGCGCGCGGGAAGCCTACAGGCGGGAAGCTTCGAAGTCCTGAGGCAAGGGAACCGGACTTGAAATGAGCCAGCCCCACGGGGCAGGTGCGCGGAGCGCGGATGAATCAATCACTGATGATTTTCAGCATCGTGGCGGCGATTACACTGGTCGTGCAGGGCGCGATGTTGATTGCGCTGTTTTTTGAAATCCGAGAGACCAACAAGAAAGTCAACGGTCTGGTCGGGGACCTGCACACGCGTGTTGGCCCGATTTTGACGCGCCTGCAAATTCTGCTGGACGACACGCAGCCGAAAATCTCGAATATGGTGGCGGACGCAGCACACATCGTGTATCTGTCGCGAGGCCAGGCGCAGAAGATGGACCGCGTTCTGACGGATGCGTCGGACCGTTTGCGAGGCCAGTTGACCCACATGGATCGCATTCTCACGGGAGCGCTCGAAGCTGTGGAAGACGCCGGCTCGCAATTCCGCAACAGCGTTTGGCGGCCGATGCAAAAGGCGTCTGCACTGCTGCAGGGGATCAAGGTAGGCCTAGATCTGTTGCGTTCGCGGCGCGGCTCGAAGCGGGGAGAAGAGCCACGCGAACAGCGGGAAGAAGAACTCTTCATCTAAAGTGCTGCGAGTTCCGCCGCATCCGGTTGTAAGCTTGCGGTTCACGGCAATTTCCGCAGCGCGTCCCCAAAATCTGGCCTCAACAACTGAAACTGAATTCTAGTTCCATTCGCGTGCCTGCGAATAGGCTTTAGTGCGTATCGTCAGTTCAGCGGATCCACGCGCCGCCGAGGACGCGGACGCCATCGTAAAAGACAGCACCCTGGCCGGGAGTGACAGCGCGTTGCGGAACATCAAAAGTAATTCGTGCGAAATTACCCGGAAGAGGTTCTACGGTCGCGGGCGCGGGCTCGTGCTTATGCCGAATTTTTACGCAGGCTCGAATTGGCACCGAGGGCTCGTCAATGGAAACCCAATTCGCGTCCAGTACTTCGAAAGAAGTTGTTCTCAACGCCTCGTCGTCACCGACTACGACGCGGTTTTTCTCTGGATCGATCGAGAGCACGTACAGAGGCTTGCCAGCCGCGAACCCCAAGCCCTTGCGCTGGCCAATGGTGAAATTGTGCACGCCGCTGTGGCGGCCGACGACCACTCCATCCTCGGTGACGATCTCGCCTTCGTTGTTGGACAGAGAAATCCCTGCTTCGCGCGAATACGACTGAATGAACTGCACGTAGTTTCCGTTGGGAACAAAACACAGTTCCATGCTTTCCGGTTTTTCGGCGACGGGGAGATTTGTGCGTCGAGCTAACGCGCGAACTTCTTCCTTGCTGAGCTCACCGAGCGGAAAATCGCTGCGCGAAAGCTGCTCCTGCGAGAGTCCCCAGAGGAAGTAGGATTGGTCTTTGCTTTCGTCGCGGGCGCGTAGGAGTTCCCAGCGGTCGGTTGCGTTGTTTCGCCAAATGCGCGCGTAGTGGCCCGTCGCGAGGCGTCCCGCACCGATCTGACGCGCCATGCGCAGCAGTGGCTCGAACTTAACATCGGTGTTGCAATTCGTACACGCGATGGGCGTGCGTCCGGCGAGGTACTGATCCACAAACGGGCGCACCACTCGCTTTTCGAACTGCTTTTCGAAATTGACCACGTAGTGCGGAAAGTTCAGGTGCTGCGCAACACGCTTGGCGTCGTAAACGTCGTCGAGCGAGCAGCAGCGATGCTGCTGCGGGCCGTCACCCTGGAGTTCCGGCAGGCGGCGCTGATTCCAGAGCTGCATGGTGAGGCCGATGACGGCGTGCCCTTGCTGAAGCAGGACTGCGGCGACGGTGGAAGAGTCCACGCCGCCGGACATGGCCACGGCGATCAAGCCGCGCCGCGGTTCCGCGCTCGCAGGAAGTGCGTCGAATTGTGTCGGAGCGTCCATACAGAACTATCTCAGTTTAACGAAATCCGGGGCGGCTTGCATGGAATGGCAAATCAGGAGCGGTGAGTTGCAAGCTGTTTCGCGTAGGTCGGCGAAAGAGCGCGAAGTTGCGAGACGGCGGCCGGAATAATTTCAAGAGCAGAATTCACTTCGGCATCGGTGGTGTGGCGGCCAAGACTGAAGCGCAAGCTGGCCTTGGCATCTTCGTGGGAAAGGCCTATCGCGGTAAGAACATGCGACGGCTCAACGGCGCCGGAAGAGCAGGCTGCTCCAACAGAACAGGCGAGGCCCTTGAGGTCGAGCGCGATGACCAGGGCTTCACCTTCCAGGCCGGAAAAAACGATGTTCGTCGTGTTCGGAGTGCGCGGCGCATCGGTGCCATTCGCGCGCGTGTGGGGTATGCGTTCGAGCAAGCCGCGTTCGAGCTTGTCGCGCAAGCCGGAGATACGCGAAGCATCGGAAGTGACGGCGGCGCGAGCGATTTCCGCGGCTTTGCCCAGCCCGACAATTCCCGCGACGTTTTCCGTGCCCGGGCGAAATCCGCGCTGCTGATGGCCGCCGTAGAGGAACTGCTGGACGCGCGTGCCGGAACGAACGTAGAGGGCGCCGACCCCCTTGGGCGCGTACAGCTTGTGGCCGGAAAGGGAAAGCAAGTCCACGCAAAGCGCATGGACGTCGAGCGGAATCTTTCCAGCGGATTGCACGGCATCCGCATGAAACGCGATCTTGTGCTCGCGCGCGATCCGGCCGATGGCCTCCAGCGGTTGGACGATGCCGAGCTCGTTGTTGGCGTGCATGATGGTGATCAGTGCGGTTTCGGGACGAATCGCGCGGCGGACGGATTCAGGGTCGACGATGCCGCGCCGGTCGACAGGAAGATAGCTGACGGAAACGCCTTGCTTTTCGAGGGCCTGGCACGTGTTGAGGACGGCTTCGTGTTCGATCGCGGTGGTGATGACGTGAAACGGCGAAAGCGGCGCTGCAGCATCGGCGGGTGCTCTGGACTTATTGGACGATGAGCCCGCTACGCGAGATAGCTGGGCGCTCGCGACCACTCCAAAGATGGCGTGATTGTCAGACTCAGTCCCTCCGCTGGTGAAGACAATTTCTTGCGGACGTGCGTCGATGAGAGCCGCGACTTGCTCACGAGCGGTTTCCACGCCGGAGCGAGCGCGCTGCCCGGGGCTGTGGATGGAAGAGGCGTTGGCGAAGTCGGCGGAAAAATAAGGAAGCATCGCGTCGAGCACGGCGGGGTCGACGGGCGTCGTGGCGTTATAGTCAAAATAGATGCGCGTCATTATCCACTGACCAGAATACTACCAAAGCGAGGCGTTTACGCGAGCGCAGCAGATAGAACCCGGATAGCGGCGATCTCGGCCGCTTCCCACGGTACTTGGGAATATGTATTAACTGTTCGCGAGAAGTAGCGGCGAGAGGAGCGGCCTGTCGATGAAGATGCGGCTTGGCCTACTTACCTTGCGATCGCCAGCCACTGTTTCATGCTGTGTTGAAACTAAATTCCCGTTGCGCGAGCCTGACTCTGTCTTCAGAGGTAAGCAGATGTTAGTTGGCAGGATTCTTTTTGAAGCGCCAGTTGACCAAATTGCTCGTGTAGAGAGCGATGCACAGGAGATTTGCGGGCACGAAGCCGAATTGCGCGGTGCGAACGCCTATCACGCAGACGACGGCGCTGTTTATTGCGCAAATGACCCAGCCCTGCCAGAGTTTCTTCCCGAGCAGGACTGTTCCGAGAACGGTAAGTACGCAGGACACGTAGTCCAGTCTGACGGCGTGGATAAGGTTGGACATTTGAGAGTGCAAACTCTTCCTTTACTAGTTCCAGCGAAATGAGCCGATTTCCGAAGAACCCACCGTCGAGTGGGGCAGCAAATGTACGGACGGCTCGCGGGCGATCCTTAGTGCGGCGCCCTGGTGACGACTTTAGAGGTGCAATCGCTCGGCCACTCGCATGCGGTCATGAAGCGCATGTGTCCTTAAAGTGTAGAAGCTAAGTCTTTACTTGTGTGCGGATTACGGGCGCGCCAATTTGATGGGCGATGGCGCGATCTCGAACTGCGTCGCGTCGGAGTCAAGGTGAGACAAATTGTGTCAGGATGAACCGCCATCCTATGACAGTCCGAGGCAGTGGCGGGAGAGCGAGGCATTGCAAAAAGCAGGTTTTGCCGCCGCGCACCCGCGCCCCGGCGCGGTGCTCACTTGAACGAAATGCTTGTAACCTACTCGGCGCGAAGTGCCTCGACAGGATCCACGGAGGCCGCGCGCCGCGACGGCATATAGCAGGCGAGCAGCGCCGTAGCTACGAGCCCGGCAGTGACGGCGAGGTACGTCAGCGGATCCATCGGGTTGACGCGGAACAGTAGCGACGACATCAGCCGCATCGTCAGGAGCGCGGCGACGACGCCGAACGCTACGCCTATGCTGGTAAGCACGAGCCCGTGGCGCACGAACATGCTGGTCACGGAATTTTGTTGCGCGCCCAGCGCCATGCGGATACCGATTTCGCGCCTTCGCTGCGATACGGAATACGCGATCACCCCGTAGATGCCGACTACACCGAGAAGCAGCGCCATGCCGCCGGCGACGGCGAGCATGATGAGCGTAAACGAAGTGCGTGCCATCGAGCGTTCGTAGTAAAACTGCAACGTATTCACACGCGAAAGCGGCAGATTGGGGTTCACGGACCACACGGCATCGCGGACTTCCTTCAGAAACGCTGCCGACCCTGCGCGTGGAGTGCGAATCCCAAAAGAGACGTACGTCGCGACGTCATGCGGCTGGCCTTCGAAGTTCGCGCGCATAATCGGCCAGTAAGCGATAGACGGAGGTGGCGTGTTGACGCCGTTGGTATACACATTGGAAACGACGCCTATAATTTCGCGCCAGTCGTCCGTGGAGGCGACACGAATTCGTTTACCGAGTGCATTTGCCGGAGAACCCCAGGAATCGCGCGCGAGATTCTCCGAAACTACGGCCACGGGAAGCTTTTGATAGACATCGGTCCACGTAAAATCCCTGCCGGCAAGGAAGGGAGTTCCTTCAGTTGCGAAGAATCCCGGAATCACGAAGATTAACCGGCGAATTGGCGGAAGTTTCCCTTCGACGAGCGGGTGATCTTGGGCGAAGACGATGTCGCTCGAGTTGTTTCCATCCATCGGGAACGCGGTGGAGATGGTGACGGATGAAACGCCCGGAATGGCGGCGACCTTGGCGCGCATTTCCTCGAAGGTGCGCACAACGCTTTCGTCATCCTTGACTTGGTTCTCGGGAATCCCAAGCCGAAACGTTTGCACCTGCGCAGGATTCTCGAAGCCCGGGTTCACGTGGGTGAGGGCGCGAAACGTGCGAATCATCAAGCCAGAGCAGATTAGCAGAACCAGCGCGAGCGCGACTTGCGTGACGACGAGCACGCTTCGGACGACATGTTGTTCACGACTCTGGCTCAGGGCGCGGCCGCCTTCCCGGATGCCGGTATTCAGGCGAACGCCCGCGTACTTGAAGACGGGAATGCAACCGAAAAGTACGCTTGCGAGGATGGCGACGGCGAACGTGAAGAGCAACACGGGACCATCAATTCCGATTTCGTGAAGGCGGGGAAGCCCGGAGGGTGCAATCGCCACGAGAAGGCGGAGCGCGATATAGGCAAGGCCCAGCCCGGCGGCGCTTCCGAGGATTCCGAGCAAAAGACTTTCGAAAAGCAGTTCACCGGCGATTCGGAAGGGCCCGGCTCCGAGAGCAGACCGCACGGCGAGCTCCTGGCGGCGCCCTTCTACGCGAACGAGAAGCAGGTTCGCGACGTTTGCGCACGCGATCAGCAAGACCAGGCCGATCGAGCCCATTAACACCCAAAGCATGCTGCCAACGTCGCCGACTACGTCGTTTTTCAGGGGACGGAGATTAGGACCAATGCGGGCGTTTTCGAAGAGTTTGACGCTGAATCCTTCCGGCGCGGGAAAAGATTGCGGAACAATGGGAATCATGCGAGCGAGGTCCGCGCTCGCTTGCTCCATGGTGACGCCTGGTTTAAGTCGCGCGAGTGCCTGGTAGCTGAAATTGCCGAGCCGTGTTTTGCTACGATCCCATTTGAACGGAATAATAACCGCGGGATCGTTCCAATCCAGAAAGTGAAACCGCAAAGGCATGACGCCAATGATTTGGCGCGGCTTGCCATCGAGAGTGATGCTCTGGCCTATCGCCGACCTCGACCCGCCAAAGTTTTTTTGCCAGAAGCCGTATGTGAGGATGACCGTGTCGGGCGCTCCGGGCGAGTCGTCCTGGCGTGTGAACAAACGGCCAACCAGCGGCGGTATGCCGAGGAGGGGCAGCGTACCGTCAGTTACGTCGAGGCCATCGAGACGCTCCGGCTCCGCGAGGCCAGTAAGGCTGAGCGCGTCGCGGTCGTAAACACCGATGTCCTGGAAAGTTTTGTTCTGCTCGCGATAAATAAAGTAGTTGGAAGGCGCCATGTTGAGGTTTTCGATGTTCACGCCGGGAGCGGTCTGCCAGACGCCGATCAATTCGTTGGGATTCGGGTAGGGCAGCGGCTTGAGAAGCACGCTTTCGAGAACGCTGAACACTACCGTATTGCCGCCGACTCCCGCTGCCACGGTGATCAGCGTTATCGCGGTGAAGAGTGGCGCGTTCCGCAGGCGGCGGAGCACGTGTTTCAACTGCGTAAGGAAGGAATGCATCGCTAAAACCTCCGGAAACCTGCGCGTGACGGGAGTACGTGTCCAGTGCGGCGGCAGTAGAAGGTACGCACGCCGCGCCGGAATGTTCCGTAGGACGAGCGGCGGGAAGCAAAGTCACGTTGGAAGACGCTGCGTGAGTAGGGAAGTCTAGGTACATCGTAACCCCCTGAGTCGCTGAGATAGTAGTCGAGGAACACGGGTGGGAGGAGGCAGAGTTGGAGGGGCGCGCGGGGAGCGACGCGCTCGATGATTTGCCAAGGGCTGAG
>Ga0209166_10000925_pt1 | contig 27242 bp, 17 predicted proteins | sample Coa_R1_3_FD_187151 | JGI IMG/M metagenome (GOLD analysis project Ga0209166, IMG submission 187151) | Surface soil microbial communities from Centralia Pennsylvania, which are recovering from an underground coalmine fire - Coalmine... | ecosystem: Environmental > Terrestrial > Soil >...
GTCGGCGTGCCTATGGCGGGCAAGACCCTGGCTGATGCTATTGCCTTCAACATTGCACATGCCGCCGAGGAGATGCCGTTCTTTGGGCAGGAGATATTTCTGCTGTCCGAGCAGTTCAGCACCGATCCCAATGATCCCAACCAGCCGTTTGGCATGTCTTACAATGCAGCTCTGGATGCCGACCAGCTCTTTGGAGCGACCGAAGGCTTCGATCTGCTGTTGAAGCAGAACAATCTCGATGCTATTGTCGCGCCGACGGGCGCGCCGGCGTGGACAACGGACCTGATCAACGCCGACCACTTCGTCTTCGGCAGCTCTTCCAATGCGGCCATCGTTGGCTATCCCATCATCAATGTGCCCATGGGGAACTCTTTTGGGCTGCCGGTAGGCATCAGCTTTATGGGCACGGGCTTCAGCGAGCCTACGCTTATCAAGCTGGCCTCCGGCTTCGAGCACGCCACTAAGGCGCGCATCGTGCCCAAGTTCCTCGACAACATACCGCGCGAGCAACGCAATGACGACGACTCGTTCACCCGCCGTCGCCCCGAGACCCAGTCCAGCAAACCTCACCATATCTAAAATCTAAACTTGTTTTGGATAAAACTCTGCGGCGGAGCAGGGAAGACCTGCTCCGCCGCGATTTTCACCGCATAAACAAAACATAAATTTGTTTATTAATTTTCCGTGAATGCGAATTTTCTGCGTGCCATTCGCCTCTGTCATCTGCTACATTCAAGAATTAGGTTCAACCTACTGAAAATGTCAGGACGACTTACCTTTGCGTTTGAGATTCTCGCTTCTGTCCGCTTCCGCAGTACTGTTGCTGCTGTGCGCCGCTCTGCTCGCACAGGACCGTAAATCTTCGTCTCCAATCACCGAACTGCCACAGACGCCGAATCCCAATATTCCGGATACAAAATCCCTGGATTCAAAGCCTGCCAGTCCAGACGCTGCAACCCCAACCCCAACTCCAACTCAAGGTTCAGAGCCGGAAAAGAGCGCCGATCCCGGCGATCCGCCTAGCATCTTTGGTCACTCCAAGCCTGACTGGTTGTGGGTTTCCGGACAGGCCAACATCATCTGGCAGGGGCACTTCGCATTCCATGCTCCCTACTCAGGTCCAAGCAGTCTCAAACCCAAAGGTGAGCTTACCAATTCTCGCGTTTTCACCCTGTATACGGGCGTTCAGCTCATCAAGGGAACGGAAATTCTCTTCGACGTGGAAAGCGCCGAAGGGCGGGGAATCAGCGACGCTCTTGGGCTGGCCGGGTTTACCGATCTCGATGTAGTCCGCAATCCCAGCTTGGGTGCAACTCCCTATATTGCCCGCGTGATGCTGCATCAGGTTATTCCTCTCAGCTCGAAGATGGCTGAATCTGAGCGTGGGCCATTTTCTCTGGCCACCGAGTTGCCGGAGCGCCGCCTTGAGATTCATGCGGGCAAGATAAGCATCGTCGACTGGTTCGACACCAATGCGGTTGCCAATAGCAGCCATGACCAATTTCTGAATTGGACCATCAACAACAACGGTGGTTACGACTACTCGGCAGATACCCGCGGCTACACCTACGGCCTCCATCTGGAGTATCAGGATCGCGACTGGGCCGTGCGCTTTGCCGAGTCGCTCATGCCCAAAGTTGCCAATGGCATTGATCTCGATTGGAACCTGCGCCGCGCCCGCGCTGAAAACATCGAGTTCGAGCTGCGGCGTTCGGCGCTACCCAAGCGGGCGGCTGCATTCCGCTTTTTGACATATATCAACCACGCCAACATGGGCAGCTACCAGGAGGCTGTTGCGGCATTCCTGGCGGGGAAGGACCCGGTCCCCGATATTACCGCCCACCGCCGCCAGGGACGCATCAAGTATGGCTTCGGCATCAGCGCCGACCAGGAAGTTTCCGACAATATGCGCATCTTCGGACGCTGGGGATGGAACGAAGGCAACAACGAATCCTTTGCCTACACCGAGGTCAATGACACCATCCTGCTGGGGGCCGACTACAAGGGTGTCCCCTGGGGACGCAAATTTGACCGCGTTGGGATCGCTTTTGTAAGCAACGGCATCTCCAGGGCGCATCAGGAATATCTGAAGCTGGGCGGCCAGGGCTTCTTGTTGGGTGATGGAAATTTGAATTATGGGCGCGAGAATATCGCCGAGGTCTATTACAATCTTCATCTTTGGCGTGGTATCTTCAGCTCACCCGACTTGCAATACATTGTGAATCCGGGATACAACCGCGACCGCGGCCCGGTTGTGGTGCCGGCGTTGAGGATGCACGTGGATTTCTGATAGACATTTCAGGAAACTATAGACTTTGCCCCAAGTGCAGACTTGTATCAGGGCACGACTTCAGTCGTGCCGCTTAGGCTCTAAAAATGTCGGGCTTTAGCCCCTGAGGTTTGAATGTTGGAGGCAAAAAGACAATCTCAAGGACATGATAGGTTTACTCGGGCCCGAACAAGAATGAAAATAATCGGCTTTATTAATTCACATGACTCAACCGACGCTAAAAGACGATACGACCAAAACCAGGGTTTATAAGAGGGTCTTCCGCAAAAGACCATTCTTCAACCTGATGCAGGTCCGTCTTCTGGCCTTCTTTGCCATCCTGGGTCCTGGGTTTATTACTGCTAACGTGGATAACGACCCGGGCGGCATCCTTACCTACTCCCAGGCGGGAGCGAAGTTCGGATACGCGCTGCTCTGGACGCTGATTCCCACCACGATCGCGTTGATGGTCGTGCAGGAAATGGCGGCTCGCATGGGAGTGGTGACCGGCAAAGGGCTCTCAGACCTGATTCGCGAAAATTTCGGCATCCGCGCCGCAGCATTCACGATTCTGGTGCTGGGCGTCGCCGACTTCGGGAACATCGTCGCCGAGTTCGCCGGCCTGGCCTCGGGCACCGGGATCTTTGGCATCAGCAAGTATCTCGTGGTTCCGGCGGGAGCGGCGCTGGTGTGGGCGGTGGTGGTCAAGGGCACCTACAAGCCGGTCGAGCGCATTCTAATTCTGTTTTCCCTGATTTATTTTGCCTATCCGATTTCTGCCTTTTACGCGCACCCGGACTGGCACAAGGCGCTCCACGACACTATCGTACCCACGTTCAGCCGCAACTCTGAGTACCTGGTGATGGTGGTGGGGCTGGTGGGTACGACCATCACTCCCTGGATGCAGTTTTACTTGCAGGCTTCGGTGGTGGAAAAAGAAATTCCGAAGGACAAATACAACCTGTGCCGCCTTGATGTCTTTCTGGGTTGCATCATCACCGACGTGATCGCTTTTTTCATTGTGATCGCCTGCGCTGCCACGCTGCACGTCTCCGGCCGTTTCGATATTACAGACGCCAGCCAGGCGGCGGTGGCGCTGAAGCCTCTCGCCGGTGAGTTTGCCGCGCTCCTGTTCGCAGTCGGCCTGGTGAATGCCTCGCTGCTCTCTGCTGCCATCCTCCCTCTGGCAACTGCTTATAACATCTGCGAAGCTCTGGGCGTGGAATCCGGAGTCAACAAGAAATTCTCGGAAGCGCCGGTTTTTTATTGGTTGTATACGTTCCTGATCGCTTGTGGCGCGGGCGTTGTCCTGATTCCAAAACTGCCGCTCATCAAAGTCATCATTTTTTCCCAGGTGGCCAACGGCATTCTTCTGCCCTTCGTGCTCATCTATATGCTGCTTCTGGTCAACAAACGCGAACTGATGGGCGAGTACAAGAATTCAACCTTCGCCAATGTGATTGCCTGGTCTACCGGGGTGATCATGATCCTGCTTACCATTGGCCTGGTCTGGACGACGATTACCGGCTGAGCCCACGCCTGCTCAATATAGTTCGGATAGATGACATGGATTTGATCCACTTTGTTTTATATCTCTTTGCCGCATTCATTCTGGGGTCGGCAATTGGCGCCGAGAGGCAGTGGCACCAGCGGATGGCAGGATTGCGCACCAACGCCCTGGTCTCGACCGGCGCGGCAATGTTCGTGACCATCTCGCGTCTTCTGCCCACTGGCGGCGGTTCGTTGCAGATAGCCGCCCAGGTTGTCTCCGGCATTGGCTTTCTCGGCGCCGGCGTCATCATGCGCGAAGGCTTGAGCGTGCGCGGGCTGAACACAGCCGCCACGCTGTGGTGCTCGGCGGCGGTCGGCTCATTGTGTGGCTTCGGATATCTGCGGGAAGCAGCCCTGGGGGCCGTGGGGGTTCTGCTGGCCAACATCGGTTTGCGCCCCATCGCTCGCAAGATTGACCGCCAACCCACAGGTCCGAATGGTTCAGAGACGCTCTACCTGTTCCGCCTCACCTGCCGCAGCGACAGTGAAAGCCACGTCCGCGCTCTTTTGTTGCACGCGGTCCAGGCGCTGCCCATGGCTTTGCAGGCGCTGCACAGCGAAGATGTCGATCCCACCGGCAAAGTGGAGGTTCGCGCTACATTGCTAAGCAGTGGCCGGCAGGATGCTTTGCTGGAACAAATAGTTGGCAGGCTCAGCCTGGAGCCTGGCATCACCGCCGTTACCTGGGAAGTCGTTGGCGAGGAGGCGGAGTAACCGGCGTTTTGCCAGTCTCATCGTTGTCGGAAATGAATGAGTGAACGATCTGCCGTGACTGGGCGCATATCTCTGCGGCCTGCCGTCGCAGCTTCTTTGCTCGCTCACGAAGGAGTTTGGAGCGCTCGATCTCGTCCACGTACCCAGCCATACTTTGTATTAAAGATTTTACGAAGCGCTAAATTGCAGCTTCAAGCGCCGAAATGTGCCTTTCTATGCCAAGATGAGCCAGCTAAAAAAGCAACATTGATTCCACGGCATTTCGCTGCCGGCATTGACTTTTCATGCCTACTTTGGTCACAATCAAAGATTGCTTTCGCAGCCAGATATTGTGAAAAGCTCGAACCGAATCTCGGCGCAGCATTGGATCACAAAGCCGGTGGCGCTTGCCTGCCTGTTGCTGGTTACCTGGTTTGCTTTCGCGGAAGCGACCCATATTCATTCTTTTTCGTCGGCGGGGGCTGAGGGGCATTGCGAGTTTTGCGTTGTCGTACACGCGAGCGCATCTGCCGTCCCGGTTACCGTCACGCCAGCGGTTGTTCTCAACCTGGCGCCCTCCCAAGTTCTTCTCACGGAAGAGTGCAAGACAAAATCCCTTCTGCTGAGCGCTGACCTCTACATTCGCCCTCCGCCCCTGGTTTAGGCAATCTTTTTTAGAAGTTTGTTTTCAGCCAAAAACCAATCTTCCTGCCTGAGGAGGCATACGTGCTTTTTGTAAGAAAGCGGTTAAAGACCGTTATCTTTGTTTTTTCTATTTTGCCGATCTCTTTTTCTGCGTTTGCGCAGTCATCCGGTACTGCCGGAAGCATAGACGGCAAGGTGACCGATCCCACGGGAGCGGTGGTTGTTGGAGCGCAAGTGAAGATTCAGAATCCCGTCAGTGGATATTCCCAGACGGCCGTTGCCGATAGTGTAGGTCAATTCCACTTCAGGAATGTACCTTTCAACCCTTATCATTTAAGCGTCACCGCCGGCGGTTTTGCTTCCCAGGCCCAGGATGTTAGTGTTCGCTCCTCGGTTCCCGTGACCGCCAATGTTCAGTTGCAACTGACGGGGGCGCAACAGACGGTTACGGTTGAGGCCAGTGCTGAAGACTTAATCGAACGCGATCCTACCGCACACACAGACATTGACAGCAGTTTAATCAAGACATTGCCGGCAGAAAGCGTCAGCTCAGGGCTCAGCTCAATAATTACCCTGGGTACGCCCTCCGTAACCGCCGATTCCAACGGTCTGTTTCATCCGCTTGGAGAGCACGCTGAAACTACGTTCACCATAGATGGCCAGCCCATTTCCGATCAGCAGAGCCGCACATTTTCCAATCAGGTATCGTCCAACACGGTGCAATCTATGGAAGTGATTTCAGGCGTGCCCCCCGCGGAATTTGGCGACAAGGCCAGCCTCACCGTGCGCACTGTCAGCAAATCGGGCTTGGGGATTCCCCGCATGTTCGGAAGCATCTCCGCCGGTTATGCATCGTTTGGCACCTCGGATGGGAATATTTCCTGGGGCGCAGGCAATGAGAAATTCGGAAATTTCATTTCTTTGGATGATACCAACAGCGGACGCTTTCTCGACTCCCCGGAATTCCGGGTGCTGCACGACCACGGCAACGACGAGAACATTTTTGACCGCTTCGATTATCAGGCATCACAGTCCGACAGTTTCCATATCAATCTTTCTGCGGCCCGTTCCTGGTTTCAAACTCCCAACCAATTCGATCAGCAGACAACCGGCCAGGATCAGCGTCAACAGATCAAGAGCTTCAATATCGCGCCCAGCTACACGCACATCTTTAGCCCTGAGACCCTGCTGAGTGCCAACGCCTGGGTTCGCCAGGACCGTGTGGGATACTACCCGAGCCGGAATGTATTCTTCGATCTTCCTGCCACTCTGGCCCAGGCGAGAAGGCTTACCAATGCCGGCATCAAATCCGATATCTCGTATGTGAAGGGAATTCACAACTTCAAAGCAGGAGTTCAATTCCAACATACATTTCTTTCGGAGAACTTCCGCACCGGATTGACCGATCCGGCTTTCAATGCTGTTTGTCTTACCACTGCGGGTGCTCCGATTACCGATCCGGCGGTTCTGAACCCGGCTTGCACAGGTTTTGGCCAACAAGTGAATCCCAGCTTCAATCCTGGCTTGCTGCCCTTCGATCTCACGCGTGGGGGAAGTCTGTTCAGTTTCAAGGGGAGAACAGATATTAAGGAAGAGGCGGTTTACGCCCAAGATACGCTTACCATCAAGCAATTCAGCCTTATGCTTGGCCTGCGTGGTGACAATTACAACGGCCTTAGTCACAGGAACCAGATCGAGCCCCGTCTGGGACTTTCATACAACCTCAAAGCCAGCAACACCGTACTACGGATCGGGTATGGACGGATGTTTGTGACTCCGTTTAACGAGAACCTCATTCTCTCCAGTTCAACGGGGCAGGGCGGACTTGCGACCAATGTCTTTGGCGCTTTCGGGGCCAGGCCACTCATTCCAGCCAAGAGGAACGAATTCAATACAGGATTCGAGCAGGCCTTCGGCAAATACCTGGTGGTAGATGGCGAATACTTCTGGAAGTACACCAACCCGGACTACGATTTCGATGTCGTCCTGAATACGTCTTTGACCTTTCCCATTCAGTGGCGCAAATCGAAAATCGATGGCTTCGGAATCCGGGCTAACTTCCCGCAATACCATGGTTTTTCGGCCTACTCTGTGCTGGGCCATACGCGCTCACGCTTCTTCGGGCCTGAGTTGGGAGGAATTTTATTCAACTCGCCTGTGAGCACAAATGTATTTCGCATTGACCACGATCAGGCGTTTCAGCAGACCACCCACGTTCAGTATCAGTACAAGCCAAGCTATCCCTGGATTGAGTTCAATTGGCGGTATGACAGCGGGGAAGTTGCCGGACATCTGCCTTTCGCCGCCGATACTACGACTCCGGTTGATTTGACTGGATTAACCGGAGACCAGCAGGCGCAAATTGGGCTGTCTTGCGGCGGAGTTTTCGCTACCCTCAATAGTCCGCTGACCAGTTGCGCTCCGTCTTTGCTCGGCTCTACCCGCGGCCGCATTCCCGCGCCGGGAACTGAAAACGACGACAGAAACCCGCCACGTATTGCGCCCCGCAATCTTTTCGATGCAGGAGTAGGATTGGACAACATCTTCCATAAAGACCGCTATAAGACCAATTTGCGTTTTACCGCGATCAACTTCACCAACAAAGAGGCCCTCTATAACTTTCTCTCGACCTTTAGCGGAACCCACTTTGTGACTCCGCGCTCGTACCAGGGCCAGGTTGAATTTAATTTTTAAGCAGGCCGAGGAGGCAGAAGTCTTCTCTGCCTCCTTATTTTTGGCAATCAAAGATCTGCTTCATGGCTTAAGCATCCTTGGTAACAAGCGTGATGGACGTCACAGCCATTCACGACATTCGGAACTAACCTGAGAGCCAAGGGAACACATGAACCATTGGAGCAAATTCGTTGCGGTACTGGCGCTCTTCGGAGTTGTTACAAGCCCGACGTCAGTACTGTTTGCTCATTCTGAGTGCATCGCTAGCTCCAAAGACGCCGCCCACGGATGCCATTCCATGCCGGCTCGACAATCCGGCTCCAGGTGTTACACGCAGGCGGCGGATCATTCTTGCTGCCAGGCCGCGCCTGCATTGCCCATAAAGACTACCACCTGCGGAGTAGTGATCCTGACGGTTTCACCTGGTCCTTCCAACGTTGCTTCGCTGAGCCTTCCGGCACATGACAGTGGTGTGGGGGCTATGAGTTTCGCGCATCCACCACCACACTGCCGGCCGCAGGCAGTTCTTTGCAGCTTCCTTATCTAATTCTCGCTTCTTTCGCGAAGCTCTAAGGCGGAAATTTGTGCCGCTGAAATTAAACATTCGTGAACCGGAGAACTGCTCTCCATGAGAGGAATTTATGAATACACTGAGAATCATGACAGCTATTTTTGGAATCATCCTGTTGATCGGTATGACCCCTGGGCACAGCAATTTCGTGCAGGCAGCTTCTGGCCAGGACACGGCTGCCGCGAACGAATGGACCGGGATGGTTACGGACTCGCTCTGCAAAGGCCTGAACGTCTACAAAGCCCACACGCAATTTTCATGTGCCCGCGATTGCGTGCAACTGAAACGCGCAGACTACGTGCTGGTAGTCGGATCTGCGATCTATACACTGCAAGCGGACAAAACCGAACTTGAAAAGTTTGCCGGTGGTCGAGCCACTGTTAAGGGGCAGCTCAATGGCAACACGATCATTGTGGAATCATTGTCAACTGTGAAAAAGCATAAAGCATAGGAACACGTTCTCTAACTTGCCTGGGGCCGCTTTGGCGAGGCAATCCAAGGCGGCTTCAGAACCAACCCACTTCTTCCTTCTGAAGACTGAGGAGACGGTTCAAAACATATATAACAGGCCTTTGGTCAAGACGTCGCTTCCCGAACGCTTACGTCTATGTGCAGCAGCACACGGTGTCAGGGCACGGATTTATCCGCGCCCTGATAATGTTCCCTTGCGATTAGTTAGGTCTCAGCCAGATCTGCTGCTATGTTCGTTGAAACCCTGCGCATAGCCCCGGAAATGTCATAAAATCATCCTACAGAACTTCTATGGGACTCTGATCGTCGATGGCGTAGGAGTGGGCATGGCGGCCTTTGGCTTGCTGAACCCGTTGCTGGCGGCATTCATTCATGTGGCTTCAGAGCTCACGTTCATATTGAATTCCACCCGGCTCCTGCCCGTTTTACCACCGGCTGCGAAAGTGGCGGCATCCAACGAATAGGACAACTATGCGGCTGGCATATACACATTTCAGGAAAGGGAATTCGGGGCGCCATTTGTGGCTCCGTATTTTGCTGGCCACCCTGGTTGTTTGGATTGCGTTGTTTTTTGTCTGGCTCACGTTGTATCTTTTCTCGCGGGGAATTTACCTCGATCGGGCCGGCCATTCTTCATACATTTCCGTTCTGGCCCAAATGGACCGGGGTGGAGCCTGATATGCGCTGCCGCGAGTTTCAGAAAATGCTTCCCGAGATCATCGATCACATGGAAGCATCGGACGCAAAGGGCCATTTGAAGTCCTGTAACAAGTGTTCGCAGCTGGTGGCAGATCTGAAGTTCATCAGCGAAAGCGCCCGTCTGCTTCTGCCGCTCGTTGACCCATCGCCCAAAGTCTGGGCGGCTATCGAAAAATCTTTGCCCCTGGTGAGTGAAAAAAAGCAGGCATAATGGCCTTTGATATCTGTTGGTTGTGCCTGCTTGGGACTCACGGGATAGGCTCGCTCTGTTCAGATGCTAAGCTGCTGAAGAAACTTAGCTGCTTCGCCCTCTAATTACATCAAAGCGACTTTACCAATGTAGCCCGATGGTTCAACCTCTATAATAAATTCATGAGTCCGACTGAGAGCCGATTCATCTACCACAACAGTATGAACCTTATGTCGCCTCCTCGCATTCCGCAGGTATTCATTTACAGTTGAGAGTTCAATAAATTTTAAAGAAGCAAAAAACTAAAGAGGTTTTCTGAGAACTGAGAACTGAGAACCGAGAACTGAGAACTAAGAGTTGACTGCAGAAGAAAAACGCCTGGAGCAATCGCGCCTGCGGCAGGTGCATTGGAAGCGCTGGGGCCCTTATGTGGCCGAGCGCGCCTGGGGAACGGTGCGTGAGGATTACAGCGCCACCGGCGAGGCTTGGGATTATTTCCCGCACGAGCACGCCCGCTCGCGCGCCTACCGCTGGAATGAAGATGGACTGGCCGGCATTTGCGACCGCCATCAGCGTCTCTGCTTTGCGCTGGCCCTGTGGAACGGCCGCGACCCGATCCTCAAAGAGCGGCTTTTCGGATTGACCGGCGAAGAAGGCAACCACGGCGAAGATGTAAAAGAATGTTACTTCTATCTCGATAACACTCCAACCCACTCTTACATGCGGTATCTCTACAAGTATCCGCAAGCGGAGTTTCCTTATGCTCAACTGGTGGAAGAGAACCGCAGGCGAACCAAGGCCGATCCGGAATTTGAGCTGATGGATACCGGGATATTTCACGAAAACCGTTATTTCGATGTGCTGGTGGAATACGCTAAAGTTGAGATGGAAGACATCTGCATCAGGATTACCGCTACCAATCGCGGACCTGACGCAGCCACCCTGCATCTGCTGCCCACACTCTGGTTCCGCAACACCTGGTCGTGGAAGCCGGGCTCGCCGCGGCCGGAAATTGAAATCGCCAATTCCAAGATTGCTCCGGTCGCGCTGCGTGCCCTGAATGACGAACTCGGGGAATGGACGCTTTATTGCGATGGCAATCCTGAGCTGCTCTTTACCGAGAATGAGACCAACTTCGAGCGATTGTTCCATGCTCCTAACCGCTCGCCGTATGTAAAAGACGCATTCCATGACTACGTCATTCACGGCAAACTGGATGCTGTGAACCCCAGCCAGATGGGCACCAAAGCCGCCACGCACTACAAGGTGGAGATTGCTCCTGGCGAATCCGCCGTATTGAAGCTGCGCCTCACCAACCGGCGATTCGCGCCAGGTGAGTCGCCCCTGGGCGCTGAATTCGGACAGACGTTTTTGAAACGAAGGGCAGAAGCCGATGAATTTTATGCTGTCGTAATTCCCGAAAATGTCTCCGCCGATATGCGCAACATCACGCGCCAGGCATTTGCCGGTCTGCTCTGGTGCAAGCAGTATTACAAATATGAGGTAAGGCGCTGGCTTCTGGGAGACCCGGGTCAGCTTCCACCGCCAGCGCAGCGGCTGCAGGGGCGCAATCATGCCTGGATCCATCTTTATAATGAGGACGTAATCTCCATGCCCGACAAGTGGGAATATCCCTGGTACGCTGCCTGGGACCTTGCCTTCCACTGCATCGCGCTGGCGCTCGTCGATCCCGACTATGCCAAAGAACAACTGATCCTGATGCTGCGCGAGTGGTATATGCATCCTAACGGGCAGATCCCGGCCTATGAGTGGGCTTTCGGTGATGTGAATCCGCCGGTGCATGCCTGGGCCGCATACCGGGTTTATAAAATCGAAGAAAAGAAAACTGGAAAAGGCGACCGCGCATTTTTGCAGCGTGTCTTCCAGAAGCTGCTGCTGAATTTTACCTGGTGGGTGAACCGCAAAGATGCCGAGGGCATGAACGTGTTTCAAGGCGGCTTTCTCGGTCTCGACAATATCGGCGTCTTTGACCGCAACACGCCGCTGCCTGATGGCGGGCACCTCGAACAATCTGACGGCACAAGCTGGATGGCCATGTACTCGCTCGATATGCTGACCATTGCCCTGGAACTCGCGCGCGAAGACCCAGTCTATGAAGACGTGGCCAGCAAATTCTGGGAGCACTTTGTGTATATCGCCACCGCCATGAACAATCTGGGCAGTGAGAAGAACTTGAGCTTGTGGGATGAACAGGATGGCTTCTTCTATGATGTGCTGCATTACAGCAACGGAGACCATGTTCCGCTTCGCGTGCGCTCCATGGTGGGCCTGATTCCGTTGTTTGCCGTGCAGACCCTGGAACCGGAGGTGCTCGACCGGCTCCCCGACTTTAAGAAACGGTTAGAGTGGTTCATTGCCAACCGTCCGGATTTGACCTGCAACCTGGCCAGCATGAAGACGCGCGGCACGAAAGAGCGCCGCCTGCTTTCGGTGCCCTGGCGGGAGCAACTTCAGAGAATTCTGAGCTACATGCTCGATGAAAATGAATTTCTGTCGCCCTACGGCGTCCGCGCGCTCTCCCGCTACCATCTTGCGCATCCTTACAAATTGGACCTGAATGGAATGGAACATGCGGTTGACTATGAACCCGCCGAGTCCACGGCCGGACTCTTTGGCGGCAACTCTAACTGGCGGGGGCCGATATGGTTTCCGGTCAACTACCTGCTCATCGAATCCCTGCGCAAGTTCCATCATTATTACGGCAACGAGTTCAAAGTCGAATGCCCCACTCGCTCGGGAAACTGGATGACGCTCTCCGAGGTGGCCGATGAGTTGTCGCGGCGACTGTATAAGATTTTTCAGCGCGACGACCAGGGCCGGCGGCCTGTCTTCGGCGACCTGGAGCAATTCCACAACGATCCTCACTGGCGCGACCTTATTCTGTTCCATGAATACTTCCACGGAGATAATGGCCGCGGCCTGGGCGCCAGCCATCAGACCGGCTGGACCGCCCTGGTGGCCAAATTGATTTACGAAGCCGGCGAGCGCCAGCAGAAAAATAACAAACACGAAGCCGTGGCGGTAGGACATTCGTCTGCTGTAACCATCAAGCACTGAGAAGAATTTGTAATTGAGTAATCGGGTAATTGTGTAATTGTGGATTGTGCGAATCTTGATTTATCTGTTTGAGCGGATACTTAAACCGAATGATCAAATACACAATGACCCCATGACTCAATGACCCAATGACCCAATGATCTCCTTCGATCGCGCCACCTGCACGAATCTCAGCGAAGCCAACCGCCGCGAATGGCTTGAAACCAACGGCCTGGGAGGCTTTGCCTCCTCCTCGATTACCGGCTTAAACACGCGCCGCTACCATAGCCTGCTCATTGCCGCCACTACTCCGCCCACCGGACGCCTAGCATTGTTGTCGAAGCTTGAAGAAACGCTGATCGTGGAGGAAAAACGATTTGAGCTCTCCTGTAATCAATATCCCGGCGTGGTTCACCCGCAAGGATATAACTACCTCAAGCGTTTCCGCCTTGATCCCTTCCCGGTGTTTACCTATGAAGTCGAAGGCATTGAGATCGAGAAATCTCTCTTCATGGTTCATGGCGAAAACACGACTGTGATCCAGTACAAGCTGCGCGGCCATGCTCCCGGCAACAAGGAATGCCGGCTTGAGGTTCGCCCGCTGATTTCTTTTCGTAATTATCACTCGACAACACATGAAAATAACGCGATCAACCGCGAAGTGAAAGTCATTCCCGGCCTGGCCTCGATGACTCCTTACGCCGGCTTGCCTACACTGCACCTGGCCCATAACGCCACAGCCATTGGGACCAACGGCGAATGGTATCGCCGCTTTCAGTATGAGGTGGAGCGCGAACGTGGGCTCGATTACGAAGAGGACCTGTTCAATCCCGGTGTTTTATTCTTCAATCTTGACCAGGAAAAGAGCGCCGTCATCATAGCCTCCACAGAAATTCACAAAGCAGCCTCTGCGAGCGCATTGCGCAAGCAAGAGCTGGCGTGCAGGAAACCGCTGGCACAAACCGCGAAGCTGCAGGGTGAACTTCTGACGCAGCTCACCCGCGCTGCCGATCAATTCATTGTGGCCCGTGGAGAGCACCAGACGGTGATTGCCGGTTACCACTGGTTCACCGACTGGGGACGCGACACCATGATCGCTCTTCCCGGTCTTACGCTCGCAACCGGCCATTTTGATATAGCCAAAAACATCCTGCTCGAATTTTCGTATCACGTTGATCGCGGCATGCTACCGAACCGTTTTCCCGATTCGGGCGAGGCTCCCGAGTACAACACCGTGGATGCGACGCTGTGGTACTTTGAGGCCATCCGGGCGTGTCTGGAAACGACCGGCGATGAAGTCTTTGTCCGCGACCATCTTTATCCCGTGCTGGTTGATATTATCGGCTGGCACGTCAAAGGTACGCGTTATGGCATCCATGTGGATGAGGATGGACTGTTAAGCGCCGGAACGCATAATACCCAGCTCACCTGGATGGACGCACAGCACGACAATCAATGCATTACTCCGCGCAACGGCAAGCCGGTAGAGGTCCAGGCGCTGTGGTATAACGCGCTGCGCACTATGGAAGCATTCGCGGCGCGTTTTGGCGCCCTGGCTGCCCAGCGGCGTTTCGAGAAAATGGCGGCGCTGGCTTACGAAAGTTTCAACCGCCTTTTCTGGAACGAAAAAGCCGGTTGCCTGTTTGACGTAGTCGGGAGCGCCGGGCCTGATGCGTCCATTCGCCCTAATCAGGTTTTTGCTGTCAGCCTGCCATATCCCATTTTGGAACCAGAGAAATCTCCCAGCGTCTTGGAGGTAGTCGAGCGCGAGTTGCTCACGCCTTATGGCCTGCGCACGCTTTCTCCTGGAGACGCCCGCTACATGGGCCATTATGCGGGCGGCCCGCGTGCGCGTGACGATGCTTATCATCAGGGAACCGTATGGCCGTGGCTTCTCGGTCCTTTTATCACTGCTTATCTCAAGGTGCATGGCGAGAGCAGGGAAGCGCGAGATAAAGCCGCAAAATGGATCGGCAACTTCGAACCGCACTTGCGCAGCGCTGGCCTGGGACAGATATCAGAAATCTTCGATGGCGATCCACCCCACGCTCCCCACGGATGCATCGCCCAAGCCTGGAGCGTGGCGGAGCTGTTGCGCGTCGCCGCCCGACTCGATAATGTCGATATTCCGTCGAGTATTTGAGAACTGAGAGTTGTGGCTTTAAATCTGTCATCCTGAGCGAGGGCGAACGCCCGGGTCGAAGAGCCTGCCCTGAGCCTGCCGAAGGGACCCCGAGGATGTTTGTTCACACCATTCCGTTGATAGGCATTTCTACGAACATTCCTTTGCGTTTTTTTGCGTGTTAAACAATCCTTGCTTTTGTAACACCACATGTATTACAACTATGCAGGTCAATAGTATTAAAACGTGTTAATAGACCTAATCAACCGATATGGCAACGCCTAACATAGCCCCTGAATCGGCGCCCTCTTCTGCGCCGCGTCTGCGGCGCACACTCACCCTTACCGACCTGATTCTCTACGGCGTCATCGTTATTCAACCAGTAGCGCCTATGTCGTCATTCGGCGTGCTGAGCGACCGCGGCCACGGACACGTGGTCACCGCGATTCTCATCGCCATGGTGGCCATGCTTTTCACCGGAATCAGCTACGGCCGCATGGCGCGCGCTTATCCCAGCGCGGGCTCGGCTTTCACCTATGTCGCCCAGGAGATCCATCCCGGCCTCGGTTATGTCACCGGCTGGAGCATGGTCATGGACTACATACTCAACCCGCTGGTCTGCACTATCTGGTGCGCTCAGCAGGTCTACCAGTTCAGCCAGCAGGTGCCGGTGCTGGCGCACTACGTTCCGCTCTTTGCCTGGAAGATTTTCTTTGCGGTGGCTTTTACGCTATTGAACATCCGCGGCGTCAAGACTTCAGCGCGGGTCAACACTGCTCTGACCGTTGGCATGAGTGCAGTCATCATTGTGATCTTCGTCGCTGCCCTACGCTACATTTTCGGACATCCCCACAGCGCCCCCGGCTTTTTCACCCGCCCGTTCTACGACCCACAGACCTTTACCTTCGGCGGACTCTTTGGTTGCACCTCCATCGCTGTACTCACGTACATAGGCTTTGATGGCATCTCCACCCTCTCGGAAGAGGCGGAGAATCCGCGCCGCAACATCCTGCTGGCGACTGTGCTGACCTGCCTGGTGATCGGCATTCTCTCGGCCATGGAAGTCTATATCGCTCAGCTTGTCTGGCCGGCCTCGCAGCCCTTTCCCGATACCGATACCGCCTATGTCTACGCCGCTGCCCGCACCTGGGCTCCGCTCTTCGGTGTTGTCGGGCTCACACTGGTGATCGCTAACTTCGGCTCCGGCCTGGGCGCGCATCTGGGCGCGGCGCGTTTGCTGTTCGGCATGGGACGCAGCAATGCCTTGCCTAAATCATTTTTTGGGGCTGTCGAACCCAAACATCAGATCCCCAGGAATAACGTAATCCTCATTGGCGCCATAGCCCTGATCGGCTCTTTTTTCTTTTCCTACGATTTAGGCATTCAGATGTTGAACTTCGGCGCATTGATCGCCTTCATGGGGGTCAACGTTGCGGCTTTTGTTCGCTACTTCGTGCGCGAACCACAAAAGAAGCTGGGGAACTTTTTTCCACCCATTCTCGGATTTATCGTCTGCTTCGCCCTTTGGCTTTATTTGAGCCGTCCGGCGCAAATCGTGGGCGGCATCTGGATGATTCTGGGAATCGTCTACGGCGTCTGGAGAACGAACTGGTTCCGCAAGCCCCTCAGCTTTGAAACCCCGGCTGAGTAAACAAAACTTTCGCTATGAACTAGCCACCAGCTTTTAACTGAGTACCGAGTACCGGCAACTGAGTACTGCTTCTACTGATTCGGTTGCGTATCCAGCGGATGCGTTGACTGTTCGTAAAACTTATTTTGAAGCTGCAGGCTGGCCTGGTCGGCCTTGATTGCCTTGATGGCCGCAACCACATTAGCGATCATGCTCTTTTCGTCGAACTCGCCCAATTCCTGGTTGGCCGTGGAAGCATCGCCCGAGTAGTGATTGGGGAATCGCGCATACCACCAGATGCCGGTGTATACGTCTGCCGGCAGTTTTTGCCGCGCCTGGTCTTTGCCTGAATCGTTCTGTACCCGGTCCAGATGCACCAGGTCGGGCCGCGCGATCATGGTATGCGAGGTCTCAGATTCGCCCCCGTGCATATCAACATTGTCTTTCTTTTGCGGGCGCCCGGTTTCTGTAGGGAAGGGCCAGTACACATACACCACATAATCGTGCGGACGCTCCATCTGCGCCTGCGCAAACAGCGGCAGCAGATGTTCATTGCCGCCGTGCCCGTTAATGATCAGCACTTTCTTGCAGCCGTTGCGCGCCATCTCGTCGGTGGTCTCCTGCAAGAGCTGCAACTGAAGCTGCAGGCTGTAGGCTACCGTGCCGGGTTGGTGCTTGGCCTCGAAGATCTGCCCGAAGTAATACTCTGGGAAAACCACCACGTATTCCTGGCTCGCGGCTGTAAGGCTGAGGTAACGCACGTTGACCAGGTCTGTGCCCAGCGGAAGATGTGCTCCGTGCTTTTCCAATATGCCAAAGGGCAGCAGGCAGGTCCCCTGCGAGCGTTGGATGGCTTGCACGAAATCGGGCGCGGTGAGCTCTTCCCACCTGGTTGAAAGTTTGCTTTGCGCATTCGCCGGAGCCCCGGCAGTCAAAAACAGAAGAGGCAAAAACAGCAGAGGGAAGAGAAGCAGCATGGCTCGACGTTTCATAATGCAGGCACTCCGATTCGGGATCTGTACAATCCAGCGCCGAATTATAACGATTTAATACAGCGGTTGGGAAGCGGGCGCGTCATCCAGTCTGCGGGAGCGCTATCGGCCTTGCGCCATATCTCCGCGCAGGGTCATGCAGGTGCTGCTGGAGCGCGCTACCAGGCTGCCTTTTTCATCCACGACGTCGCACTCGGTCATGCCAACGGTCCGGCCTTTTTTAACGACTCGTCCGGTTGCGACCAGTTTGGAATTCCAAACCGGCTTCAGGAAGTTTATCTTGAGTTCCAGGGTGGTAAAGGATTCGTTTTCTTCCAGCGTGCTGGCGTAGGCAATGCCCATGGCAGCATCGGCGATATCGCAAAGGATTCCGCCATGCAGTGTTCCCATGGGGTTGCTGTGCCGCGCCGTGGCTTCCAGATGAACGACTGCGCGTCCGGGGTCCACTTCGGTTACGCGAAAGCCGATCAACTGTGCAACCGGAGCCGGCGGGGCCTCGCCGCGCACCGCCTTACGGATCTGATCAATCATCTTTGCCATTACGTCTCCAGACACAGCATCAGAGTGCCGACCTCAAGACGACAGATCGGTTGTGTTCCCATTCGGAAGAAGAAGTATTTTAAATTGCGTGAGCCTGTCGCCGGCAACTTCCCGCTCAAAGAGCGTAATCAGGCATAAGTCAACTTTATAGTTATTTGCGTATAATAAGGACGATTTATTCCGAATTCATTGATCACATCGAGGGACGGGCGCGCAAATGGAGCTTTTTCAATTAGAAACTTTTCTTGCGGTTGCCGAGAACAGGAGCTTTTCGCGGGCGGCGCAAAAGTTGCATCGCACGCAACCCGCGGTGAGCCAGACTATACGCAAGCTGGAAGCTGACGTGGGCGAGCCGCTTTTTGACCGCTCTTCGCGCGACGCCAATCTCACCGATGCCGGCCGCCTGCTGGTGGACTATGCCGAAAAGCTCCTCAATCTGCGCTCGGAAGCAGGAAGCGCGATCGTTGAGCTGCGTCAACTGCACGCGGGAAAGTTAGCCATCGCGGCCAACGAATTTACCTCTATCTATTTATTGCCTGTGCTGGAAAAATTCCGCCGCCAGTCGCCCATGATCAAGGTTACGGTGCAGCGCTCGTTGTCTTCGCAGATTGCGCAGGAGGTGCTGAATCACAAGGTCGAGATGGGAATGCTCTCTTTCACTCCAGACGTTGCCGGCCTGCGCTCCACCGTGGTTTACAAGGACGAGCTTGCATTCGTTGTGCATCCGCGGCATCCTCTGGCCTCGGCAAAAGAGGTGCATATTCGCCAGCTTGGCGCCGAATCTTTTATCGCCCACAACGTCCCTTCCCAGTATCGCGCCAAAGTCCTGGAAGCGTTTCGCCGCCATAAGACTCCGCTCAATATGCAAGTTGAGCTGCCGACTATTGAAGCCATCAAGCGCTTCGTGGCCATGGGAAACGGCGTGGCCCTGGTTCCGGGTGTATGCGTGGAGACCGAACTCCGGCGCGGAGAGCTGGTCCATGTCCCCGTCCGTGAACTCAAGTTTGAAAGAAAGCTGCGCATCATCTATCGTAGGAACTCCAGCCTGTCGCATGCCGCCCGCGCCTTTCTGAAAGTCATCGAAGCGGTAGCCGCCGAAAAAAAAGGACGTTACGCCTTCGAAGCCGAGTAGCATCAGGCATTCATCCCCCCGGGCCTGCTTTCAGGGGCACAGGCCCTATGTTTCATTACATGAAACTTTTCATTCCTTAAATTCTAATTTTCATAATCCAAACTTTTAATAATTAGAATGGAACTTTCCCGCGCTGCTGTTGTAACGTTCCCTTCCGGCTGCATAGGGTCGAGACGGCCAGATCTCAACGGCTGGTCCATGCGGCGCGTCAGGCAGGGCGCATCCGCAGAAAATTGCGCGCTGCCAATTCACTTCTAAGCCACTGCGTTCTAACGCGGGGCATAAATCGTGGGGGAGAAAATCATGTCAATCAGAAATTTTGCTGTATTGTTCGTCTCTTTTTTTCTGTGTGTCGCAACCCTTTCAGCCCAGACCGTCACCGGCTCCATCACCGGAGTGGTCGAAGATCCTCACGGCGCCATCATGCCGGGCGTGGACGTCAAATTAGTCTCCGATAGCACCGGCGCCATCCGCCAGCAGACCAGCGGCCAGGGCGGCGAGTTCACCTTTAACGCCTTGCCTCCCGATACATATACGTTGACGGTAGAGCACAGCGGCTTCAAGAAGTATGATAAGAAAAATATAGTTTTAAATCCCAATGACCATCTTTCCGCCGGCCAGATCCAGTTGCAAATCGGCGAGGCCACCGAATCGATAGAGGTAACAGCGGAAGGCGCATCCGTGCAAACCGCCAGCAGCGAACGCTCTGGCATCATCACCAGCGAACAGGTTCAGGACCTCACGGTCATTAATCGCGACTTCTCGGTATTGACATCTTTGCAGCCCGGCGTGGTTTATACCCCGGGCGCAGAGGCCCAGAGTTTCAGCGGCAACTCAAAATTCAATGTGAACGGCTCGCGTATCGGTCAAAACAACATCACCATTGATGGTGTTCCTATCGAAAACTCCAACACGACCGGTTTTAACACCTTTATCAGTATGGATGCCATCTCCCAGGTCAAGGTGCAGAGCAGCCTTTACCAGGCGGAGTTTGGACGCAAGAGCGGCGCGGCCGTTCAGGCGGTAACCAAAGCAGGAGGCGCGCAATATCACGGTGAACTCTACTGGTACCAGCGCAATAACGTATTCGACGCCCTGCAGTCTCTCAACAAGACCAATAAACTTGCCGACCCGGCATATAAATTCATCACCGCTGGGGGGAATATCGGCGGACCGATCTACATTCCCAAACTCATTCCCCGTGACCAGAAAAAATTATTTTTCTTCTTCTCCGAGGAACAGCAGCGTGAATCCCGGCCGGAACCGCTGGTAAACGTTACCGTGCCAACAGCCTTGGAACGCATGGGCAACTTCTCACTGAGCGGGCGGGACGCAAACGGGAATCCTATACCGCTCGCGATAGGAGATCCCCTGAAGATCAAGGCAGGCTTGGCCTGCAAGAAGCTCGGTGACCCGGGTTGTTTCCCCAACGGCATCATTGCTCCTGGTGAAATTAATCCGCTGACTCAGGCCTACCTGAACTTGCTTCCTCAGCCGAGCCCGCTGCTGGCAGGAAATACTCAGTTCAATTTCCAGGAAAGTGAGAGCCTGCAGGTTCCGAAGCACAACGAAGTTTTGCGCCTCGATTTGAATGCCACTCCCAAGACCAGTTTCTATACCGTGCTGAACCGCTGGTGGGATGACGAGAAAGGCTTTGCCGTGCCCGCGGGAAATGCCGCATTCGGATGGATGGCCAGCGAGTATAACCCCATCGCCCGCACCATCACGATTTCAGCCACGCATATCTTCAGCCCTACGCTGATTCTGGAAAATTCCATCTATGGCTCGCGATGGACGGAAGGGAATCACCCCTCAGCCGCGCTCATAGCGACTCGCAGCAAGCCGGGTACTGGGCTCAACTTTCCCCAGCTCGATCCGCAGAATAACCCGTTGCAGATTCTGCCTCAGGCTACTTTTGGTGGCGTCAACAACCCGGCCAATCCCACAATTACCTCCCGTTATCCCATCAGCGGCACGGAGGACATTTTCAGTTGGACCGGCGCTCTCACCAAGGTTCACGGTCCCCACACCTTCAAGACTGGCATGTATATCGAATACTGGCAGCAGGTCAAAGCGCCCAATGGAAATTTCACAGGAACCCTCGACTTCAGCTCCAATAACAGCCAATTCACCACGGCCTTGGGCAACACCGGCAATCCCTGGGCCAATGCGTTGGTGGGTGACCTCAATGCATATACAGAGTCCACTACGCGGCCTCCGTTGCTATCCAGTTATACCGGCCTGGAGTGGTTCGGACAGGACAACTGGAAAGTTACTCGCAAGCTGACTCTCGACCTGGGAGTCCGCCTGGGCTGGTCACGGCCTTTCCATGATAAGCCGGGGAATGAAGCTGGCTTCGTCCCTGAGTTGTACAATCCTGCCCAGCAGGTGGCTTTATACGGAATGCCTGGATTTCCCACTCCTCCCAATTCGGGACTGAGCGGCGCGATCGTCCCCAATCCTCTGACGAATCCTGTAAATGGGTCAGTTGTAAATGGACAAATCCCAGGATTTCCGCAAGCCTTTGCTCCCAACTATCCCCCCGGATTGCGTAACAGTGGTCACGTTACTGCGGCGCCGCGCTTCGGCTTTGCCTATGATCCATGGGGTGATGGCAAGACGGCGATTCGTGGCGGCTTCGGCATGTTTTATGACGTGCGCGAACGGGACAATTTTTTCACTAACATATTTAAGGATGTTCCCATCCAGTTCAATCCTACGATCGAATTCCCCACGATGGCTTCATTGGCCGCGGGCATAAGCTCAGGTTCGATTAACGCTGGCATCTTCCCCTCGAACACGAATGGCTTTCAGCGGAACCGGAAGGTGCCCTACACCATGGATTACACCTTTGGTATTCAGCGTGAGATCGGCTTCAAAACTACGGTGGATATCGCCTACGTCGGGTCGTTGGCCCGTCATACCATCTGGGAATTAAACTTGAACGCCGTTCCTGCGGGCGCGACCTTGGTTCCAGCCAACAAGAGTTTGCCCTCTGCAGCCTTGCGGCCCTATCTCGGTTACACCGATATCATTCAATTTGAATATGCCGGCTCTTCCAACTACAACTCCTTGCAGGTGGCCTTGAACCGCCGCTTCGCAAAGAGCCTTGATTTCGGTCTTGCCTATACCTGGTCCAAGGCCCTGGATTTTAACGACACCGATGATTCACAGGTTCTCAATCCGCTTGTCTTTAATAATGTCAACTGGCGCGCCTGGAATTACGGCCGGGCCGGCTTTGACCTCACCCATGTCTTCAAAGCCTCCTGGACATGGGACATTCCCAAAGCCAGCCATATTTGGGACAACGCCTTTAGTCGCGGCCTTCTTGATAATTGGCAAATCTCGGGAATCACCAGCTATCAGACAGGCGCGCCCATGGGCATTACACTCAACAATATCTGCACGTTTGCTACGAAAACTCTAAGCCAGATTGCTATCAATCAAACCTGCGCGCAGAATGGCGGTACCTCGAGCAGTGGTACTGCATGGAGCGGGTCTACCACGACGACCAGCCGGATTATCGTGGCTCCGGGTTCTGCGAATAATGTTTACAGCACCTTGGCCCATGCCAACGGTCTCAATGGCATTATTCTCATTCCTCCGGCACAAGGCACCGTAAGCCTGGGCCCGAAGGATTACTTTACGGGACCGGGACTCGCTGACTGGGATATGTCTCTGTTTAAGTGGATCCCGCTGCCTGGCGAGCGCAACAAGCTGCAGTTCCGCGCTGAAGTCTATGATTTGTTCAATCACACCAACTTCACTACGGTCGATACCAATGCGCAATTCCAAATCGATTCCACCGGCGCTTTCCGGCAATCGAGCCCGACCTTCGGCACTTACACCGGAGCGCAAAATAAACGGCGCATGCAGTTGGCTTTGAAGTGGGAGTTCTAGGAGTTGCAAACGGAGTTTGAATTTCGAAGCTGAAAAGCTGGACCCCTCAAACCATAAACTAAAAGGACAACGCCCACCGTAACCTTTCGGTGGGTGTTTTTTGGGATAACGTATGCGGGATCCCCCCAAATGTTGGGGGTGAAGAAGGCCGAGACCTGGCCCTTCCCAGTCCTGCGCGCGAAACTTCAAATTCATACGCAGAAAAGCGATATTTCACGTATTAAAATATTTCATTACATGAACATTTAATTTTTCTTATTGAAATCTTTAGCTTTCTTGATGTAACGTTTCCAGCGGTTACATAGGGCGGGGCCGCGAAGACGACTATTTCCCCTGTCCATGAAACCATTCAGGCAGAAGCGCACCTGCGCTCCTGTACTTTCACTTTGACCGCTGCACCACGATGCAGCGGCATGAGTCACGTGGGGAGACAAATAAATGTCACGTAGGAACCTTGCGGTATTGCTTGCCTCTTTTTTCCTGTTGATCGCAACCCTTTCAGCCCAAACCGTAACCGGCTCCATCACCGGAGTCGTAGAAGACCCGCACGGCTCCGTCATACCGAGCGTGGATGTCAAACTGATCTCGCAGACCACCGCTGCCGTCCGCTCTGAAACTACCGACCAGCGTGGCGAGTTCACCTTCAATGCTGTTGAGCCCGATACGTACACATTGGTGGTCGAGCACAGCGGTTTTAAGAAGTATGACAAGAAAGATATTGTCCTGAACCCGAGCGACCACCTCTCCGCCGGGCAGATCAAATTACAGATCGGGGCAGCCACCGAATCCGTGGATGTCATCGCCGAAGGCGCCGCCGTGCAGACCGCCAGCAGCGAACGCTCCGGCGTCATCACCAGCGAACAGGTGCAGGACCTCACCGTGATCAACCGCGATTTTACCGTGCTGGCTTCCTTGCAGCCGGGCGTGGTCTATAACCCGGGCGCGGAAGCCCAGAGCTTCAGCGGCGGCTCTACTTTCAACGTGAACGGTAGCCGCGTAGGCCAGAACAATATAACTATTGATGGCGTGCCTACGGAAAACACCAACGGCACCAGCCCCAATACTTTTATCAGCATGGACGCTGTCTCGCAGGTCAAAGTTCAGACCAGTAACTACCAGGCCGAGTTCGGCCGCAATGCCGGCGCGGCCATTCAGGCGGTAAGCAAGGCAGGTGGCCTGCAGTACCACGGAGCACTCTATTGGTATCAGCGCAACAATATTTTTGATGCGCTCCAGTCTTTTTCCAAGACCAACGCGCATCAAGCGCATGTGTTGAACCCCACACAACCGTTCATTATTCCTGACGCCCGCTATCGCTTCATCACCACGGGCGTGAATTTCGGCGGGCCCGTGTACATACCGAAACTTATTCCCCGCGATCAGAAAAAACTGTTCTTCTTCGTATCGGAAGAGCAACAGCGTGAAGACCGGCCGCAAGATGTCCGCCAGGTCACGGTTCCCACGCTCTTGGAGCGTCAGGGTAACTTCTCTCTCTCTAACTTTAACAAGGCAACTAACACCTATGGGCCTCTGGTGCTTGCCGATCCTACGCTGGTCGCAGCAGGAAAGACCTGCAAAAAAGTTGGTGATCCCGGCTGTTTCCCGAACGGCATCATTCCGGCGAACCGGATTAACGCACTCACCCAGTCTTATTTGAATCTGTTCCCCATACCCAATAGCAATCTCGTCCAGAACGGCTCTAGTCTGATCAATGCGGGTGGAACCAATTTCAACTATCAGGTTCAGGAGAGCTTGCATATTCCCAAGCATACTGAAACTCTGCGCGTAGATTACGACCCTACTCCGAGCAATCTTTTCTATGTCTCGCTGAACCGCTGGTGGGATGATGAAAAAGGCTTTGCGGTTCCCGCCGGGAACTCTAACTGGGGATGGCTGCCCAGCGAATATAATCCCATCGCCCGTTTCATTACCATTGATGGCCAGCATATCTTCAGTCCCACGCTCGTCTTTGAAGGCAGGTTCGTCTATACGCGCTGGACCGAAGGCAACCATCCCTCGGCAGCGATCGTGGCGACTCGTAGCATTCCGGGGACCGGGATCAATCTTCCCCAGCTTGATCCGCAGATTAACCCTCTGCAAATTCTGCCCAATGCTACCTTTGGTGGTATCAGCAACTCCGCCAATCCTTCGGTGGCTAGCCGTTACCCCATCTTCGGTACCGAGGGTACATTTACCTACGATCCTGTTTTCACCAAGGTTTTGGGGCCCCACACCTTTAAGACCGGCATGTTCATTGAGGATTGGCAGGTCTCTAAGGCTACGGAGGGCAACTTTAACGGGAGCTATGATTTCAGCGCTAACAGTACGACCAATTTCCCTACGGCTCTGGGCAATACCACGAATGCGTATGCTAACGCTCTGATCGGTGACTTTCAAAGCTATACACAAAGTACTACCCGTCCTCCGCTGATCGAACACTACAGAGGCCTTGAGTGGTTTGCACAGGATAACTGGAAGGTATTTCGTAATCTGACTCTCGATTTGGGAGTTCGTCTGGGTTGGTCGCGGCCCTTCCACAATGCGCCCGGCGATGAGGCCGCCTTTGTTCCGACGCTATATGACCGCACACAGATGGTTCAGTTAGTCAATCAACCAAGCTCGATCAAAAATGGGTCTATAGTAAACGGCAGCGGTAATCCGGTAAATGGAAGTGTCACCACCGGGCTCGTTCCGGGTTATCCCCAGGCTTTTATTCCCAATTATCCGCTGGGATTCCGCAGCAGTGGCGGTGTGAAGGCCGAGCCTCGCTTCGGCTTCTCCTATGATCCTTTTGGCGACGGCAAGACCGCCATCCGCGGCGGCTTCGGCATGTTTTACCAGGTTCGCGAACAGGATAATTTCTTCAGCCATATCAATACAGACATTCCCGTGCAGTTCAACCCCACCGTCGAATTGTCAAATCTCACTGCCCTGGCTAATGGCATCAATACCGGCACGCTCGCTTCGGTGATCTCTCCATCCACTACTCACGCCTTCCAGCGCAATCGCCAGATACCCTACATCATGGCTTACAACTTCGGCATCCAGCACGAGATTGGCTTCAAGACTGTGATTGATATTGCCTATGTGGCCTCGTTGGGCCACCATCTGCTCTGGGAGACAAATCTGAATGCCATTCCCGCAGGAACTACAACAGCAGCTGGCTTTCCTAGCGGTACCTCGAACAATCTTCTCCGTCCCTATATCGGCTATGGTGACATTATTGACACAGAATACAAGGGGAGTTCCAAGTACAATTCGCTGCAAGCTGCGGTGAACCGCCGCTTCACAAAATCGGTTGACTTCACAGTTGCCTATACTTGGTCAAGGGCCTTTGATTACACCGATAATGACAATGTCCAGGTGCTCAATACCCCCTTTGCTTTCCGAAATATTAACTTTAAGCAATGGCAGTACGGCATGGCCGGTTACGACCATACCCATATCTTCCGGTCTTCCTTCACATGGAACCTGCCCAAAGCCAGCCGGTTGTGGGATAACGGTTTCATGCGTGGATTATTAGATAACTGGGCAGTTTCGGGAATCACTACCTTCCAGAGCGGCGCGCCTTCGGCCATCTCCTTAGATAACGTCTGTCAATTGCCCACGAGCGCTGGTCCCCTTACCCCTGCGATGGCGACCTCAAGCTGCTCAAATCTCGGTGGAAAGTCGTTCAGTGGCACTGCTTGGAGCGGTTCCCCCACCGAGGCGGCCCGCGTGCTGGTCCTGGGTACAGGAAACGTAATCAACGCAACCACTCCCTTTGCCCATACCAACAACCTCAACGGCTTGATCTTTGCTCCGCCGATGGGCGGTACTCTTGAGGGTACTCCGCAAGGCACGAATGGCTTTGCTCCAAGCAGATACTTCCGCGGCCCGGGAATTGACAACTGGGATATGTCGCTTTTTAAGAATTTCCAGCTTAGCGAGCGCTTCAAACTCCAGTTCCGCGCCGAAGCCTATGACCTGTTTAACCACACGAACTTCACTTCGGTAGACACAAAAGCGCAATTCCAGGTCGACTCTTTCGGCAGCCCCCCGCAGCAGGTGAACCAAAGCTTTGGACAATACACCGGCGCCCTCCTCAAGCGCCGCATGCAGTTGGCC
>Ga0209166_10000926_pt1 | contig 27237 bp, 18 predicted proteins | sample Coa_R1_3_FD_187151 | JGI IMG/M metagenome (GOLD analysis project Ga0209166, IMG submission 187151) | Surface soil microbial communities from Centralia Pennsylvania, which are recovering from an underground coalmine fire - Coalmine... | ecosystem: Environmental > Terrestrial > Soil >...
GCTTCGAGTTGCCCTTCGCAAAGTGGTTCGACTTGGCAGTCTGGGGAGGCGTGCTGATGGTGGCGGGTTACGCGACCGGCAGTTTGTACGAGCACAACCAGAAAACATTGCGGGAAATGGAAGACGGCTACGACGGGATGCTGGTGATCCTGCAGAATTTTCTCGCCAACCAGAAACATAACGACTCTCACGCCTACCGCATTTCCATGTGCGCTACCCGCATGGCAGAAGCTGTCGGCCTCGATACCGGCACCGTGGAAGACATACGCATGGCGGCCCTGCTGTTCAACATGAAGGAACTGGGCATCACCAACGAAGTGCTTTGCAAAGCGGCGCAGGTCTCGCAGGACGACCTGCAGCAAGGCAAGCAGAAACGCAGCCGCCCACTTTCCGGGAGCAGCGCTACGGGAAGCTCGCTGCGGCGTTCCATTCCAATCTTTCTGGAAGAACGGCAATTCCGCCAAGCTGGCGGCAAGCCGGAAGACGCGTCGTTTGAAGTGCAGATCCTCGTGCTTGCCGAAGAATACGAGGCTCTCATCAGCGGGCAACGAGGAGCAAAAGTCTCTCCCGCACAGGCTGGCCAGGAAGTGCTCAAGCGCGCCGAGAAACGTTACGATTCGATGATCGTGAATGCGTTCGCCAACATCTTCGGCGGGCAGGCCTCCAGCGCTGGCGCGTGATTACTCACGACCGCTCGGCACTGAGCTTTTCCCACATCGCAACGATTCTCCCCTTCAACTCCGCCGTGAGCTTCTCGTATGCCTCTTCGGAGGCGGCAGATTCCGGTGGAGGCATAATCGGGTCTCCGAATACCATCCTGAGCGGTTTGAATCCCTGAAACGGCCTGTTCCGCGGCCAGGCTTCGTAAAAGCCATCGATGGCCACCGGCACAATCGGCACCTGCAGGTGAATTGCGAGAATCGCGGCGCCTTTTTTGAAGACCTTCGGCGTGCCGTCAATCGAGCGCTCGCCCTCCGGATAAAGCACGAGCACGCCTCCATGGCGCAGGCCGAATGCGCCGGCGCGCATGGCTGGAATCAGATTGGCATCTGGATCCACGACGATCACCTTGATTGACCGCGCCAGGCGCCGCATCAGTCCTTTGCCAAATATTTCGCTGGTACCCACCGCAAACGCTCGATAGAACATTTCCGCCGGCAAAACTCCTGCCATAGGTGCGGGATCAAGATAACTCTCGTGATTCGACGAGATGATGCAGGGACCGCTTTTGGGAAGCTTCTCGAGACCGCTGACTTTCAGCTTGAACAGATCAAGGGCGACGACCTGGATCAGGCGCGAGACCAGATACCAGAACGTGTCGCTGAGACGATTGGGGTGCGCCAGGGCCCGGACATCAGGATCATCGGGATCCTCGCTGAGTATGGCTTTCCATCCGGCGAAGGTGGGGCGCGTTCCCGGCTCAACTCCGCTGGCAGCGCTTTGCAAGACCGCATCAATGAGATCGCGAACGGTGTAAATCTCGGCTAGCTGTGATTCTTCGACATTGCCGCCGAGTTCTTCTTCCAGGCGGCTCAAGACTTCCACGCGCTGCATGGAATCGAGCCCGAGATCGAGTTCCAGGTTGAGAGTCGGCCGTATCGTCGCCGGAGCGGAACGGGCTGACTCGCGGACAACCTTTAGAGCACGCTGCACGTCGGGCCGGTTGAGCCATTCGTTTTCCTCAGGGGTGAGCGGCTGTTCCACCGGCAGGTCCGAACTGTCCTCGAGTTTTCTCCCCTGATTTGCCCGAACCCTTTTTTCGACTTCAAAGCGCTTGATCTTTCGGGTCGTAGTGCGGGGCAGATCGTCCTGCCAGATTTCGTAACTGCTGATACGCTTCGTGGAAGCGATTTGGGTCGAGAGCCCTTCAATGTCGTAGCGGATTACTTCCTTGGCATTGACGATCTTGCGCCGCCGAAGTTCGTCGAAGTTGGGAACGATGACCGCGTGCAGGCGATCGCCTCCTTCGCCCGGCTTGCCTTCCAGGCCCATCACGGCAATTTCTTTGATCACGGGGGATTTCATGTAGTGGGCTTCGATTTCATCTGGGTAGATGTTCTTGCCGTTGCTCAGAACGATCACTTCTTTCTTGCGGCCAGTCAGGAAGAGATGTCCGTGAGAGTCGAAGTATCCGAGATCGCCGGTAAGAAACCATCCATCACGAAAAACGGCCTCGGTAGCGTCGGGGCGGTTCCAGTAGCCTTTCATCACGACGGCTCCCCGGACCGCGACCTCGCCGACGGCCGGGCCTTCTTCTTGCGGCTGAGGATCCACGATCTTCCCCTCGACGCCTTTCAGAGCTTTGCCGACCGAGCCAATCTCGTTGTCGTGAGGGGAATTGGCGTAAATGGCGGCTGTTGTTTCCGTGAGGCCGTAGGCCTGTAGAACATCAATTCCAAGATCGTGGAAGGCATGTGCGACCGCTGGATCGAAACGCGAACCGCCCGTGACCAGATATCGCATCTTCGGGCCTAACGTACGATGCACTTTGCCGAACAACAGCGGGCCCGCATTGATGCCGATCTTGCGCAGAGTGCGGTTCAGCACTACCATTGCGCCAAAAATCTTGCGCGTAACCTGGCCGCGTTTTGCGATTTCTTCGGTCAGGCGCTCATGAATCAGGTAGAAAAACTGCGGCACCACCGCGAATGCCGTGATGTTGCGCTCGCCCAGAGCCCGCATCAGTTCCGTGGTATTTAGACTTTCGAGATAGACGACGCGGGAACCTTTAATCAGAGGCAGCAGAAGATTCGCCATCTGTGCCAGCACGTGAAAGAGCGGCAAAACGCCAAGCAGCGCATCGCTGGGCCCCAGATCTACCCAATTGAAAACCGCTTCCACCTCCCCAAGAATGTTGGCGTGAGTGAGCATCACGCCCTTCGGATCGGCGGTAGTTCCCGACGTATAGATCAGGGCGGCGAGATCTTCGTTGTTAGCGGCCGCCGGTTTGAAGTTGCCTGCCCCAGCCTCGAAGATTGCAGGTAAGTTTCCCAGCCAACGATCGTCAGACGACTGCTTGGTCGCGCGATCCGGATCCACAAGAATCATGCCCAGCTTGAGTTCGGTCGCCGCAGGCCGCGCCACGGGCGCGTGTTTCACATCGCAGAACACTGCGGACGCGCCTGCATCCTTCAACAACTTCGTAACCTGATCATCATGCAGGGCGGTATCGAGGGGCACGACCACGCAGCCCGACGCGATGATTCCCAAATAAGCCGCGACCCAGCGGGGATGGTTGTCGGCCAGGATGGCCAGCCGCGATCCCCGGGCAAAGCCATGTTCCCCAATCCACCGGCTCACCGATTCAGCCATGCGCTGCAGCTCAGAGTAGGTGCAGCTTACGATCTGGTCGTGGCGCTGAAGTTCCAGGGCAACGTTGTCGGGCCAGCGCTGGGCGCATTCGGCAAAGCGGTCATAGAACGTGGGCATGGGTCGTGGGGACTATACACGAAAAGCGCCTGGGTCGCAGCGACGCTGCGCATTCTTGTGCTGTAGGGCAGCAGGCTTACGGCTTTTTCGGTGGTTGTGGCTTTTCCGCCTCTGCAATTGTCTTGCGGAAGTTCTCCACGGCCGAGACTTGGGGCGCGCGCAGGCAATCTTTGGCGATGTAGCGCCAGACGGGAGGTCCGTCCAAGGGGTTTGAAAGCCCTCCGGAAAGCCCTCCGTGATAAACCGCAAAAATGTCTTCGGACGGGCCGACCTCGTTGGTGACGCGAGGTCCGCGGCTTTGCGGGTCCATACTGGGGTCATTCAAAGGTGGCGGCTGCCCGCGTTGTCCGCCGATTCGAACGCTGGAGTCCGTCGTCTGCCCGACTCCGGGCCGCTGGTCGAGCGGACCGCCCTTGATCGTAGGACGCACGGCCCGGTCATCGCCGGTTCGGACCGTGATGATCAAATCGGATTCCTGACCATCCATCACTAGCTGGAAGCGTCCCCATTCCATCAAAGCTCTTTCTACGTTGTCCCGCGCCGTGGCATTGGCGCCGGGTTGCGTGAGCGGTTCTCCGGCGTCGGGATCGATGACCACAAGAACTGTGCGAGCCCGCAAAACGTACTCCGGCAGCACAGGCTTTTTGTTTTTGGCGAACGCAGGGGTAATCAGTAGGCCAATCAGGACAAGCAACGAGCAGAGGCGTGCGGTCATAAGGGCCTCCATCTCCGACGCCGCCATTATACTGGACGTATGCAGGCTGCTACGCCGCCAACTCGTAGTGCATCTAATATGCTAGGCTTTTAAGGATGGTATCAGGGCATGCTCTGCCCTCTGAAGGACTTCCAGTTTGATTAACACACTGCTAGGCAAGGTTTTCGGCACGAGGAACGAGCGTGTCATCAAGAGCTTGATGCCCAACGTTCAGGCCATCAATGCGCTTGAGCCGGAGATCCAGAAGCTCAGCGACGCCGAGTTGCGCGCCAAGACCGACGAATTCCGGCAGCGCATTCAGGAGCGGCTCAGCCGCGTCTCCAAGAGCCCTCAGGTTGAGATGCCCAGCCCCGAAGCCGAGGACGATGCCGGATTTGACCAGCAGAAGGAATTCGAAAAGGCGGAATACGAAGCGCTGCAGGAAGTGCTGGACCAAGTTCTGGTAGAAGCCTTTGCCGTAGTCCGCGAAGCCGGCCGTCGCGTGCTTAACATGAGGCACTTCGATGTGCAGTTGATTGGCGGCATGGTGCTGCACAGCGGCAAGATCTCCGAGATGAAGACCGGTGAGGGCAAGACGCTGGTCGCTACTCTTCCCGTCTATCTCAATGCCCTGAGTGGGCGCGGCGTCCACGTGGTTACGGTCAACGACTACCTCGCCAAACGCGACTCGGAGTGGATGGGCAAGCTTTACCGCTTTCTGGGACTGACGGTCGGCGTCATTGTCCACGATCTGGACGATGACGAGCGCCGGGCCGCTTACGCTGCCGACGTCACCTATGGCACTAACAACGAGTTCGGCTTCGATTACCTCCGCGACAACATGAAGTTTGACATCCGCGACTGCGTACAGCGCGGGCACAACTTCGCCATCGTCGACGAAGTGGATTCCATCCTGATTGACGAGGCCCGCACCCCGCTGATCATTTCGGGCGCCAGCGAGGAGTCGACCGACAAGTATTACAAGGTCAACCGCATCATTCCCAAGCTGGAGAAGGGCGAAGAAATCGAAGGTCCTCCCGGCGAACCGGCGAAGCTTACGGGCGATTTTGTTGTTGACGAGAAGCACCGCAATATCACGGTGACCGACGAGGGCTGGGAAAAAGTTGAAGGCCTGCTCGGCATCGGCAACATCGCCGATCCCGAGAACTGGCCGCTGAAGCACCACGTCGAGACCGGCATCAAGGCGCATGCGCTCTATCGCCGCGACGTGGAATATGTGGTGAAAGATGGCGAAGTCATCATCGTCGACGAGTTCACCGGACGCATGATGCCGGGGCGGCGCTGGTCCGACGGCCTGCACCAGGCGATTGAGGCCAAGGAAGGCGTCAAGATCGAGCGCGAGAACCAGACGCTGGCGACCATCACTTTCCAGAATTACTTCCGCATGTTCAAGAAGCTGGCCGGCATGACCGGTACGGCCGAAACGGAAGCCACCGAGTTCGAAAAAATCTACAAGCTGGAAGTGGTGGTGATTCCGACCAACAAGCAGTTGTTGCGCGTCGAGAATCCCGATGTCGTTTACCGCACGGAAAAGGAAAAATATTTCGCCGCGGCCGACGAGATTCAGAAGCTTGCCACCACGGGCCAGCCGGTGCTGGTGGGCACAACTTCCGTCGAGAAGTCGGAGCGGCTCTCAGATCTGCTGAAGAAGAAAGGCATCAAGCACGTCGTGCTCAACGCGAAATTCCACGAGCGCGAGGCGGAAATCGTGGCGCAAGCCGGGCGCAAGGGCATGGTCACCATCGCCACCAACATGGCGGGCCGCGGCACGGATATTTTGCTGGGCGGCAATCCTGAATTCCTGGCGAAGCAGGAGATGGTCAAGAAGGGAATTGCGCAACAGTTACGCGTGGCGCAGGGCAAGATCGAAGGCCCGCAGGAAGATGGCCAGACTTCCGTCTTCTACTACAACGGAAACGAATATAACGTTCCCACCGACAAGTGGACGGAAGCGTTCAATCGTTACAAAGAGCAGACCGATAAAGAGCACGACGACGTGACCGCCGTCGGCGGGTTGCATATTCTTGGCACCGAACGCCATGAGTCGCGGCGAATTGATAACCAGCTTCGCGGGCGCGCCGGCCGCCAGGGCGATCCCGGATCCTCGCGGTTTTATCTCGCGCTCGAAGATGACCTGATGCGCATCTTTGCCAAGGAATGGGTCTCGACACTGCTGCAGAAGCTAGGCATGGAAGAGGGCGTTCCCATCGAGTCGAAGATGATCACACGCCGCATCGAGACGGCGCAGAAACAGGTGGAAGGGCAGCACTTCGAGTCGCGTAAACACCTGCTTGAGTATGACGACGTGATGAACAAGCAGCGCGAGGCCGTATACGGCCTGCGCCGGCGCTTGCTCGAAGGCACCGATCAGAAGGATCTCATTCTTGAGGATTACGTCTCGGCTATTCTCGCCGAGCAACTCGAGCAGTTCTGTCCGCCCAAGGCCCATGCAGATGACTGGAATATCAAAGGGCTGAAGGATGCGATCTTCACGCGCTTTGGCGTCGACTTTCTCGCCGAAGGGGTGAAGCCCGATACGCTGAACCGGGCGGAACTTGGCGATGCCATCTTTGCCAAGCTCAAGGAACGCTACGACGCGAAGGAAAAACTCATCGGGCCTGAGGCCATGCGCCACCACGAGCGCATGATCATGCTCAGCGTGATCGACCAGCAATGGAAAGATCACCTGCTCAGCATGGATCACCTGAAGGAAGGCATTGGCCTGCGAGGGTACGGGCAGCATGATCCGCTGGTCGAGTACAAAAAAGAATCCTTCGACATGTTCGAAGCGATGATGCAACGCTTCCAGGAAGACACGGTCCGCTACTTGTACTTGATGCAGATTCTGGAGCGCCCTGCGCAACCGCCTCCGGATGCAGTTCCTCCGCCGGTTCAAGTAGGACAAGGCCAGGACGGACGCGGTGGAGACGGCAACGGCAAGCGTCCGCCGCGCATGGTTTCGACCTCGGCTGACGAACTGGAAGAAGCGTTCATGCGCCGCAAGCGCCGCGAACTCGAGCAAGCTCGCATGGCCGGTGGTGGTGAAGCGCAGCAGGTGCAGCAAGTCGTCCGCGGTCAGGAAAAGGTGGGACGCAACGATCCTTGTCCCTGCGGCTCAGGCAAGAAATACAAGAAGTGCCACGGCGCTTAGCTTTACTCCGTGATTCTAATCGCACGTTAACAGCAAGTATGGTCTGAAATTGCGGGCCTGAATGAAGCGCCTGATTTAAGAAGTTTAAAATCACAGGTAATACCCAAGGCCCGAGAAAATCATTTTGAAAGAGCCGTCCCGAATCGCGTCAACCTCATACCAATGGTTTTCGTAGGCATCCCCCTCCAAAATGATTTCCATCTGCCCGTCACCATCCACATCTGCTATGTCGATCGGAGACCATATAGTCGCGTCCGGCACGTCTGCATCGGTTTTTTGGAAGGGCACTTTCCGCAGCACCTGCACACGTCCATTGTGGTCGATAACGGCAATCAGTTGGCAGAGCGTCAGGTCGGTTCCATTCACGTGCTCGTAATCGGCAGCCGCAAGGGTCCATGCGTTGGAACTGGGTTCCCAGACAAGGAAGTGAAGTTCTGCCTCGGCCTGCTGTGGAAGCCCTAGTCGTCGCGTCTCACGCAACAGAATGCTTCGGATTTCTGGTGACGGCTCACCGCGCTGCTGGCATTTTGCCTTTCCGTTAATTTCATCCCATTGGCAATCGAAATCTGCGGTCGCCTTGATGCCCGTTGACAGTTTCTTCGGCACGCGGGTGTCGCAGCCGTCATCAGGGCCGTTGCCGAAAGGCGATGCTCCGCAGTAATGGGCTTTCAGGAAGGACCTGATTTTTTGGCATTGGGCGCTAGTGCAGGGTGGTCGGTGCGGATCTTTTTCTGGCTGGCCGCTTTCCTGCGCAGTAGCCGTACTGAGTGCAAGGATTAGAAATAAGAACCAACCAAAAGGAGTCATTACGGAATAGTACGGACCGCCAGTCGGTGTCCCAAGATTACGTAGGTTGCTGACTTGACAACTGACGGTGATTCCGCTTTTTATCCCAAAATCCGTCTTCGAGCTAAAGTGTGCCACTTTGCTGTTTTTATTCTGTCGTGCCTGTGTTCCGCCACATGGGTCGAAATCGCCGGGCAGCTCACTCCCTACAATGCCTCGGGCCGCGCTTGCAGTTGCGTCAGGCGAGCCATCAGGTCGCGGGACTGCTGAACATCGGGCGGCTTTGTCCGTGCTCTGCGGGGAACGTAAATCGATTTAACTACGTTATTTATTTACTTTAAAATGAGTTACTTGCAAGGAATTATTTACACAGCACTTCCAAGGTAGAAGTGCATATCAAATCAGTGGCTTGACGAGAAAATGCACCATCGCTGGTGCGTCCATTGTCGGCAAGGGGTCTTGACTTTTCCCTCCTCAGGAAATGCCCACCACTCAGACCTCACGAGCGGCGTCCCACCGCTTTGAACGTCATCTCGTTCGCGGTGCTCTGGCTGTCTTGCTTCCACTCCGCGAACAGCGTCGCGTAATTCTTCGTGATGTAATCCGCGGGACTCACGTCGAGCTTCTTAGCCGTAGCGTCGATCCATCGCGGCGGTCCTTCGATCTCGCAGAAATCTCCGATGGGAGTTTGGTCCACGACCACCTGGCCCTTGCCATCGTTCCACTCCGCACGGAATTTCTCATAGCGGAACGAAGGGGAATAACCCAGCGCGCTCAGGATCGCGTCCATCTTCTTGCCATCGGAGACACCGGTTTCCAACTCGACGCGCGAACTATGGCGCGTGATTTTGCCTCCACTTTTATGCGTGAGCTTCCAGGATGAGCCGTAGCTCCGCAGGCGCAACAGTTCTTTGCGTTTCCGTAGCTTTTCTCCTGGCAAGTCGTAGAGCGTATTTATCTCATGCGTTGGGCGAGTTTCCATTCGAAATCCCGCAGCCCGCAGCTGTCGCCTTAGCGCGCCTAAATCCTGCACGCGAAACTTGATCTCGATTTCCCGCTTCATGAATGCAGTGTATTACGGCTGCGACGGCTCTGCTGCGGGATGGGACGAGATCGCGGAGATCTGTCGCGGTACATTGTCCCAGTTGACTTCCTCGATCGGCCCCACCACTAACGTCCAGGCAAGCGCACCCAACCACGCCATGGCGGCGGTGATGAGGAACGGCCAGTAGAACAGGCCCGTCCGGTCGAGAAGATATCCGGTAAGCGCGGGGGCCACAGGTCCGGCAAAATTTCCGACGAAGTTCTGCAAGCCGGTCCAGCGTCCCACCATCTCTCGTCCCGCCAAAGTCTGCGGGATCGCCCAAGTCGCGCAGCCACTGATTCCGAGCGACGCTCCGGTCGCCGCCAGCATCCACGGGAGTAGATTATCGGGCACGACCGCGGTCAAGGTGATGAAGACCCCGACGCCGGTGCATCCCACCGCCATCGAGGCCTTGCGCACAAATGTGGTGGAGGATCCCGCACTGATCCAATGATCTGAGAGCTTTCCCCAAACCGTGGCTCCGATGGCAGACATCAAAAAGAGCAGGCCGCCCTCTCTCGCCATCGTAGTCATCGAAAGATGCCGGCCTCGCACGAGATAAAAGGGCAGCCAGGTGACGAGAAAATACAGATAGTAGTTGATGCAGAACTGGCCGAGGCAGGTCCCCCACGCCGACCGTTGTCGCAAAATGGGGAGCACTCCCGACCATGGAGCGGCCGGGACGCGAGAAGGTTTGGTCCAGCGCGGCATCCACGCGCACCACGGCACCAGCCACAGCAGTCCGGCCAAGCCCAGGGTCACGAAGAAAGGCCGCCATCCAAAACGCCCGACGATGTTTCCCCCAACCATGATGCCAATCGCGGGGCCGAGCGCCAGGCCTCCGATGATCAGCGCGTTGGCAAAGCCTCGGCGCTCCTCGCGGAATTGACTGCACAGTATTTTGCTGTAGGAAGGAAAAGCGACCGACTCTCCAATGCCGAGAATCACGCGGATCGTCAGCAGCGCCACAAATCCGTGCAACACGCCGGTTACGGCAGTCGCTACCGACCACAGAAAGAATCCCGCGGCAAACACCCACTTCACATCGAAGCGGTCCACCAGCCAACCGGCTGGCATTTGCATGAGAGCGTAAGTCCAGAAGAAGGCCGAGAGCAGGGTTCCCAATTGCGAGGCGGATAGTCCCAGTTCATCTTTGATGAGCGGCGCAGCGATCGAAAGATTGCTGCGATCGATGTAGTTGATCACCACCGAAAGGCTCATCAGGAAAAGCACATGGTTCATGGAGGAATGTTGCGGCGGGATACTGGCTCCGGCGGAGGCAGGGGGACTGGCTTTCTCGCGACTAGCGGGATGGGTCATCGGAAAGCCGAACAATTGTACACTCGCCCACACCGTCGGTTGCGCTCTTTGTTATGATCTTGCCGCATGGAGCGGTGATCATGAAAAATCTATTCGAGCCAGAAGCCACCGAAGAAGTAATCTCCCGCATTGACAAGCTGCAGGCCAACTCACCGAGGCAGTGGGGAAAAATGGATGTAGCGCAGATGATGGCGCACTGTTCGGCGGCCATGGACATGGCTTCGGGACAAATCAATCCGCCGCGAATGTTGATCGGAAGGCTGATCGGCGCCATGGTCAAGCCGATTTACACCAATGAAAAGCCCTTCTCGAAGAATAATCCCACGGATAAGAAGTTAGTGGTGTCTGATCAACGCGATTTTCTTAGGGAGCAGCAACAGCTGAAAGTCAAAGTACGCCAATTTCATGTGGGCGGAGAAGGGCAGTGTACTCGCCATCCGCACCCCTTCTTTGGGCCGCTAACGCCGCAGGAATGGGGCCGCGGAATGTATAAGCACCTGGATCATCACTTGAGGCAATTCGGAGCGTGAAATTGTTCGGGGCGAGCGGGAAAGAGTTCGTCTATGAAAACGTGGGCAACTTGACCAGGTCGTTCTTGGGCACCGACTCCAGGTGCCCTCCGGCTTTCCTCCAGGCGGTTAGGCCGCCCACCAGCACGAACGTGTTGAATCCTTTTTCCCGCAGTAGATGCGCCACCCGGGCGCTGGTCGCTTCGCGCGCTCAAGTGCAGTAGAGGTAAAGGTCCCTGTCTCTGGAAAGATTCTTGAGTTCTTCGTCGAGATTGTTGGGCTCGATCCGGATGGAGCCAAAAATGCGCTCGGCGCCGACGTCGTAGTAACCGTGACTGCGCACGTCGACAATCTGAACCCGCTCGCCTTCGCCGGCAGTTAACCGTGCGGCGAGTTCCTGGGCCTGCACCCGTGGCACGACACTATATTCCCGATATTTGAGCGCCTGGGCAATGCGATAGAGCACGTAAACGAGTACTGCCGCGGTAAGGATGAATTCCATGACCCTGCCCGCAGCGTGGAAGCTGTTGAGGGTCGCAGCCAGAAAATCGCGCGAGACGAATCCCACCAAAAGATAGGTCACTGTGTAAAGCAAGGCTCCAGCAAAATCGAGTTGCAGGAATTGCCAGAAGCGCATCTTCATGCTGCCCGCCAGCGGCGCTGCCATGGTGTTGACGCCTGGTACAAATTTGGCAATCACCAGGGTTGCTTTACCACGTTTGTAGAAGGATTCCGCGGACCGCAGCATGCAAGTCTCCGGGTTCATCGACAGCCGGCAAAGGAATCCGAGCAGGGCCCATCCTGAATAACGTCCGAGCCAGAACTGCGCGATGTCGCCAATCATAAGTGCGATCATCGCAGTCGCCACGACGACCGTTCCGGACAAGGTGTGCGATGCCGTGGCAGCCCCGGCCGCAACTAAAGCGATGGCCGCAGGGAAGGGAAATCCCATTGCTTCCGCCAACAGCACGGCGAAGGTCAGGGCATAGCCGTGCCGCGCCATCATCGAGAGCAGATCGTTCATAACGGGTAAGTGGGTTGGATGCGGAGGCCCCAGAAAGGTTCCAGTATAATCAAAGCCGGACGGGATCCGATGGATTCCGTCCGGCTTCATGTACGAGGAGCGAGTCTCTCAGGAGGACTTCCTCGACAGGGTGAGCAAAAGCGGCGGCTTGCACTCGAAGTCTTTCCGGCCCTGTCCGGGCCGGCGCGTCGAAAAACCAAGGCGCCTTTCGTCTAAAGCTTCGACTGACGCCGCCGCCTGTCGTTGATGTTCGTTCGCCGCGGACAGGACCCTCAGCGCTCTGCCTTTCTCAGATGCCAAGGGGAGAGAAGTGAGGTCGCGTTAACCAGCCCCACCGCATGCCAGTGCGTCTCGTTAACCTTCCACTGGCGAAAGCTCCCATCAACTGGCGACATTCTGCGCCCCCTAGGAACAAAAATCTGTGGCGACCGTCACCGATCATCGTGACCATGATCAAAGGCGTTTCGCGGGACGTTTCGTGCTTCGGCTCACAGGTATGCGCTAGAGAAGAAAACTCAAATAGCAGGAAACGAAGGATTTGCGGGCGGCCGGCCGGATAGGAAGTTACTTTTCTCGGGCCACCACGAACTCCGGCGCCCATTGCAGCGCGCGCTTGATCTCACAGTCGGGGAAATGGCAGATCGCTTTCTGCGCCGATTCGGCATAGCGCACCGCCTCAGCCGTTGCCGCTTCCAGCGAGCCGTAACGCTGTAGGATATCGAGGATCTGCGCGTGGGTCACGCCATTGAAGGCGCGGTCCCGCAGAATGGTTTCGATTTTCGCCCGCTCTTCGGGAGTGCAACGCTCCAGCGCGTGGATCACGGCCATGGTGACTTTGCCTTCACGCAGGTCGCTCGCTACCGGCTTGCCCAGCACGTCTTCCGAAGCGGTCAAATCCAGAACGTCGTCCACGATCTGAAACGCCATTCCGAGGTCGTGGCCATACTTGCCCAGCGCCTTTTCCTGTTCGGGCGATGCGCCGCCCAGGATTGCTCCCAGCCGCATGCATACCGAGAACAGGCAGGCCGTCTTGCGGAATATCAAATCGAAGTGCTCGTCCAGCGTGATGACCTTGCCCAATCTTTCCAACTGCAGCAGTTCGCCCTCGACCATCTGCTGGGTCAGTTCGATCAGCGTGTCCAGAATGCGAAAATTGCGCTCCTGCACAGCGATCTTGAAGGCCTGCATGTAGAGCCAGTCCCCCGCCAGCACGCACTTCGAGCTGCCCCACTGCGTATTGGCCGAGGGCCGGCCACGCCGCGTCCTGGCTTCATCGATGATGTCGTCATGGACCAGCGTCGCGGTGTGGATAATTTCGACGACCGCTCCTAAACGAACCGCTCCCCGGCCTTCGTAATTGAGCAGCTTCGCAGAGAGCAGCAACAACGCCGGGCGAATCCTCTTGCCGCCTCCTGCCCGCAGATATTCCCCAATCTCGGTGATCGCACCTACGTCGGAGACCGTGTCGCGCCCGAACTCGTCCTCCAAGGCGACGAGATCGTCCCGCAGCAGATCGAAAACTTCTTTTCCGTTAATGGTGGCAGGCGCGCTCATGCTTGCAAGTGCTGTTCACCACGGAGGCACACAGAGACACGGAGCAAACCAAAATGAGAATGAAAACAATTAGCCATCTCCGTGACTCCGTGTCTCCGGGGTGAAATCAATTCGTTCGATAATTCGTAAACTGCAAATCAATTCCGAAATCGTGCTGCTTGAGCAGGGCGATCACCTCCTGCAGCGTGTCGCGATCTTTGCTGCTGATCCGCACCAGGTCCGCTTGAATCGATGCTTGCGCCTTTTTCTTCGAATCCTTGACCAGCTTCACGATCTCGCGGGCCTTCTCAATCGCGATGCCTTGCTGCAAAGTGATGCGGCGCTTGGAAGTTCCCCCGGCTGCGGGCTCAATCGCGCCGTAGGTCAGCGCCTTCAGAGAAACTCCGCGTTTGACGAGTTTCTGCTGCAGGACATCGTTCACGGCCTTCAATTTGTACTCGTCGGCCGAGTGCACCACGATCGCATCTTTTTCCAGTTCGATGTTCGACTTCGAATCCTTCAAGTCGAAACGGGTGTGAACTTCCTTCAACGCCTGCTGGATCGCATTCGACACCTCCTGCATGTCGACTTTGCTGACGACGTCGAAGCTGTTATCGGGCATATATTTCTAATCTTTCTGAAACAAAGGAATCTTCCCAGAGAGTAACAGAACTCGCAGTTTAAGAGGCGGGAACTTTGCTTTCAGCGGTTTCAGATAATTTGAAAAAATTGTAGAAATTGCGGGCGGTCTGCTCGCCCACGGCTTCCGTAGAGAGGCCGCGCAGCTCGCCCAACTGGCGCGCCGTTTCCCTGACGTAGGCTGGTTCGTTCCGCTTTCCGCGATACGGCACGGGGGCGAGATACGGGCAATCCGTCTCGATCAGCATGCGGTCAAGAGGAACCTGCAGGGCCGCGTCGCGAATCTGTTGCGCCTTGGGAAACGTCACATTTCCGGCAAAAGAGATCATGAAGCCCATGTCGAGCGCGCGCTTAGCCTGCTCCCATTTCCCCGTAAAGCAATGGAGAATGCCGCCGATTCCATTCGTCGCCCACTCCGACTGGATCAGACCGAGGCAGTCGTCCCAGGCATTGTCGCTGTTATCGGAAGGGCGGCAGTGAATCACGATCGGCAGTTTTGCTGCCGCCGCCAGTTCCATCTGCCGCGAGAAAACCTGCTTCTGGATGTCACGCGGAGAGTGATTGTAGAAGTAATCGAGGCCAATCTCTCCCCAGGCAATTACCTTGGGATGGCGCGCCAGCCGCTCCATTTCGGCGTAAGCGTGGTCGGACGCCAGTCGCGCCTCGTGCGGATGGATCCCGATCGTCGCGTACATAAAGGGATGCTTCTCTGCCAGTTGGATGCCCGCGTCGAGGTGCGGAGGACCGTCGCCATTGCCGATCGCGACCATGGTCCGCACTCCGGCCTCGCGCGCTCGTGCGATCACCTGCTCGCGATCCGAGTCGAACTGCTTGCCGTCGAGATGTGCGTGAGAATCAACGAACATGCTGAATCGGTCTTGTTTAAGTGCGGACAGCCGCCGCTGTCTGCCGAGCGCAAGCTCGGCTTATTTCAGCCTGGCTCCGACCGGCACATCCTCCAGAAAGCTTGCCAGCACCGGCTTTCCGCCTTCCAATGAAGCAGCGACAATCATGCCGTTCGATTCCAGCCCGCGCAGTTTTCGCGGGGCCAGGTTGGCGACGATGACCACCTTCCGTCCGACGAGAGTTTCCGGCGCATAGGCCTCCGCAATTCCGGCCAGCACCTGGCGGACTTCGGTGCCGATATCGACTTCCAGCCGCAGAAGTTTGTCTGCCTTGGGCACGCGCTCGGCAACCTTTACCACTCCCACGCGCAGTTCGATCTTGGCGAAGTCATCAATCGTAATTTTGTTTCCATCCTGCGAAACTGCTGCGGGGGTTGGGGCTGCCGTCCCCAGCGCAATTCCTGGAGCGGTTTGCGTAGCTGGCGCTTTCGGTGCGGGAGGACGCTCTTTGGTTTCTTCCACCACCGGTCCTCGTTGCTGATCTTCCATCTGCTGCATCCTTTCAATGGCGCTCTTGTCGGCGCGCGGAAAAACTGGACGCACATCGCCGAGCTTCGTGCCCAGCTTGAGTTGTCCCCAAGCCAGTGTGTTCAAGTCGAGCTTCTGAATGTCGCCCAGGCCCATCTGTTCCCAGATTTTCGATGTGGCCTCGGGCATTACGGGATGCGCCAGCGCGGTTGCGATGCGAAGCGCCTCCGCCGACGTATAGAGCACAGTCGCCAGGCGCGCCCGGCTCTCGTGATCCTGCTTTTCGCCCAATGCCCAGGGCTCGTTCTCGACAATATATTTATCAACCGCTGCGATCAAACCCCACGCCGACTCTAAAGCACGTGAAAACTGGAACTGATCAAACAGCGTCGAAAATTCTTGAATGGTTTTCCGCGCGGTTTCGGCGATCGCGTCATCCGCCGGCATTCTCGCGACCGTATGGGCTGGATACGGAACTTCGCCTTTGAAGTACCGGTTGATCATGGTTAACGTGCGGCTGGCCAGATTCCCGAGACCATTGGCGAGATCGGAGTTATAACGCTGCACCAGCGCATCGAACGAAAACGACCCGTCCTGTCCAAAGACGACCTCGCGCAGCAAGAAGTAGCGCAGCGCGTCCGCGCCCAGCACGTCGAGAATGGTTTCCGTGCGCACAATATTGCCGCGCGACTTCGACATCTTGCTCTCTTCAAACAGCAGCCATCCGTGCGCCACAATCGCCTTGGGCAGCGGCAAACCCGCGGCCAAAAGAAATGCGGGCCAGTACACGCAATGAAACCGCACGATTTCCTTGCCGATCATGTGAACATCGGCCGGCCAATATTTCTTAAACGCCTCCTGCGCGCCGGCGTGCGACGATCCATATCCGATCGCGGTGATGTAGTTGGCCAGCGCGTCGAGCCACACGTAGATCACGTGCTTCGGATCGTCGGGCACCGGAATGCCCCACGAGAATGTGGAGCGGCTGATCGACAAGTCGCGCAGCCCCGATTTCACAAAAGAAATCACCTCATTGCGGCGGGTTTCCGGTCGAACAAAATCAGGGTTGGCGTAGAGTTCGAGCAGTTTGTCCTGGAATGCCGAGAGCTTAAAGAAGTAATTCTCTTCGTGAACGGTCTCTGTGATGCGCCCGCAGGTCGGGCAGGGATCGCCCGGTTGCGCTCCATCGACATAAAGCTCGTCGGACACGCAATATTGGCCGGTGTAAGTGCCCTTATAGATGTAGCCATTGTCGCGAATGCGGCGGAACAGTTCCTGCACGCGCTTCTTGTGGCGCTCTTCGGTGGTGCGGATGAAGTCGTCATTGGAAATCCCCATCCGCTTCCAGAGCTTGCGAAATTCGCTGGAAATTTCATCCGCGTACTGTTGTGGAGTCTTGCCCGCAGCCTGGGCCGCGCGCTCGATTTTCTGCCCATGCTCGTCCGTACCGGTTAAAAAGAAGGTGTCGGCGCCGAGCAAACGCTGCCGTCGCGCAATCGTATCGCAGGCAATCGTGGTGTAAGCGTGGCCGATATGCGGCCTTGCATTCACGTAGTAAATCGGGGTCGTAATGTAGAACTTCCTGGTCATGCAGGTATGGTCTTTGCCCTTGGTTTGCTTGCAAAAATGTAGGCCCGCCGGCTTTGATACTCAACCTCGGGCGCGTACGGTTCGCGTTCGATAATTTCATCGATCGCGAATCCGGTATTTCGAATATAGGCAGTCACCGTGCTCACGCGAAATAATGTCGTCTCCAGCGCGACGCCCGAATTCCACAGGTTCTCTTCCACATGTTGATTGTCCTCTCCAATATGAAAGCTCAAGAGAAGCTGTCCGCCGGGTTCTAAGACTCGTATCATCTCGCCGAGCGCCTGGACAACGTCGCCATGCGGCAGGTTCACGATTGCATAAAACGCCGCAATGCCAGCCCACACATTATCCCGGACCGGCAGAGCTCGCATATCTGCTTGCGCGAACTCAATGCCCGGATTCAAACGGCGCGCACACGCAATCATGCCTTCCGACAGATCCATGCCGCAGACCTGAACTCCGCGACCGTGCAGATATCGGGCGATATGCCCCGGTCCGCAACCTAAATCACAGGCGGTTCCCGCTTCGCGAAGACTGCCCGCGAAGCGATCCAGCAATTGACGATCCAGTGGCTTGTGCTGCAGTTCGCCATAAATGCGCCGCGCGTATTCGTCCGCCAAGACGTCGTAACTGGACAACACGTTATTGAGCTTTTCCTGAATCATGGGCATTGTTTCAGATTTGTTAGCGCACGCCGCCTGCATAGACTCGCAACGCTTCCTGCATCACTGTCTTCAGCGGTACGCGATGCTCGGCTGCGATGCGCCGGCAGTCTTCGTACTCGGGCGCGTAGTTAGTGACGGTTCCATTCATACTGGCAATCTTGATGCGGACCTCGCCCCATTGGGTGCGCACATTTTCCCAGCGACGCGCTAGAGTCTGGCGAACTTCGTCGCGCCGCCGCACTCCCAACGTCGTGGTCTCAGTGAAGATCAACTGAGTCAGCTTGCCGGCATCTTCCGGTTTGCACATCACACTCAGGAGCGTGCCCGGACGATTCTTTTTCATCTGCACCGGCATGCCAAAAGCGTCGAGAGCGCCTTCCTCAAGCAGCCGATCCAATACGTAGCCGAACACCTGTGGATTCAGGTCGTCGAGGTTCGCTTCGAGAAGCGTGATCGTCTCGGAAGTTGTCTTCGCCTCCGTCTTCGCAGCGCCCTCTCCAATCACCAAGCGCAACACGTTCGGATGTTCGGGGAAGTCCCTCGATCCAGCTCCGTAGCCTGATTTTTCGATCTTCATCTCAGGGAAAGCGGCAAAGCGTCGGACCAGCGTTTTGACGATGGCCGCGCCCGTTGGCGTCACTAACTCGGCCTGCACCCCCGTCGAATACACCGGTGCGTGTTTGAGCAATTCAACCGTCGCGGGAGCGGGCACAGGAAATGTCCCATGCGCGCATTTCACGGTTCCGCCTCCAACATTCAAGGGCGAGCAGACGATTTCATCTACGCCCAAAGCTTCCGATCCGACCGCCGCGCAGACGATGTCAACCATCGCATCCACAGCGCCGACCTCGTGGAAATGGACAGTCTCCATGGGCACGTTATGAATCTTTGCTTCAGCTGCTCCCAATGCCTCAAAGATGGCGATGGCAGTCTTCTTTGCGGACTCAGAAATCCGAGACGCGGAAATGATGTTACGAATCTCGCTCAGCCCACGATGCGTATGCGCATGCGTATGTGACCCGTGCGCTCCCGCCGGCGAATGTTCATGACGATGATCATGCTCATGGGCGTGAGAATGATGCCCGTGCTCCGCATGTGCGGAAGGTGCCAGAGCCACGTCCTGCTTCGCCCAATACTCCTCGCGGGGCATGTCCTTTTCGCCGTCAACCCAAACGTCCACCTTCGTTGCTGAGATTCCGCTGCGCATCACCCGAGAAATTTCGAGCTTCGCTCCTACGCCAAGCGCTGAAACCGTCTCTTCCAGCACTCGCGGGGGCACTCCGGCATCCACCAGCGCGGCCAGGAACATGTCGCCGCTGATACCGGAAAAGCACTCAAGATAGGCAATGCGCATAGGAGACTCAAACAACCACGGAGGCACTGAGACACGGAGAAGAAGAAAATTTGTCCTGATTGGTCTTTCTCAGTGCCTCTGTGTCTCCGTGGTGTGCCCAATTTCGACCGAGTTTTCATCATAGGGAACCGCTTGTTGCTGCGTCAAACGTAGCGCTCCCGCCCACTCTGTTAAAATCACTGTTTCTTCAACAGCTTAGAGGGTTTCCTTGTATCGTCATCTAGAACGTCGTCTTGCCCTGCGACTGCGGGAGTGTCTGCAGCAGCGGTATCCGAATGCGGCGCTGCCTGCGATTGTGGTCGAGCAGCCTCCGAAGATTGAACTCGGGGACTTTGCCATTCCGATCTTTCCGTTCGCGAAGCCATTGCGTTCCGCGCCGCTGAAGATTGCCGAAGCGATTCGGGCTGAAATGGGCCCAGTCGAGGGCATTGCCGGGATTCAGGTTGCACCGCCAGGATATTTGAATGTCAAGATCGACCGAGCCTTCCTGGCCGCGGAACTCGCTGCCGATCGGAAGCCGCCCGCCGAAGTCCCGCCGGGAAAAATTCTGGTCGAGCACTCCAGCATCAATCCCAACAAAGCGGCGCATATCGGCCACCTCCGCAATGCCATCCTCGGAGACACGTTCGTGCGCCTCTTGCGTTACGCCGGCAGGGAAGTGGACATTCAGAATTACATCGACAACACCGGGGTGCAGGTTGCCGACGTGGTGGTCGGATTCACCCACCTGGAGAAAAAATCTCGTTCGGAGATCGAGGCTCTGACCCGCCAGCCGCGATTCGATTACTACTGTTGGGATCTCTACGCCCGCGTGTCGCATTGGTACGAGGCCGACCAGCAGAATAAGCACGCGCGCCTGCAGACGCTGCATGCCATCGAGGACTCGGGCAGTGAAACTGCCGTCATCGCTGACCTGATTTCGATTGCCGTCCTCCGCCGTCATCTGCAGACCATGGACCGGCTCGATATCGAGTACGATTTCCTGCCGCGCGAGAGCGAAATCCTGCACCTTCATTTCTGGGATGCAGCCTTCACCAAGTTGAAGGAAAGCGGGGTGCTGACTTTCGAGACCGAAGGCAAGAACAAGGGCTGCTGGATTATGCGGCGCGCCGGGACGGCAAAAGCTGCAACCACAGAGGGCACTGAGAACACAGAGGCCCGAGAGGAAAATCTTGATGACGTCCTCACGAAAATAAGGCTTGAGGGGCTGGAACCCTCAATCTCCGAAGAAGACCAGAAAGTGATCGTTCGCTCCAATGGGACTGTTGGCTACGTCGGCAAGGACATCGCCTACCACATGTGGAAGTTCGGCCTGCTGGGGCGCGACTTCGGATACCGCAAGTTCTATCGCTATCCCAACCAGCACGATTGCTGGATTTCAACCACGAATGGTGAGAAAGATCATCCTCATTTCGGAGATGTAGCCGAGATCTACAATGTAATCGACGCGCGGCAATCGGAGGCACAGAACACGGTGATTGAAGCGCTCCGGGGCCTTGGGCACGGAGGGGCTGCGGATCACTACACGCATTTTTCTTATGAGATGGTGGCGCTCACGCCGCGCTGCGCCGCTGAACTCGGCTACATTCTCAATGAGGAAGATAAAGCCCGCTCCTACATCGAAGTCAGCGGGCGCAAAGGCTTCGGCGTGAAGGCCGACGACCTGCTCGACCAGCTGATCGCCTCCGCGAAGAAAGAGGTCGACTCGCGTCATCCGCAGTTAAGCGAGCCCGAGCGTCTCGCGATCGCCACGCAGATTGCCATCGGCGCATTACGCTACTTCATGCTGAAGTACACCAAGCAGTCGGTGATCGCCTTCGACTTCAAAGATGCGCTCAGCTTTGAAGGCGAGACCGGTCCTTACGCGCAGTATGCAGTCGTGCGTGCCACCAGCATTTTTCGCAAGGCCGGGCTGGATGCCGATACATTCTTCAAAGACAACGTTACAAACTTTTCCGCTGCCGATCTGGAGAAATATCTCTCCGGCGATGCCACCAACGATATCTGGGAGCTGTGGCTGGCGTCGTCCAAGACATCGTACGTGATCGAGCAGTGCATTTCGACGACCGAGCCTGCCTACCTGGCCAAGCACGTATTTCAGCTAGCGCAGCTTTTCAACACGTTCTATCACCGTTATCCCATTCTGAGCGAAGCCGACGAGAAGCGAAAGCAGTTCCTTTTGGCATCGGTGGCCGTGGTCCGGCGCGAGTTGATTCGAGCCTTGGCGGTTATGGGTATCACCGCGCCTCCAGTCATGTAAAATGCCTGCAATCGTGCAGCAAGCCTCTCCGTCCCAGGTATGCTCATGCTGAAAGTCGTCCAATCATCCGCACCTTCTCATCCCAGTCATCCCTGGCTTCGCCGGATCGTTCTCGGCATTCTGTTGTTGGTTTTATTCCTGGCTGGCGCAGGATTTCTCTACGAGAACATCTCCGAAGCCCGCGACCGGCGTTTCAATCCCATGCCGGGCAAGCTCATCAATGTTGACGGAAGGAAGATGCACATCAACTGCGCGGGCGAGGGAAGCCCTACCGTCATCCTCGACTCCGGACTGGGTGACTCCTACATCTCATGGCACAAAGTGCAGCCGGAGATCGCAAAATTCGCGCGCGTTTGTTCGTACGACCGCGCCGGGCTCGGCTACAGCGATGCATCAAGCGAACCGCGCACCAGCAAAGTCATCGCCGAGCAACTGCACGCACTCTTGCAGGCTGCCCAGGTTCCTCCTCCATACATTCTCGTCGGGCACTCCATGGGGGGATACGATGTGCGCCTTTATGCCAGCCTGTACCGCAGTGAAGTTGCCGGCATGGTGTTGGTCGACGCTTCGCATCCCGATCAGGAAAACCGCTTTCCTCCCGAACTCAAGGGCATGGAAGGTAGCTGGCAGCGCGAGGCGGAGTTTCTCGAATACACGACGCCTTTCGGCATTCCGCGCCTGCTCGGCTTCTGCGATGACCAGCCGCTGGCACGCGCTGCGGACTGCAATTTCCATACGGCGCGTGAGGGAGTGGCTGAGCTGAAAGCCTTCAGCACTAGCGCCACGCAGACTGCTGCCACCGGTGCACTGGGCGACCTGCCGCTCGCCGTGCTCTCCCACGATCCCGATAAGCCCTCGAGCGAATTCCCTCCCGATCTCAACCAATCTGTGAATCAAGCCTGGGACAAGATGCAGGACGAACTGTCTCATCTCTCCACGCGAGGAACGCGCGCCATCGCGAAGAACAGTTCGCATTACATTCAGAGTGATCGTCCAGACCTGGTTATTAATGCAGTGCGTCATGTGGTGGAGCAGGCCCGGCAACCGCACTGATGGCTGCCTCCTGTTGAGTCTGCACCAGACAGACCTGCTAACCTTCTTACTCACTTAAATCCTCGCTTCGACTGCGGTACGCTTCAGATCAGGAGCACATGATGGAATTCAGGGGTCGGCGTGTTGCTGTTACTACAGCTGTCATTTTTTTCATCGTCCTCGCAATCTCGGCTCAGGGTCAGGATGCCGCACCGGCACAGCCCTCAAAGCAGCGGCCGCAAATTGGCCTTGCCCTGAGCGGCGGCGGAGCCTTGGGACTGGTCGAAATCGGAATCATCCAGTGGATGGAAGAAAATCACATCCCCGTCGACCGTATCGCTGGAACCAGCATGGGCGGAATCATTGGAGCGATGTATGCCACGGGCATGACAGCCGCTGAAATTAAGGCCTTCGCCGAAAAAATAAATTGGGAGGAAGTGCTCCAGCCTGACCCGGTCTACTCGCAACTTTCGTTTCGTCGCAAACAAGATCGCCGCAACTTTCTGATCAACGCTCATCTTGGCTTGAAACACGGCCTCACGGGTCCGAATGGTCTCAATCCCGGTCAGGGTGTTGGCCTCTTGCTCGATCGCATTGCGTTTCCGGAATCGGGCATCTCTAATTTCGACGATCTCCCCATCCCTTTCCGTTGCGTGGCCACCGACATGCAAAGCGGCGAAACCGTAGTCCTGCGTGATGGACCGCTGGCTCAAGCAGTGCGAGCGTCGATGGCGATTCCGGGCGTGTTTACGCCCGTGGAGCTCAAAGGCCGCACGCTGGCGGATGGCGGCATGGTGCAAAACATTCCGGTAGAAACGGCTCGCGGCATGGGCGCCGACGTGGTCATTGCCATCGAACTTCGCCTTCCGCCGGGCGATATCACGCAACTTGGATCTCTCACCGGAGTACTCTCTCGCGCCATCGACGTGATGATCACGCAGAACGAGCGACTCTCGCTTGCGCTTGCCGACGCAAAAATCAGTGTCGACATGAAAGGCTACTGGATCACCGATTACAACAAAGTCGATCAACTGATCAGCCTCGGTTACAGCACGGCAGCCAGCCAGTCCGCCGACCTGCTGCGATATGCGATTCAAGATTCCAACGAGTGGCAGCAGTACCTCGACGCCCGTGCAGCCCGCAAACGAACTCCCATCAACCGAGTTGACGCCATTATCGTCAACGGCGCTGATCCTCGCACGGACCGCAGTATTCAGCAGCGCCTCAGCAATGATCTTCACAAGCCGCTCGACCTGCATGCGGTCGAAACGCAACTGACCAGAATAGCGGGCCAGGGACGGTTCGATGACCTGGGCTACGAAGGTTTCACGCAGAACGGAGTTCCCGGCCTGCGGGTTACCGCGCACGAGAAGTCTTACGGCCCGCCATTCGTAGACCTGGCGGTGAACGTTGTGGGCTCCGGTGTTGCTGCCTTTGATTTCTCCGCCGGCGCGCGCGTGACCTTCATGGATATTGCCCATCACGGAGGCGAGTGGCGCAACGATCTTCTTTTCGGCTCCAGCAATCTTGCAGCGACCGAGTACTATCAGCCCGTCGGTCAATCTGGATTGTTTGTTGCTCCTTATCTTTTCGCGTCCAAATATCCCCGCAACTCGTTCAGCGGCCTGACCCGCGTCGCTATCTTCGGAGATGAGCGCGCCGGAGGCGGCCTTGACATCGGCTACGATCCTGGGCGCCGCGGTGAGTTCCGCTTCGGCTATGAATTATTCGACGGAAAGCTAGTCCCGCTCGTCGGCGCGACGGGTCTACCCATTGTCCACGGCACAACGGGACAATTCCGGGCGCGCTACGTGTGGGATGGGCAGGACAGCCCGTCCGTGCCCAGCAAAGGCTCACTCGTGGTGGTTACGCTTTCGCGCGTGCTGCAGAGCCCCGACTTGCCGCATCCCATCGATCAACTGGAAGTGCAGACTTCGAATTTCATCCCTCTCGGGCAGAAGACGTCATTGTTCAGCGATGTCTCCGGCGGGACAACCTTCCGCGGATCCGCTGGGCCGCTTCAAGTCTTTCAACTCGGCGGGCCGTTCCGCCTCGGCGCTTACTTTCCCGATGAATTCCTGGGAAATCACTACGCCTACGCGTCCCTCGGCTTTCGCCGCGAGCTTTACCGCCTGCCGCAACTCGTGGGAAGAAAGATTTACTGGGGCGGGTGGTATGAAACGGGAACTGCTTTCGGTGTTCTCGGCAACGATCCCGGGCCGGTGGTGGTGCGCGGAACCTTCAACCTGGGAGTCATCGCCGACACCATTGTTGGCCCCATTGCGATCGCGGGCAGCGTCAGCCCCACGGGCCAAAGCCGAGTCAATTTCTCCATCGGACGATTGTTTTAACGCTGCGGTGACAGGGGCTGTGACGTCTAGTTCTTACAGAATAAGGAAACCGGAGAGCGCACCGGCAATTCCCTCAGTCCACGATAGATTGATATACTTCGCCCTTCGTTCAAAGAAGCTGCCCGGAGGAACTGGTGCGCCTGCCACTTTCCGCGATTCTTTCTTGTCTGCTCTTGATTTGCGCCGCCGCCCAACAACAACTCGAACCTGCTCCCAAGCCGGTGTTCAAGCTGCAGGAAGTGATGATCCCGGTGCGCGACGGGGTTCATCTGCAGACCGCGATCCTCACTCCTCTTGACCAGAAAGGACCGTTGCCCATCCTGTTCCGCCGCACACCGTACGGTGTTCCTGAGAAGGCGCCTGACCAGATGCCCTCCACCCTCAAGGAACTGGCGCAGGATGGTTACATATTCGTCATTCAGAATCTGCGCGGGCGATTCAAATCGGAAGGCGTCTTCAATCTGTCGTCGTGGGTGGACCTGAACGATCCCAAGGCGACTAATGAAACCACCGACGCTTATGACTCGATCGAATGGCTTGTGAAAAATGTCCCGAATAATAACGGGAAAGTCGGCATGTTCGGCGTCTCCTACGACGGCCTCACCACTGCGCTCACGCTGCTCCACCCGCATCCCGCGCTCAAAGCCATCAGCGAGCAGGCCTCGCCTGTCGACCAATGGATGAACGACGACGATCACCGCTACGGCGCGCTGCGCGAGAGCTACGACTTCGAGTATGCCGTTATGGAGCAAGCCGACAAAAACAAGAACACGCACTTCGAATTCGAAACCTACGACACCTATGAGTGGTATCTCGACCTGGGCCCACTCTCAAACATCAATGCCAAATACCTTCATGGATCGATTCCGTACTGGAATTCGACGATCGATCATCCCGATTACGACGAGTTCTGGAAGAAAGAAGCCTGGGTACGGCAGCTTCACGCCTCAACTGTTCCCAATCTAAATGTCGCGGGATTCTGGGATCAGGAAGATCCCTGGGGGCCGTGGCAGATCTTCAAGCATGCCGAGGAAAGCGATCCGCAGCATACTAATTTCATTGTGGCGGGTCCGTGGTATCACGGGGAATGGCAAAGCCCCAAGGGCGAGAGCATTGGATTGATTCCCTTTGGAGGACACGAGACGGCGCGCGAGTTCCGCGAAAATATTGAAGCGCCGTTCTTCCGCTACTATCTGCACGGCAACGGAGACAAGCCCGCGTGGCAGGCCAGCACTTTTCAGAGCGGCTCGAACACGTGGCATACCTATCCTGCGTGGCCGCCGAAAGAGGCGAAGACCACAAATTTATATCTGCACGCAGACGGTACGCTCTCGTTCACCGCGCCAGAACAGGCTAGCGACCGCGCCTATCGCGAGTACGTCTCCGATCCTGCCGACCCGGTGCCTTACCGCCAGCGCCCGATCTCGCCGACGTATCCGGGAGGCGACTGGCGCACGTGGGAAGTTGCCGACCAGCGCTTTGTCGATCACCGGCCTGACGTGCTCTCCTTCGTGAGCGCGCCTCTGGATCGCGATCTGACCGTGACCGGTCCTCTGGCCGCCGATCTCTTCGCCTCAACCTCAGGAACGGACAGCGATTTTGTCGTCAAGCTAATCGACGTATATCCCCAGGACGCACAGAAAAACAGCTGGAATCCCGACGAGGGACCGAAGCCCGGGCAGTACGCGCAATCTCTAAATGGATACGAGTTGCCCGTCGCTATGGAAGTGCGGCGTGGGCGTTATCTGACCAGCTTTGAAAACCCGCAGCCCTTGGTTGCGAACAAGCCGACAGAATGGAATGTGCCGCTGCGCGACCACGATCACGTCTTCCTCAAAGGACATCGCATCAGGGTGCAGATTCAATCTACCTGGTTCCCGGTGATCGACCGCAACCCGCAGAAATTCGTGCCCAGCATTTACAAAGCGGCAGCCTCTGATTTCATTCCCGCAACCCAGCGCATCTACTGCTCCCCAGCTCTGCCCTCGCACCTGGTCTTGCCGGTAATGCCGTGAAGTAGTCGGCTCGTAAAAGTAGCGCCGGCGTCCCGCCGGCTGTCGCGGGGGCGTCTCGCCCCCGCGTCATCCAGCCCGGAACTTCGGCGCCAAATTCTACTTCCCGCCTGCCGTGCTGTGCTGTCCCAGCCACGAAGCCAGTTGCGGTTCCTGCTGCGTCTTCAGATCCACGCAATTGTTGATCCGTTCAATCGACTGCTTGTAGGAGCGCTCGGCGGCTTCGACCTTGTGCGAAGTGAAGAACTCCGTAACCTGATCGCGCAAGCCCGCGTCGCAGAACGAACTGGTCGCTTGCACCACCTGCGCGCTGGCGAACGGGCCTCCAGCTTTCTCCAGTTCAGGCCAGTGCTGGCGAATGAAATTCCAGGCGAGCTCCTGCCCTGCGGGATTCCGCATAACGCCTGTCA
>Ga0209166_10000929_pt1 | contig 27119 bp, 19 predicted proteins | sample Coa_R1_3_FD_187151 | JGI IMG/M metagenome (GOLD analysis project Ga0209166, IMG submission 187151) | Surface soil microbial communities from Centralia Pennsylvania, which are recovering from an underground coalmine fire - Coalmine... | ecosystem: Environmental > Terrestrial > Soil >...
CTCCTGCCCGTAGTCGTAGCGGGCGTCGTGTTCGCGCTGTACGATGCCAAACATCTCGAATTCATCCTGGTTCCAGCCGCAAACGATGTTCAGCCCAAAGCGGCCTTCGCTCACGTGGGAAACCGTTACCATTTGCTTGGCCGCAAAAATCGGATGCACCAGCGGCGCATGCACGGTGCCGAAAACAGTGATGTGTTTGGTCCTGGCCAGCAGCCCGCAGGCCCAGGTGATAGTTTCCAGGGTGCTGCCCTCGAAATCGGTTTCTCCCCCGTACCCTTTCCAGCGCGCGATAGGCAGCAGGAACTCGATGCCGGCTTCGTCGGCCAGTTGCGCCAGTTTCAGATTGTTTTCCCAGGAGGCCTCCCAACGTTCCGGAACTTTGGTCACCGCCATGCCGCCGGAGCAATTGGGCGAGAAAATGCCGAGCTTGAGTTTGTTGCCATTGAACATGGTGGTTCGCGGATTTTCCCTGGTTCCGGGCATGTGGTTTCCTCGTTGCAGTTTCTGGGTTGCGGGTAATCGAAACGCAGGATTATACGGGGAGCGCGGCGCGGAGGGTAAAGTTTGTTTTGCGGTTGCCGCAATCGACCGGCAATCGCAAACGTGTTACAGGCCGGCCGGATTCACGGCGAGGAGGCGCGGCTCGGTCATTTCTTCGATTGCGTAGCGCAGACCTTCGCGGCCGAGGCCGGAATCTTTCGCGCCGCCGTAGGGCATGTGATCGATGCGAAAGGTCGGAACTTCTCCAATCATCAAGCCGCCCACTTCAAGGATCTCAAACGCGCGGGTGATACGCTTGAAATCGCGAGTGAAAATACCCGCCTGGAGTCCGAACTCGGAGCGATTCAGCGTGGCCAAGGACTCCTCGTAATCTTTGAATTTTGCGACGGTAACCACCGGGCCGAATATTTCCATGCAGTTCACGCGCATGTCCGGCTTGGTGTTGGTCAGGACGGTTGGAGTGACCATGGCTCCGTTGCGGTGACCGCCGCAAACAATCTTGGCCCCGTCGCGCACCGCTTCGTCGATCCAGGCAATGACCCGGACTGCCGCTTCTTCACTGATCAGCGGACCGACATCGGTGCTCTCGTCCAGAACGCTGCCGACCTTGAGTTTCTGCACCCGCGCAACGAGGGCGGAAAGGAATTTCTCGTACGCGCTCTCTTCCACCAGAATGCGTTGCACCGAGATGCAGGACTGGCCAGCATAGCCAAAGCCGCCGGTCACGCAGCGATCCGCGGCATATTCCACATTGGCGTCCGCGCAAACGATCACGCCGGCATTGCCGCCCAGTTCCAACACCACTTTTTTCTTTCCCGATTTTTGCTTGAGCGCCCAGCCCACCGCGGTGCTGCCCGTGAAGCTGAGCAGCTTCAGGCGGTCGTCGGAAACCAGTATGCCCGCGTCGTCATTGGAAAGGGGGAGAACATTCAGCGCGCCGGCGGGCCACCCGGCCTGCTCGATGAGCTGGGCCAGACGCAGCGAGGTGAGCGGCGTTTGCGGCGCGGGTTTTAGCACGATGGTGCATCCGGCGGCGATGGCCGGAGCTAATTTGTGGGCCACCAGATTGATGGGAAAGTTGAAAGGGGTTATCGCCGCGATGGGCCCGAGCGGAAAGCACCGGACAATACCCCATCGCCCGGCGGTGGACGCTTGCCAATCGAGCGGGAGGTACTCGCCTCCCACGCGCACGGCCTCTTCGGCAGCCACGCTGAAGGTGAAGACGGCGCGATCCACTTCCACGCGCGCGGTCTTGATGGGCTTGCCGGCTTCCAGCGCCACCAAGCGGGTCAGTTCTTCGTGGTGCTTCTCGATTCCCGCGGAGATGGCGCGCAAAATGCGCTGGCGTTCGTAGCCACCCATCCGCCGGGTGACTTCAAAAGCGCGCGTGGCAGCGCGGATGGCCGTTTCGGCGTCCGAAGAAGTTGCCCGGTAGGTGGCGCCGACGCGCTGGCGAGTCCCTGGCGAAAATATCTCGATGCGCTCACCGTCATTGCGCCATCGACCGTCGAGAAGAAAGCCCAAATGGATGGATTCGATTGCTGCCGGCATATTTTCCTACGCGTGGGAAAGCGCGGCCTGCCTGGATTGCGCAACCGCTGCCAGGCCCGCTTCGATTACGCCCAGACCTTCCTCAAATTGCTCGTCCGTAACAACCAGGGGAACCAGAATGCGGATGACATTATTAAAGGTTCCGGCGGTGATGGTGATAAGCCCGTGCTCGTAGCAGAACTGCGCCAACTGTTTGGTTTCGGCGTCGGCGGGTTCGCGAGTGGCGGCGCTGCGCACCAATTCCATGGCGCACATTCCCCCCAATCCGCGAACATCGCCAACCAGCGGCCATTTTTTCTGCCAGCCGCGGGCGCGAGATTCAAAGCGGCGGCCAATCTCGAACGAACGGGCGAGGAGATTCTCTTTTTCGATGGTTTCGATGGCAGCGAGCGCGGCCACGCAGGAAAGGGGATGGCCGCAGAAGGTGCCCCCGAGCGCACCGGCACCAGGCGCGTCCATGATTTCCGCGCGGCCGGTGACAGCGGCGATGGGCATGCCACCGCCGAGCGATTTGGCCATGGCAATCAGATCCGGTTCTATGCCGAAGTGTTCGCTGGCAAACCATTTGCCGGTGCGGGCAAAGCCGGACTGCACTTCGTCGGCGATGAATAGAATCCCGTGCTGGCGGCAAATCTTTTGCAGCAGCGCGAAGTAGTCTTTGGGAGGAACGATGAATCCGCCTTCCCCCAGCACGGGTTCGGCGATCACCGCGGCCACGGATTCGGGCGCGACGCTGCGCTTGAAGGCGTCCTCCAGGTGATGAGCGAATGTTTCCGCCGTTGCGCTTTTCTCCGAGCGGTACGGATAGGCAAAGGGAATGCGGTAGACATCGCTGGCGAAGGGTTGAAAGCCCGCCTTATAAGGATGCGTTTTGCTGGTCAGGGTCATGGTCAGAAGCGTGCGGCCATGGAAGGCGTCCTCGAAGCAAATGACGGCGGGACGTTTGGTATGGGCCCGCGCGATTTTTACGGCGTTTTCCACGGCTTCCGCGCCGGTATTTACGATGATGGTTTTCTTGGCGGCCTTGCCGGGGGCCAGCGAGTTTAACTTCTCGGCTAACGCGATGTAGCTTTCGTAGGGGGTGACCGCGAAGCAGAGGTGCAAGTGTTTTTCGATTTGCTCGCGTAAAGCGGAAGTCACGCGCGGTGAGCGGTGGCCGATGTTGAGGCAGCCGATGCCTCCGGCAAAATCGATGTAGCGATTGCCGTCCACGTCCTCCAGCGTCGCACCTTCCGCGGAGGCCATGAAAATGGGTGCGCTGTTGTACGGCCCGCGAGGCACCGCGGCTTGGCGCCGGGCCATCAAGGCGCGGGAACGAGGTCCGGGAATTTCCGTGCGAATCTGAATCGTAGGCATTTCAGTACCACCCGATGGGAGTTTCGTCGAGGTTCACGAACACTTGCTTGGTTTCAAGATATTCTTCCAGGCCCCAGGGACCGAGCTCGCGCCCGAACCCGGACTGCTTGTAGCCGCCCCAGGGAGCTTCCACGTAAGTGGGCTGCATATGATTGACCCACACGATGCCGGCGCGCAGGGACTTCACCACACGGAAAGCTTTATAGATGTCGCGGGTCCAGACCGCGGCGGCCAAACCGTAGGGTGTATCGTTGGCGATGCGAATGGCGTCGGCCTCCCCGTCGAACGGAATTACGGATGCAACCGGGCCGAAAATTTCTTCGCGCGCGATGCGCGCGCTGTTTTCCACGTCGTAGAAAATAGTGGGCTCCAGGTAATAGCCTTTGCCAAATTGCTTCGGACGGCCGCCGCCGATGGCGACTTTGGCTTCTTTCTTACCTAGTTCGAGATAGGAATGCACCCGGTCGTATTGTTCCTTGCTGACCAGCGGACCCATCTTGGTTTCGCGCTCGAGGGGCGGGCCGAGCTTGATGTGCTTGGCTTTCTCGGTCATGGATTCGACGAACCTGGAGTAGATTTTTTTCTCGACCAGGATGCGGCTGCCGGCGGAACAGACCTCGCCCTGGTTGATGAACACGCCGAAGAGGGCGCCATCGATGGCGGCTTCCCAGTCGGCTTCGGCAAAGAAAATATTCGGCGATTTGCCGCCAAGCTCGAGGGTTACGCGTTTCAATGTGTCGGCGGCGCTCTTGACGATGATTTTGCCGACCGCGGCGCTGCCGGTGAAGGCCACTTTGTCGACCCCCGGATGCGCTACCAACGCGGCACCGGCGGTCTCGCCGAAGCCATTGATAATGTTGACAACTCCAGGTGGCAGGCCCACTTCTTCCAACCAATTGGCCAACTCCAACGCGGTCAGCGGAGTTTGCTCGGCGGGCTTGAGAATGCAGGTGCAACCAGCGGCGAGCGCAGGCGCCAGCTTCCAGGCGGCCATGAGCAGCGGATAGTTCCAAGGAATGATTTGCGCGGCCACGCCCATCGGCTCGCGCAGGGTGAAACTCAGCGCGTTGGCCGGCACGGGATTGACGTGCCCGAGGATCTTGGTGGCCAGACCGCCGTAGTATTCGAAACAGGTGGCCACGTCGGCGATGTCATATTCGGCTTCCACGATGGGCTTGCCGGTGTTGCGGGATTCGAGGTCGGCAAGGCTGGCGGCATTCTGGCGAATTTTCTCGGCCAGCTGGAACAGAATACGGCCACGATCCTGTGCGGTGGTTTTCGACCAGGGACCGGAGTCAAAGGCTTCGCGCGCGGCTTTTACCGCGGCGTCGACATCTTTTTTATCGGCGGCGCTGACCCGAGCGATTACTTCTTCGGTGGAAGGATCGTAAACGGGAAAGGTTTCTCCCGATGCGCTGGGGACGAATTGGCCGTTGACATAATTTTTGCAAGTGCGAACTTCCGCCTTTACGCTGCTGGACATTACCACCTCCCCATTCCTTTCCGCACCGGCAACAACAATCTATCCTGCCGCGGCCACTTCATTCAATTTTCGCGCCGCTTTGCGCCGGCCGTACACAAAAAAGAAAAACGCCGCCAAGCCCACAAACAGGAGCGTGCCGCCGAACATCCAGACCTCGTAAGAGAGGATGGAGGTGATCTGCGCGGCGGGGAAAAAGGCCAGCGCGATGCCCAGGGTGGTGGTGACCAGCCCGCTGGCCCCGGCAAAAAGCAAGGTGAGCTTTCCGTATTGCACTTTGCCGAAGTCCGGAGCGGCGGCAATTTTCAAGAGCGCTCCGAACATGTACAAGAAGGGAACCAACTGCAGCACAACCGCGAGCGATAGGAGCTTCTGAAACGTTTCCTGAACGCCGGCGGCGGTAAAGTTCACCACCACCAGGATGAGCGACACCGCGGCGTGCACGATCAGCGCGGCATAGGGCGTGGAATATTGCGGGTGGACGCGGCCGAGCCAGGAGGGCATGTAGGAATCGAGCCCGGCCACAAAGGGAATGCGCGCGGAGCCGGCCAGCCACGCGGAGCCGATGCCGGCGATGGAAAGGCTGAGCAAAAACGCAAAGGGCGCGACGATCCAGGAAGCTCCCACGCGCTGGGCCATGTGACCCACCGCCTGCACGATGCCCTGCAGGACGCTGATGTCTTCCTTGCGGACGGCGATGAGCAGGGTGAGGGTCGCGCCGATGTAAAGGAGGCCGGAAAGAACGCCGCCCCAGGCCACCGCGCCGGGCAGGATGCGGCGGGGATTTTCGATTTCGTCGCCCATGACCGAGGCCAACTCCAGCCCAACCAGGCCAAAACAGATGACGCCGAAGGAGTTCATCAGAAAGCGGGGATTGGCGGGGATGTGGAAATCGGCGGAGGTGACGCTGGTGCCGAAGCGCAGCAAAACGAGGAAGCCGAGGCCGATTAATACGGCGGCAGCAAAGAAGGTGCCGATGGCGCCGAAATTGTTGATCCACTTGCCCACGCCCAGGCCAATGATGTTGAGGACCACCAGGATGGCGAGGAGCACGATGGAGGCGGTGAGCGCGAAAAGTTTGTTGTCGGCCAGGGACTGGTGCCCGGGGCCGAGAACGAAAACGGAGACGCCGACGAAATACAGCATGATGGTGGGGACGTACATCATGTTATTGGTCCAGTAGCACCAGCCGGACAAAAAGCCGTGAAAATCGCCAAAGACTTCCTTGGCCCAAAGATAGACGCCGCCCTCGCCGGGGTAACGCTGCGCCAGTTCGATCACGGCAATGCCCTGGGGCCAGAAAAATAAAATCAGGGAAATGACCCACAGCCAGACGGTGACGCCGCCGTTGGCGGCAATGGAGGGGACGACATTGAGGTTGAAGACGGCGACGACAAACAAAAGAATCAGGTCCCAACGCCGTAAGACCCGCCGTAAACGCGGCGGCTGGCGGTCCGCCGGCGAAATCGGCGTGATCCCCTCGTTGGGCAACGTGTTCTCCGTCCGGGCGGTGGAAGCGGTGCAGCCGCCGGGTTGAATCAGTGTCCGGCCGAGCTGGCTGCGGCGGCGCCGCGCTCGTGTTGAGCCTGGGCCAGGGCCGGAGCGATATCCTCAAACGCGGCGAGATGCTTGTCAATGTCGGCTTCGGTGTGCTGGACGGAGATGGTCCACTGCTCGTCCCACCAATAGGGTTGCGCGAGGACGCCGCGATTGACCATGGCGAACCAGTATTGGCGCCAGAGGTCGACATCGATGGTGGTCCAGTCGCGGTAGTTGCGAATTTCCCTGGGATACAACATGAGAGCGCCGTTGACGCCGGCGCTTGCAACGTAGGCTTGCAAGCCGGATTTTGCGACGACCTTGCGATAGCCTTCGGTAAGTTTCTTGCTCAGCTTGTCGACGTGGGCGTAGGTTTCGCGGGTGAGCACTTCGCGAAAGGTGGCCAGGCCGGCGGCCATGGAGATGCGGTTGGTGTTGTAGGTGCCGCCGTGAAAAACCTTGTGCTGGGAAATGAGATCCATCACCGCGCGGCTGGCGCCAAATGCGCCGAGCGGTGCGCCGCCGCCGATGGACTTGGCCAGACAGATGAGGTCCGGCTTGACGCCGAAGAAATCGCTGGCGCCGCCCCAGGCCAGCTTGGCGCCGGTCTTGACTTCGTCGAAGATCAGCAGCGCACCATTTTTGTTGGCTATATCGCGCAGGCCCTGCAAAAAACCTTTCTGCGGCATACACAGGCCGACGTTCATCAGAATGGGCTCGAGGATAATGGCGGCAATCTGGCCGGGAAATTGTTTGAAGCGATATTCCACGCTGGCCAGATCGTTGAAGGTGGCGACGGGGACATTATCGACGCTGGCTTTGGGAACGCCGAGGCCGCCGGGGACGGAAGCCGGAGCGTTGATGTCGCCGTAGTCTTCGGCCTTGGGTTTTACGCTGACCAGCGCGGTGTCGTGCAGGCCATGGTAGGAGCCTTCAAATTTGAGAATTTTGTCGCGCTTGGTGGCGGCACGGGCCATGCGGCAGGCATGCATGGTTACTTCCGTCCCACTAGAGCCGAAGCGCACCATCTCCACCGGGTAGCGCGCGCAGATTTCCTCGGCAAGTTCCCACTCCATCTCGTGAGGCATGCCGAAGGTGGTCCCGACGCGGAGGGCTTTCTCGATGGCCTTCACGACCGCGGGATGGCAGTGCCCGGCCATCAGCGCGCCAAAGCAGAGGTTGTGGTCGATGTATTCGTTGCCGTCGATATCGCGAAGCTTGCTGCCCTGGCCGTCCTTTACAAAGAGCGGGTAAGGGTCGTACGCGCGATAGTTGCTGGCCACGCCGAGAGGAATGCGCTGTAAAGCGCGAGCGTGGGCCGCGGCGGACTTCGGCGTACGCTTTTCATAAATGGCGATTTCCTTTTGCAGTGCGTCATGCATGACGAACTCCGTAATTCAGCAGGTCTGTTCCCTGCAGTCAGTATGTAGCAAAGATATTTTCCGGGCGAGCGAAAGCGCGGCTGGATCTGAGCCGCGCCTGCTCGCTACCGATTTTCAACGGCCCTAGAACGACAGCTTGAGAGCGAACTGCATCAAGCGCGGGTCGCGGGCACGCTTCACGCGACCGAAATCTGTGCCGTCGGTGAAGTTCCCATCGGGCTGGAAGAACTGGGCGTGGTTGAAGGCGTTGAACAATTCGCCCCGGAATTCCAGCTTGAAACGTTCGTTGAGCGGCGTGATCTTGAGAAAAGCCATCTCCCAGTTGTTGATGCCGGGTCCGCAGCAAACGGTTCGCGGCGCGTTACCGATGGTGCCGGGGGCGACGGTGTCTTCAGTGAACGCGCTGGGGTTGAATCCCAGGTTTCCTGGACCGCGCGGATCAAGCTTCTGGAACGGCGCAGCAATGTTGGGCTGGCCAGGGGTCTCGAAGTCAAAGCTGGACTGCAGCTCGATGTCGTCCTGCTCGGTGATGCGGATCGGGAAGCCGGACTGGAAGGTGGTGATTCCCGACATGGCCCAGCCGTCCAGCGCTTTGCCTTTGAAGCCTTCGTAATGCGGAACCGGGAACTCCCAGTAATAGCTGAAGACAAAACGATTCCGCGCGTCGAACAAGGAGAGGGAGCGGTCGCGCTTGGGGTTAACCGGGTCGACCAAGCTTTCAAAGGTGGATGCGTTGTCGATGGACTTCCCGAGCGTGTAAGCGGCTTCAAACTGCAGGCCGTGCGAGAAGCGCTTCTCCAGGCTGGCCTGGAATCCGTTGTAGGCGGAGTTGGAGATGGTGTTCTGTGTAAAAATGTCGGAGATGACCGGGATGCCGTCGGAGGGACAGCCGTTGCCGCTCAGCGGATCGCAGAACGGAGAGGAGTAGGGCCGAGTGCCAACCAGCGTAATCGGTGTGCCGCCGGCCGCCCCGGTGATGGTGCAGGCCGCTGGCGCGTTGGCGATGGGGCAAGGAATGTTTGGGCCGCCAGGCGTTTTGGGCGGAGCGTACGGTAGATGGAAGGTCTGGCCGGCGGGAAGGGTGAATGTGTAGGGGCTGTCGGCCAGAAAGGGCCCGCACGCAACACTTGGATCATTGATTGCGGCGGATACGGCCTGCAGGTCGAGGCAGGTCTGCGGATTCCCCGGATTGAGATCCTGGGATGCCAGCAGGCGGTGACCCTGGCGCCCAACATAGGCCATGGTCAGGACCATATCCCTGGTCACTTCGCGTTGAATGGTCAGATTGTATTGCTCGGCGTATTGCGTGCGCGGATTTTGCGCGGCTTGGCCGAACAGCAAGATGGGGCGGAACACGGACCAATCGACGGATTGACCGCGGGGCGGATTGAGAATGCCGTTGAAGGGATTAGGGAACGTCGTCTGGCCATCCTGACCGAGGAAGGGGGTGTTGAACTGGGTGTTGAAGACGAAGGTGCTGCCGCCAAAGGGCGGTTCGGCGCTGAATTGCTCGAGCACCAACTGCTCGACGGGGTTGTAGAAAATTCCGTAACCGGCGCGGATGCTGGTCTTCCCGGCGCCGCCAAACAACTTGCCCAGGAATCCATCCTTGGCGTCCGGGCTCCACGCGACTCCGATGCGGGGAGCAAATGATTTGTAGTAGGTGTTGGACAAGCCGTTGGGAATGCCTTTGTCGCCGGGAACGACGAGGCCCAGCGGGAATACCGCTTGCGCCGAACCGCCGGGATTGCAATTCGCGTCGGGGTAGCCTAGCGATGCCTGAGTGGTGGCCGATAATTGGCAAGGATAGATGCTGGTGGCCTGCCCGGGACGGAAGGTTTGCACTTTTTGCCCGGCGTCCGCCAGCGGCGTGTTCAGTTCCCAGCGCAAACCGTAGTTCAGGGTTACGTTGGGCCGGAGCTTGTAACTGTCTTGCGCAAACAGGTAGAGCGATTTGGTTCTAACCCGTTCCTCCTGGGCGGAACCCTGGCCGTATTCATCCGGCAATCCGAGCAGATAGTTGGGAAACAGATTAACGGCGCTGCAGACGCCGGAGGTGGGATCGATGGTGCCCAGGCAGGGATCGTTGGGCCCGCCACCGAAGTAGAAGTATTGTCCACTGACGTCGAAATAGAGCGTCTGGTCGAACTTCTGGTAGCGAGCGTCGCCGCCAAACTTCAAATCGTGCTTGCCAATGGTCTTGCTGAAATTGTCGGACCACTGGAAAGTGTTGCCGACCTGCGGGAGCTCACCCTCAAAATTGTTGCCGATGTTGAAGCCGCCGGAAATGTTGACGAAAGGAACGCCTTCGCGAGTAGCCCCCAGTCCAGGATGGATGCCCAGGTCAGGATTGGCGGGGTCGGCGAAACAATTGGCTGCCGGGACAGTTTTGCAAGAGTCTTGCACCAGAGCGGTGTGCTGCGGATGCAAAAATGTTCCCTGTCCTTCGCGGAACATGGTGAATCGCGCCTCGTTCACGGCGGTCGGACCAATGGTCCAGGTATGGCTGATGTTGATTTGCTGGATGCGCTCGTCGGTCAGATCGCCAAAGCCGGGCAGGTTCGCGCCGCCGGACTGGAAACGGGCAAAAGGCTTGGCCAGATAATGGTCGGTCAAATAGTAGTACCCGGTCAGGCGCTGATTGTTGGTCAACTGGTGGTCGACCTTTAGGGTGAACTGATTGCTGCGCTCGTGACCCAGCGGGACCCCTTGGAACAGGCTGTCACCGATATTGGCCTGGGGCACGAACTGATTCATCAGGTCCAACGCGGTTTGGTCCATGCAGGCGGTGGGAATCTGATTGCTGGTGAAGATATTCGCGTAGGGCGTACCGTCCGGAATATTGGAGCCACGTCCGAGGGCGGTCAAACATCCGGGGCGGTTGTTCAGGATGTTGGCATTGGCCAGGGTGCCGGCAAAACCGGGATCGGCGGAGAAATCGCCGAGCCGCTCGGCCGCGGTAGGAACGGTTACGGTATCGCCGGAGGTGCCGCGGCGAATGCGGTCGCCTTCGTAGCTCGCGAAAAAGAACGTTTTATCTTTCTTGATCGGACCGCCGAGCGTGGCGCCAAACTGATTCTGCAAGTAAGAGAGCTTGCTGGTGTCGAAAAAACCTCTCGCATTGAGGGCGTCGTTCCGGAAAAATTCGTAGGTGCTGCCGTGAAAATCGTTGGTGCCGGACTTGGTCACCACATTCACGACGGCGCCGGAGTTGCGGCCATATTCGGCGTCAAAGGTGTTGGTCAAAACGCGAAATTCGGCGATGGCATCCGGGGATGGCTGAATGGCGGGCAAGCCGGCAAACTGATCGTTGCCATCGCCGCCGTTGACAGTGAAATTGTTGTCGCGGCCGCGGCCGCCGTTCACGCTGACCACGCCGGCACGATCGCTGCCATACACGGTGTCCAAACCGACCTGCGACTGCACACCAGGCTGAAGCTGAAGCAACTGATAGGTGTCGCGCTGAGAGAGCGGCAATTGGCTGATCGCACGTTCGTTCACCACCGCACCCAATTGCGTGGAAGTGGTATCGACCAGGGGCGGAGCGCCAGTGACTTCCACGGTCTCGGTGGATCCGCCCAACTGCAAGGGGATATCCAGGTTTACCACCTCATTGAGGTTGACCACCAAACCCTTGCGCAGGTATTTCTTGAAGCCCTGCTGGCTGACCTCGATCTGATAGGTGCCTACCGGCACTTCCAGGAAAATATATTCGCCGCTGGCGGCGGATTCGGTGTCGCGCTGCAGCCCGTTGGCCTCATTGGTGATCTGCAATTTGGCGCCGGTGACCGAACCGCCGCTGGGATCAGTGACCGTGCCGCGAATGCGCCCGCCGGTGCTCTGCGCGCTGGTAGAAATCACAGCTGGAAAACAAACCAGAACCAGCCAACAGAGTACAATCGCGCTGGAACGAACGAGGAGATGCTGGTGACCGCCGACTTCAACCTTCATGAACTCACCCCTTACCTGAAGAATTCTGAAGCGAGGACCGATTCTTCGAGGTTGCTCCACTTGGTGAACCTTACTATAATCCAGTAAACTTAGAGAAAGCCGGGACGCGTGTCAAGCAGAAAGAATTTATCCAAAGCATCAGCAAGACAGGGAGCGGGAAGGCTGCTGCGCATCAGTGAGGTGTCGCGGCGGGTGAAGATTTCGTCGTCGGCGTTGCGCGCGTGGGAACAACTGGGACTGGTAACTCCGCAGCGGACCAAGAGCCGCTATCGTCTTTACAGCGAAGCGGATGTCCGGCTGTTGCAACGCGCGCTGTTCCTGCGCCGGGCCCGCGGATTGAATCCGGCGGCGATCGTGCATGTGCTGAAGCGGCAGGGCGCGGTGGCCCTGCCGGCGGAAGCCGCTTCGCTCCCGGGCCAGCGGTTCCGGCGGCTGCGGACGCGGCGCGGGCTGTCCCTGGCACAAGTGGCTCGCGCCACCGGGGTTTCCGTGGGCTTTCTGAGCTCGCTGGAACGCGGGCAGATGCGCTCTTCGGTGGCCACATTGCGGCGCATCGCGCGGTTCTATCGCACCAACATCCTTTCGCTGTTTGAAACGGCGGGAGAAAACCCGCGGCTGGTGCGTCCCGAGCAGCGAAAAATTCTGGAGACGAATGCCGGCGTGCGCATGGAACTGCTGGCTTGGGGAAATACGGCCATGGAACCGCATCTGTTCCGGGTGAAACCCCGGGGCGGCAGCGGCGAATCCTATACCCACGAAGGCGAGGAATTTCTCCACGTTCTTCGCGGGAACTTCGAAATCTGGTTGGGCAACAGCGAACATTATCGCCTGAAGGCGGGCGATAGCTTGTACTTTGAAAGCTCCACGCCGCATCGCTGGCGCAATCCGGGACGGGCGGAAGCGTGGCTGTTATGGGTTAATACGCCGCCCACGTTCTGATTTTTCTGAAGAATTAGTTTGGGAACAAGGAGTTCATCCAATGGGCGGCTTTGAGAGACGGCTTGGCGTTTTACTCGCTTTTGCGTTCACCGTTCCGGCCTGGGCGCAAACGCCTGACCCAGCGGATACCATCATCACGCATGGCAAGATATATACGCTCGATGCGAAGCATCCCTGGGCGCAGGCGGTGGCGATCACGGACGGCAAAATCGCCGCCGCGGGCGATGAGACAGAAATCGACAACCTGCGCGGACCGCGAACGAAAGTAATTGACGCGGCCGGCCGTTTGGTCCTTCCGGGCTTTGTCGATTGCCACATCCACTTCCTCGACGGATCGTTCAGCCTCGGCCGGGTCAATCTGGAAGGGGCGAAAGATCCCGCCGACATCCAGCAGCGCTTGCGCGAGTACAGTGCGAAGCATCCCGGAAACAATTGGATACTGGGGCGCGGCTGGAATTACGCCATGTTTGGCGCGGAAGCTTTACCGCACAAGAAATACTTGGACGAGATTTTCCCGGACCGCCCGGTCTTCCTGGAAGGCTACGATGGGCACACCTACTGGGCCAATTCCAAGGCGCTGGCTATGGCCGGAATTACCAAGGACACTCCCGATCCAGCGAATGGCGCGATTGTCCGCGATGCAAGAACGCGTGAAGCCACTGGAGCACTGAAAGAGTCGGCGCAGACGCTGGTAGCGCGAATTGTTCCCGAGCCTTCGCGTAACGAAAAACTCGCTGCGCTTCGCGCCGGAATGCGCTGGGCCAATGAACATGGACTCACGCGGGTGCACAGTGCCGGCGGTGATTTTCCGGAGCTCGCGCTTTACGATGAACTGCGCCGGCAAGGCCGGCAGACGCTGCGTTTTTACATCGCTTACTTTCTGAATCCGCCCAAGCTTCGCGCGCAAGACCTGGAGGCTATCGAAGCGGCGCAAAAGAAATATCGCGACGATTGGATGGACACCGGCGCGGTAAAGATGATGATCGACGGCGTGGTCGAATCGCACACCGCGGCGATGCTGGAACCCTACAGCGACGACCCATCGACGAAGGGCAAGCTCTTTTGGGATCCCGCCAACTACGGTACGGCGGTTACGGAACTCGATCAGCGCGGCTTGCAAGTGTTCACGCACGCCATCGGCGATTATGGAGTGCGTACCGCGCTAGACGCTTACGAGCACGCCGAAGAGACCAATCACACGCGAGATCGCCGCCCGCGCATCGAACACATCGAAACGGTTACCGCTGCGGATATTCCGCGCTTCGGCAAGCTGGGGGTGATCGCCAGCATGCAGCCGCTGCATTCGTATCCGGATGCCGACACGCTGGAGGTCTGGGCGCGCAATGCGGGGCCCGACCGAGCATCGCGGGCCTGGGCGTGGAAGAACATTGCGCAGGAGGGCGGGCAGTTGGCGTTCGGCAGCGACTGGCCGGTGGTGACGCTGAGTCCGTGGGAAGGCATACAAACAGCGGTCACCCGGCAGACCACCGAAGGCAAGCCGGAAGCGGGGTTTGTTCCGGAGCAGCGACTCACGGTGGAGGAAACGGTGCGCGGGTATACTCTGGGCGCAGCTTATGCGGGGCGCCGCGAAAAAACGGAAGGCTCCATCGAGCCCGGCAAACTGGCCGACCTGATTATCATCTCGCAGAATATTTTTGAAATTGATCCGCATCGCGTCGCGGAAACGAAGGTCTTGACCACCATGGTCGGGGGCCGGGTAGTGTATCAAGCGCCAGCAAAGTAAAAACTAAGGATCAACTATCATGACGCGACGCTTGCTGCCGTTCTGCACCGTTCTCCTGGCCGTTGCACTTGGTGCGTGCAAATCGAAAACGGAGACGCTGAGCCTGCTGGTGTGGGAAGGCTACGCCGATCCTTCCTTCGTGCAGCCGTTCGAGCAATCGCACCATTGCAAAGTCGTGGCTGCCTACATGGGATCGAGCGATGAGCTGGTGGCCAAGCTGCGCGGCGGCAGCGCTTCCAACTATGACGTCATCTCGCCTTCCAGCGACGTGGCAACTTCCATCGTACGGGCGGGCCTGGCTGCTCCGTTAGATCTTTCCAAGATTCCGTCTTACGGACAGCTGTCCGCCATGTTGCGCGATTCTCCCTTAGTTAAAGCAAATGGTCAGACCTACGGCGTGCCTTTCGTGTGGGGGCCGAATCCCTTGCTTTACGACACTACCGCCTTCGCGCAAGCGCCGGATTCCTGGAGCGTGCTGTGGGATCCGAAGTACAAAGGCAAAATTGCGCTGTGGGACGAACTCTCCAGCGTGTATATGGCCGCGCAGGTTCTTGGCTACGACAAGCCCGATCCAAAGCAACTCTATAATCTCAGCGACGCGCAACTGGAAGGGGTAAAGAAGAAATTGATCGAGCTGAAGCCGAATATCCGGAAGTATTGGTCGACCGGCGGAGAGCTCACCAACCTTTTTCAGAACCATGAAATCATCGCGGCCATGGGGTGGCCGCTGATAACCAATCAGCTGCGCCAAGTGAATTTCCCGATAGCCGAAACGATTCCAAAAGAAAACACGACGGGTTGGATCGATCATCTGATGATCACGGCTGCCAGCAGTCATAAAGAGCTGGCCCAGCAATTTCTGGAATACATGGAGCAGGCGCAGACCCAGAAGCTGGTCACCGACGTGACCCATTACACGCCCGCGAATCCGAGCACTTCCGCGCTGCTCACGGCTGAAGAGCGCAAGCGCCTGCATCTGGACGATCCCGAGGAATACATGAAGCGGATTTACTTCTGGCAGGATGTTCCGCGGCGGGCCAAGTACAACGAAATCTGGAATGAGGTCAGGAGCGCGCAGTGAGCGGCGCGGGCGCCATCTCGCCGCGAGTGGCGAAGCCAGGGGGCGCGGCGCTACTTGACGTGCGCGGGATTGCCAAGAGCTTCGGACGCGCCGAGGTGCTGAAGAGTATTTACCTGCAGATTGCGCCCGGGGAATTCCTGACCCTGCTGGGCGAGAGTGGATCCGGGAAAACCACGCTACTTCGCTTGATCGCCGGGTTCGAACAGCCGACCTCCGGCGAAATCTGGATGAACGGCGAACATCTCGACGCCCTGCCGGCAAACAAACGACAGGTCAACACGGTGTTTCAAAATTATGCGCTGTTCCCGCATTTGAATGTGCGGGAGAACGTGGCGTATGGACTGCGCGTCAAGGCTGCGCCAAAAGCGGAAATCGCCGGCCGAGTCGAAGAAGCCCTGGGCATGGTGAAAATGAGCGATTTCGCCGGGGCACGGCCGGCGACGCTTAGCGGCGGCCAGCAGCAGCGTGTGGCGCTGGCTCGCGCGCTGATCAATCGTCCGCAACTTTTGCTGCTGGACGAGCCGCTGTCCGCGCTGGACGCCAATCTGCGCAAGCGGATGCAGGGCGAATTGAAAGCGCTGCAACGGGAAATCGGCATCGCCTTCTTGTTTGTTACTCACGATCAGGACGAGGCCATGGCGCTCTCGGATCGCATTGCTCTGCTGCGTAACGGAGCGTTGGAGCAGATCGCTTCACCGCGCGAAATTTACTCGCGGCCGGCGACGGCCTATGCGGCGGAATTCATCGGACAAACCAATCTGCTGCGCGGCGAAGTCGCAAGCGGCATCGCCCGCTGCGGCACGCTGGAATGGCCCACGCTGCAAAGCAGTGGACCCGCAGTTTTCTCTTTGCGGCCGGAGGCGATCCAACTGGCGGAGACGGCGCAGCAACTGCCGGACGGCGTCCGCTTTCGGGGAAGGATTCAGCAGCAGACTTACGGCGGGGCGAGCGAACTGCTGGAAATCGATGGTGGAAGCGGACATGTCGTGCGCGCCAGAATCCCGGTTAGCGGTCCGCTTAGCGGCGAGCACGAATTCATTTTTTCGGCGGCCGATGCGGTCCGGGTGTCGGAGTCCGCCGCAACTCGAGAGCCACTTGGCGCGAATCGCGAGTCGAAATAAAATGTACTCCCGGGCGTACAAAGCGCTGGTCTCGGTTCCACCGCTGTTGTGGGTGTGCTTTTTTCTCCTGCTTCCTTATGCGTTGCTGTTCGCGCACAGTTTCTGGCAGGTTCGCGACGGCTTCGTGGTTCACCATTGGAACCTGCAAAACTATCGGACGTTGACCAGCAATCCGCTTTACGTCCAGGTTTTCCTGCGCACTGCGCGCATCGCCGCCGCCGTGACATTTTTCTCCCTGCTTCTCGGCTACCCGCTGGCGTACTACTTATCCTTTCACGCCGGGCCGCGAAAGGAGCTGCTCTATCAACTGGTGATCGTACCGCTGTGGGTCAGCTACCTGGTTCGTGGGTACGCGTGGAAAACCATTCTGGGCAGCGATGGGGTGCTGAACGGTTTTCTCCAATATCTGCACATCACCCACGAACCGGTCAGTTTCTTTCTGTACAGCCCGTTCGCCGTAGTTCTGATGCTGACGCACATCTATACGCCATTCGTATTTCTGCCGATCTACGCGGCGCTTGAGCACATTCCCCGGCCGCTGGTTGAAGCTTCGCAAGATCTGGGGGCCGGCGCCCGCGCCACATTCTTCCGTGTGATCCTGCCGCTTTCCATTCCCGGACTGCTAGCCGGAGCCACGTTTGCTTTCGTTTTGTCGCTAGGCGATTTCCTCGCGCCGCTGCTGGTTGGCGGCCCATCCGCCACGATGATCGCCAATATCGTGCAAAGCCTTTTTGGAGCCGCTTACGATTGGCCGTTGGGCGCCGCGATTTCCGTCTGCATCCTGGTGGTCACGGTGTCGCTGCTGTTGGCCACCGAGCGGATCGAGAAGCACTGGTCGTTTCGATGAGTTCCGCGAAGAAGCATCAGGGCTGGGCATTGCTCACGGTTTACGCCGTCCTGGTTTTCGGTTTCATTTACTCGCCGATCGTGGAGTTGATTGTTTACTCCTTCAATCGAGACGGTGTTGGCGGCTTTCCGCCGCGACACTTTACCGTGGACTGGTACCGGCAATTGTTCGGCGACGCGGCCATTTGGGACGCCGTCAGCAACAGCCTGGTGGTTGCCGCGGCCAGCGTGGCGTTGGCGCTGAGCCTCGGTCTGCTTGCCGCGTTGGCCCTGGACCGCGCCGCCTTTCCCGGCAAAGCGCTCTTCCGCCGCCTGGTCCTGCTTCCGCTGATTCTTCCCGGCATCATCACGGGATTGTCATTGCTGATGTTCGCGGTGTTTGCCGGAATGCAGCTGAGCCTGCTCACCGTTTTTCTGGGTCACGGCACGGCGCTTATTTCCGTAGCCACCACCGAGATATTCGCCGGACTGCAAAAGCTGGATCGGGCGCAAGAAGAAGCCTCGCTCGATCTGGGGGCCACGCCATGGCAAACATTCTGGCGAGTTACGCTTCCCAATCTCAAGCTATCGCTCATTGCCGCGGGGCTGCTGATTTTCACTCTTTCGATGGACGAGATTGCGGTGACCTTCTTCCTGATCGGGCGCGACAATACCTTGCCGCTGGAAATCTGGGGACGCTTGCGCCGCGGGATCACTCCCGAAATCAACGCTATCGCCACACTTATTTTCGCCGCATCGGTTGCACTGATCGTCGCCTGGTACCGGCTGCGAGCCAGAACTTTGGGCACGCCAGCGCAAGAGCTGCTCGAACGCCCCTAGGAGAGTGCATGTCGCAAACCCGCCGTGATTTCATCAAGTTCGTGGTGGCCGGGTCGGTCACCGCCGGCTGCCCGATCGACTCCACACTAGTGGTGGCCGCGCCCCAGGGTTCTCCGCCGCCGCGGATCGACGGCGAACATAACGAGATCTGCCACCAACTGCGCGACGGCCACATTTTCGGTGGCCCCGCGCCCACGCGTGAAGTGGCCATCATCCTTATCGGCGGGGGAGTTGCCGGGCTTTCGGCGGCGTATTTCCTGCGCGGGCAGGATTTCCTGCTGCTGGAAAAGGAAGACCACTTCGGAGGCAATGCTTTCCAGGAAGAATTTGAAGGCCAGCCCTTCGCCACTGGATCGGCGTTCGCCTACCGCAACGATTACGGCGATCAACTATCGGCTGAGCTCGGTTTGAAACTGCTGCCGGTAAACAATCCTGATCCAACCATCATCAAGCAGACGTTTGTTGCGGACACCTGGAAATCGGGCATCGATCACTTGCCCTATACGAAAGACGTACGCGAAAGCTTCCGCAAGTTTCGCGACGATGTGATGAAAATCAAAATACGCGAGCGCATGGCCGAACTGGATTCCGAGGCATTCACCAAATACACTGCGGGCTACGCACCCGAAATCCAGCAATGGTGGGACGGCTACGGCCCGTCCAACTGGGGCGCCACCACGCAAGACACTTCCGCGTTCATCGGGATCGCGAGCATGCAGGACATGGCCTCCGGCGGCGAGGACCAGCGCGTGATTCTGCCCGGGGGACTGGGGTGCATCACCCACAAACTGGTGGAGGTCCTTGCACCGCAATACAGAGAGCGGCTACTGGGCAACACCGCTGTCGTCGCCGTAGTTCCCGAGAAAGAGAAAGTCCGCGTCACCTACTACCGCGACGGCAAGCTCACGACCGTTGCCGCGAAAGCGGTAATTTGTTGCGCGCCGAAACTGATCGCTTCGCGCCTCCTTTCCAACTTGCCGGCGGAACAAAAGAGCGCCATGCGACGCACGCGCTACGCACCGTATCCAGTGGTCAACGTGATCTTCGACAAGCCGGTTTACAGTCGCGGCTACGACACCTGGTGCCCCGGAGTCGCCTTCACCGATTTCATCGTGGCGGACTGGACCGTGCGCAACATCCCCGGGTATCGCCAGAAGCACAACATTCTGACGTTCTACACGCCGCTTCGCGAAAATCAGCGCTTCTCTCTGCTGGACGAAAAAAATTGCAAAGCTCTCGCCGCCCGTGTCCTCGCCGATTTCCAGAAACTGCTTCCGGAATTCGCCGCCAATCCCCTCGAAGTGCGCCTCTATCGCCGCGGCCATCCTATGTTCATGGCGGTTCCCGGACAATTCACCAGGAATCGCGTCGTGGCCGCGCAACCTATGGATCGCGTCTTCTTCGGTAATGCCGATTCCGGTGGGCCGGAATCGCTTACCAGCGAGTCCATCCGGCTCTCCAAAGCGGCCGCGGAATGGTCAGCCCAAGTCCTATCCGGCAATCCGAAGGCGAAAGCCGTGGCACAAAAGGCCTTGGCATCCGTATCCGAGTAAAGCCGTTCACGCGGTGTGGCTGACAAATTTCAGAGCCCGACTTCGAATTTGTGTGAAAAAAATATTTGGGCGAGAACTATTCGTAGCGCAGGGCTTCAACGGGATCGAGTTTCGCGGCCTTCATGGCCGGCCACACGCCGAAGATGAGGCCCACGCTCACGCTGACCACCACGCCGGCCGTCGCAGCCCACAGCGGCACGGCGCCGCGCCACTGCAACGTCAAACGGATCAGCAGCACCAGCCCGTTGACCAGCACCAGCGCGATCACGCCGCCGGAAGCAGTCAACGTCATGGCTTCGAGCAGGAACTGCCAGGTAATGTCGCTGCGGCGCGCGCCAATGGCCTTGCGCACGCCGATTTCACGGGTGCGCTCGGTGACGCTGACCAGCATGATGTTCATCACGCCCACGCCGCCGATCAGCAATCCGATGCCGCTGAGCACGATGGTCGCGACATACACCATCAGCATGATGTTGTGAAACTCCTCGACTTCCTGAGCGGCAGTGCGAATCGAGAAATTATCCTTGCCGTTGTACGGCACGTTGCGGCGGCGGCGCAGCACTTCGGTAGCCTGGTCAACGGCCTGATCGAGCATGCCGGGGTAGGCCTGTACGCGCATATTGATTTCGTCCGCGGAGGGATAAGTTTTTTTGAAAGTATTGAAGGGAATGAGCACGCGGCGATCCTCGTCGCCCATCCCAAAGCCGCCTTTGGGTTTCTCGACCACGCCGATCACTCGAAAGTCCGCACCGTCGATCATCACGTCTTTGCCTACCGCGTCGCCGGAGGGGAACAGCACCGGCGCAACGTTTTCACCCAGCATCACGACTTTCTCGCGGTGCAAGTCGTCGCCCTCGCTGATGAAGCGCCCGGCGATGGTGGAAGCGTTAGCATAGACTTGGCCGAAATTGGCTTGCACGCCGCGAAAATCCACGGCGCTGACCTCGCCGGCCTTGGTGCGCACGGTATGCTGCTGCATCCATCCGGTCTGCAAGAAGGTGGTCACGTTCTTCAACGCCGGGCAGCCGGCCATGAGCGCCTGCGAGTCTTCCAGAGTCAGCGGTTTGCGCTGCCGCTCTTCGAGCGGGACATTGCCACCATGAAAACCCTGATCCCACTTGGAGATAAAAGCAGTATCGGCGCCGAATTGCTTGATGTTGTCCTGGATGGTTTCATCGAAGCCGGTAATCAGGGCGGCGACCAGCATGATGACGCTGACACCCAGCACCACGCCGAAAACCGTGAGCCCGCTGCGCATCTTGTGGGTGCGCAACGTGTCCATCGCTTGTTTGAGATTTTCGCCGTATGCCTGCGCCATTTGGTTTTTCTCGCCGGTGCGGATTTCAGGTTTCGGCCCGCAATGCCTCGATGGGATCCAGTTTAGCCGCGCGCGTAGCCGGATAAATGCCGAAGAACAGGCCGACCGCGGTGGACACGCATAGCGAAATAATTACGGCGCTTAGGGGCATACGCACCGGGATGGAGGTCGTCGCGCCCACCAACTGCACAACAGTGTAGGCCAATAGAACGCCAATGATTCCGCCGGTTGCAGCCAACACCGCGGACTCCATCATGAATTGCAGCAAAATATGTTTTTTGCGCGCCCCCAGGGAACGGCGGATGCCAATTTCCCGGGTGCGCTCGGTTACGCTGGCCAGCATGATGTTCATGATCACGATGCCACCGACCACCAGGAACACGCTGACCAGGCTGACGGCCACGGTGGCCAACGTGCCGGTCAGGTCGTGCCAAAGCTTCATGATCGAATCCGACCCCAGAATGGCGAAATTGTCGGGAGCGTCATAGGGCAAGTGGCGCCAGGCGCGCATCAGCATGCGCGCTTCGTCCTCGCAGGCGCTCATCATTTCCGCGCTGCCGGCTTGCACGAAAATTCCTATCCAATCGCGGGGACGATGCAGCTGCTTTTCAAAGGTGTGCAGCGGGATGATCATGAAATTGTCCTGCGACTGCCCGAACGCGGTGCCGATACGCTCCGCGACGCCGATCACCTGATATTCGTGAGTTTCCGCCCGCACCGTTTTGCCCACCGGATCGACATTGGCAAACAACCGGTCGGCCACGTCGGCGCCAATGAATACCACCTCTCCGCGATGATCGTCGTCGGTCTGGTTGATAAAGCGGCCCTGCGAAACGTTGATGTTGCGCACCTCGGCGTAATTGGGCGAAACACCCATGACGTCGGTGTTCTCCAGCCGCTGATTTCCGGAGCGCACTTCAATGTTGTGGTCGTCCAGCGCGGCAACCGCGCGGGCCGTTTTCATGCTTTCGCGCATGCGTTCGTAGTCTTCCATGGTCACGAGCGGGCGCTTCTGCGCTTTGACCCAAGCATCCTGACTGGTGATGATGCCGAAGCGGTCTACGATGAAAACATTGGCGCCCAGATTGGCGATGCGGTCGGCGACATAAAAGTTCATCCCGGAAACGACGCTCATTACGACCACTAAGGTAGCCACCGCCAGGATCACCCCGAGCAGGGTAAGGAAACTGCGCAACTTATGCGCCCGCAAGGCGTCCAAGGCCAGACGCATGGTTTCGAGCGCGGTTACCGCACTGACCTTAAAGCCGGTAAGGGCAATCCGGGTCTCGCCAGCAGCAGAATTCATCCGCGGTAACCTGCTCAAACCTTCCAGTGGAGCTATATCCAACGGAGTCCTCGCTCGCTTCGCACTACGCTGGTCCTAGTCGTAATACGAGTTAAGGAGCAGATAGGTTTCCGTACCGCCCGTTTAGACGCGGAAATAGCCGCTTGGCTTTGCCCGGGAAGGCACAATCTTGCCGGACAGCGCGTAGCGGTGCCTTGGAAAGAGTGCCGCTGGGCCGGCAGGGATCGGCTATCTCATTGTATTGATTGCCGTTAAGGTAAGGTAAAGTCCGATGTCCCCACAGCCGTCGCCATTTCCCCTATGGGCACGGAGGCTGGCATCCGAATCGCGTACTTCACAAAAATCGCAGCATACTGGGGCTAGGGTTTCGAGCAAAGACCGGTGCAACAATCGGCGGGAGTCTCGAATCCAATACAAAGGTCGACGGAGCCTCACGCTATTTCCCTGACGATGCGTTCACCCCTAGTCATCCTTGTTTTGCTGCTGGCGATAGGCGCCGCACCTTCATTGGCTCAAGATGCCTCGACCGTGCTGCGCAGCGAAGTGGATGACCAGCGCGAGCTGCTGGAACGGGTGATCGCCAATCAAAAAAGAAACGACCTGGCCCAGTTCAGCTATGAGCGCCTGGAACGCCTGGAAAGCCGAAAAGGCCCGGGAGGAACGCAGCCTCCCGAGATCAAGACGAGCCGCGCTGTACCGGCCGGAACCGGGGTGGATCGCATCCCCGTAGGGCCGGACGGAAAGCCGGTGGACGCGGCGAGCTATCGAGCGGAACTGGAAAAACTGGAGCGCGCGCTTTCCTGGGCCGCGGAGGATGGCCGGGCGCAACGAGAAGCCTACGAAAAAATTGCAAAGAAGCAAAAAGAGCGTGCGGACTTGATCGACGCGACCCGCTCGGCTTTTATTTATACCTTTATGGACCGCGAGCCGCGCGGCGATCGCATGCTTTCCAAGTACCGCATGGTGCCGAACCCCGCATACAGGGCGACTTCCCGAACGACGTCGATCTTTTCCAAGGTGCGCGGCTATTTGTGGATCGACGACGACGCGGCACAAATGGCCAAGGCGGAAATCGAAGTCACCGACGACATTTCGATTGGCGGCTTCCTGGCGAAAATCTACAAAGGCAGCCACCTGGTGCAGGAACGCTATGAGGTAGTACCCGGCTTGTGGTTCGCGACTTATTCCCAATATGACTTCGACGGACGCCGGCTGTTCGTGAGTTTCGGAATTCATGAGAAGACTTTCTATTCCCAGTACCGCCGCATCGGGCCGCCCAAAGAAGCGCTGCAAGCCATCCGTGCCGAGTTGGGCAAATCAACCTCGGCCAAGGCAGATCCCTGATACGCTGGCGTTATGAACCGCCCGGTTATGCTGCCCCGGGCAGTTACGCTAGCCATCTCGCGGAAAGCTCGCCTTCCACGCAACTGTCAAATGGACAACGATTTTTGCCCGCAGTAACATTTCCACTTGCAGACCTATGGGTAAGACATTTCAGTTCCTGCCTTCATTTTCTGGCTTCGCGCTTGCAAGTGTGGTTTTGTTTGTGAGTTGCGCATGTGTCGCCTCGAATGGCGCCACCGGAGGCGTGACCGATCTGGAGGGGAAGCCGGTTGATCCTTTTCACGCGGCGCCGGGAAAAGCGGTGGTGCTGATATTTGTTCGGACGGATTGTCCCATCTCAAATCGCTACGCTCCCGCGATTCAGCAGCTCAGCGCCCGGCACGCACGCGACGCGGCCTTCTTTCTGGTTTATCCGGGCAAGAACGAGAAGCCCGATGCGATTCGCAAGCACGATCGAGAGTACGGCTGTAGATTCTCCGCTCTTCGCGATCCGCAGCATATTCTGGTGAAGCGGAGCCAGGCGGAGATCACTCCGGAAGCCGCCGTTTTTGATGCCCGGCAGCGACTGGTCTATCACGGCCGAATCGACAATCTGTACGAGGATTTTGGTCACGCGCGAAAGACCGCGACCACCCACGAACTTGCCGACGCTATTGAAGCCGCGGTGGCAGGCAAGATCCTCGGCGGAAAAGCCACCCCCGCGGTGGGTTGCTATATTTCGGATCTTGAATGACCCTGGTGTCCCGAAGATGGTTTGGAATGTTGTCGCCGTTGGCGTCCATTGCATTCGTGGCGCTGGCGATCCGCGGAGCAACGCCGGCTCCGCAGAAACCGGGGATGCCGGGCGATCCCCCGGCGCAGGTCACCTTTAACCGCGATATCGCCCCTATTCTCTATCGTGCTTGCGCGCGGTGTCACCATCCCGGTGAGGCTGGCCCATTTCCTTTGCTGAGCTACGCGGACGCCAAATCGCACGGGCGGCAGATCGCCGCGGTTACCAAGGAACGCATTATGCCGCCTTGGCTGCCTGAACCCGGCGCCTTGCAATTTGCCGATGAGTTGCGGCTCTCCGAGGACGAAATCGCGCGAATTCAGACCTGGGTGCAACAAGGAGCCGCGGAGGGAGAACGCGCGGACCTGCCTGCGGTCCCCCACTTTGCAGAGGGATGGCAACTCGGCAAGCCGGACGTCGTGGTAAAGGCTGCGAAACCCTACACGCTCCCCGCGAGCGGCGCGGACAATTACTGGAACTTTGTCTTTCGCGCGCCGGTCGATCGCACACGTTGGTTGAAAGCGATGGAAATCCGGCCAGGCGACAAACGGCTGGTGCATCACGCAAATGTCTTGGTTGACCGTCAGGAGACCGGACGTCTTCAGGAGGCCGAGCCGGGCGCGGGATTTGGCGGAATGGAGCTGACCATCGAGTCGGAAGTGTTTGACCCGGACAGCCATTTCTTGTTTTGGAAGCCCGGCTCGGTCCCCTATGTGGAACCCGATGGAATGGCTCTGCGCCTGGATAAGGACACCGACTTAATTTTGAATACGCATCTGCAGCCTTCCGGAAAACCGGAGACGATCCAGCCTACACTCGGTCTGTATTTCACGGACAAACCCGCCACCATGCATCCCATCCTGCTGCAACTGGAAAACGACCGTATGCTGGATATCCCGCCGGGCGAACAACATTTTGTGGTGACCGACGAATTTACTTTACCGGTGGACGTAGATGCCCTGGCGATCTATCCGCACGCTCACTATCTCGGAAAGGATTTGCAAGCCATCGCCAAGTTTCGGGATGGGCGCTCGGAAACCCTGATTCACATTCCGGATTGGAACCTGAATTGGCAAGCGGTGTATCGCTATGCGCAGCCAGTGCACCTGCCCAAGGGCACCACGATTGCCATGAAGTTTGTGTACGACAATTCCGCGGACAATGTCCGTAACCCGAATGACCCGCCGCAAAGGGTGGTGGCGGGGAACCGCGCGGTGGACGAGATGGCGCACCTTTGGCTGCAGGTTCTGCCGGAAGAATCCGCGCAGTCAAAATATGATCCGCGAGCGGAAATTCTGGAAGCCATGGCCAGGCACAATCTGCAAAAGAACCCTGACGACTTCGAGGCCCACTATAATTTGGCGGCTTTGCTTATGCGGCGCGGCGACGTCACCCAGGCGATTACGCATTTTGCCGAGGCCAACCGCATTCGCCCCAACGAGCCCACGGCGAACAATGCCTATGGCGCTGCGCTACTGGGAATGGGCCGCACCGAGGAATCCATCCCCCACCTCACCGCGGCCCTCAATGCGCGTCCGAACTATTTCGACGCGCGCTATAATCTCGGCAACGCGCTTGCCTCCCTCGGCGATTTTCGCGGCGCGCTGGCGCAATTTCAGGCCGCAGTGCGCATCAAACCCGAAGACGCCAACGCCGAGGCCAACTTAGGCAGCGCCTACGCCGAAATCGGCGACGTCAAACAAGCCAGATTGCACTACCAGCGCGCGCTGCAACTCAACCCCAACCACGAATTAGCCAAGGAAAACCTGCAAGAACTCAACCACCAACCCAATATTCCGAAGTAGCGGCGGTCCTTACCAAAATGGGCCTGAAAACGGAAACTATTCGAGCTTTCGTAGTATTCGGCACTGCTGGGCGAAAGCTTCTTTCAATTCTTGAGTGGCCCGAAAATTGGTCTGCTCGATTAGTTGCTGAAAAGCCAGCTCGGGCTCAATTAACTGATGCTTGCCGCCGGCCAGCAATACTCCCAGAGTTCCCATAGTGGAAATTCCCCGGCGTCTAGCCTCCCGGCGACCTAGCCGTTCATCGATCAAAAGCAAGTTCGCGCGTTGTTGCTCAGCTAACTGAATCGCGTCTCTTTCACCCCGATCCAACGCCGCCAGGCTAGTGTCTTCGGGAAAACTCACTCTGCGCACATCAACCCACGATGGAATACGCACCAACCAAGCTGCCACCGAAGCGGGAGCCGAAGGATGGGCAAGTTCGTGCAAAACGCTGATCGGAATCAAGACACTTCGGTGCAAATCGCGAATCAAGGTGTCGCATTTTATTTGGACGAGATAATTCAGCGGAGACGCATCGGCCACGACAATCATGGCAATCGATCGTGGCTATCCCCGCAAATTGCGCAAGGTTCTAACATCGTCGGCAAGGTCTTCGGGGCCGTAGGAATGATCTAATATATCATTCGATTTAAGGAAAGCCTCGAATTGAAACCTCGATGTAAATCCAAGAAGAGTACCGGCCTCATGGGCGCTGAATTTACCACTTCTGTA
>Ga0209166_10000930_pt1 | contig 27064 bp, 29 predicted proteins | sample Coa_R1_3_FD_187151 | JGI IMG/M metagenome (GOLD analysis project Ga0209166, IMG submission 187151) | Surface soil microbial communities from Centralia Pennsylvania, which are recovering from an underground coalmine fire - Coalmine... | ecosystem: Environmental > Terrestrial > Soil >...
GATGCCGAGCGAAACTTCTTCCTGGACCAGCCGGCGCGTGGTACCGCCCGGGCTCACAGCCAAAGCGGTGACCAGATACACCGGGCGATCCAACGGCTTCGATGCCGGCACGGGAGCGCAGTTGGCGACTGCGGTCGCAATCTCCACCGCGGGAATCGAACTCTCATCCCAGCAGGTTCCCAGGGTGGCTGCCTGCGTGGTATCCAGTTGGTACGGGCCGCTGCCGTTCTCCTTGATCATAATGCGGACCCATTTGTAGTCCAGGGCATAAGGAGCAACGCTGGGCGTGGTCGTGAAGGCCGCCGCGGGCAGCGTATTGGGACAGCGCACATTGTTCGGCACGTGGGTGATCCCCAGCGGGCTCGCCGCCGGAATATCATGGCAAAGCTCATCGTCGAAGTACGCCGACCCCGGGGTCGTAACATCGGCCAGCGTGACAGCTGTGCCGTCGGCCTTGGTGCCATTGAGGATGTACAGAATTTTCCCGCCATTGTCGGGCACATCCTGCGGCAGTGTAGCCGCGGTCAGCGCGATCGAAGCTCCGTTCTGGTCGGTCGCATTGCTTAAGATCCGGTTGCGCCCCTCTTCTACACCGGCGCGGGCGGCAAAGTACTCGGTCTCTTCGCTTTTGAAGTTGGTGTTGATGGAATTTTCAGTGTTAGACATGCCGATCACACCGAATGCGATCGCGGTAATCAACAACAACAGGACGAGGCTCAGCATCAGCGCTACGCCCTTCTGTCGGTTCTGATTGTTCTTGGTCATAGGTTTGTCTCCCCTCATTTACGGAGATACATTGCTCAAACGAGCCTTCGAAGTGATCGAAAAGACGGGAAAGATCTTGGTCTGCGAGTCGGAAAAGTTCGGGATGATATTCGCCGTCATGTAGCTTGCGAAGTCGTAGCCAAGCTCACAGTTGTCCGCATCGTGCAGCTCGTGATCGGGTCTCGTCGGTGTAGTAGCGTTCGAATCCATCGTATCCGCCCATAGGCGGCTTAATTGTCATCGCGGCAGTCACCGAAACCGGGTACGTCTTCGCTCCTACCTACTTGCGGGAGTTCAACGACTCGTTCACCTCGATGTAGAGGGTTGGCTGCACATTGGCGAGAAACTCCGTCTTTTTACTGAATGACCCTTCCAACTACATTTTGTACACGGGGAATGGCAGATACAAGTTACCAAGTGATTAGAGAAGCAGGTACTGGCCGCCCGTGTGATCGCTGACCGCGCATAACAAAGAAGTTGCCTCATTCGGCGTGGCGAAAATCAGGGTCGGACGTGACCAAAGTCACCTCTGGCGAAACCGAAAGACACTTGCCAGCTTGATCCTCGAGGGTTGCGAAACCCATTCATATGCACAGCATCTGCCCTTCGACGCCCACCGCCAGGACCTCGAAAGGAAAAGGGCCTAAACATCCCTTCTAACACCCGGACTTCGTTTCAGGAATCCCTGTCTCAAACAATGCAAGGGTTAGGAATGCGAAGAATAGTCGGTTTCGAGATTCACATGCCTGGAACTGGGCCGCTGCTGCAACCCACTTATTCCAGCGTCGAATAAGGGCCCGTGCGTTGCCGGATAAGCTCCGTGCCCCGTGCCATACGGCCCGGACACCCCGACGTGGTAAGAGATCTAGCAAATTTGGCAGATGTGTATTCGTCGGAGAAGAAGTATGCGGAGGCGGAGCGCCTGTACCTGCGTGCTCAGGGCACTCGGGCAAACAGTCAAGGAACCTGGCGCGCTCTGGGTAACGCAGAGCCAGCTGGAACGTGCGAATGTTTATCGGGAGGAGGATAAACTGGGCCTAGCTGAACCTCTTTACCAAAAAGTGATCTCAATAAGGGAGCAGAGTCACGAAGCTGATCTCCGAAGGATGATCGAACCTCTTGATGACTATCGGATTTCTTAAGAAAGGCAAACCGAACTGCCGAAGCTCAAAGAATCGAGGAACGCGCAAAAGCTCTTCGCCTGGAGGCTCAATCAAAGCATTCCGAAAAATTAGCCAAGTCGTGAAGCGGTGGAGTCGTCCGTTCCGGCACGTGGCGCTGCGAGGCGCGATAGATCAATTGGTGAAAATTGCGGCCAGCGGGCGGTGCTTGCCGAGCGGGCTGTCTCTGGCCTAAAAGGAATGCCGGAACACGGCGGAAATGTGCGGAAGAACCTCGACCACTTTGGCAGCAGAACTCAATGAGAGCGCGATTTTTGGGCCAACACCTCAGCCCTTAGGCGTCACTAGTGATGATGTAAATGCTAGCTTTTTTGGCCGTAGTAACAAGCAGGGCAATCATCAAGAACAGAACTATGAATGCCAGAAACACATGCCAGTTGAAGATGCCCATATGCGAAGCATAAAGATTTACTGTAGGCCTTCCGTTGTACCGTTTCAGGTGTAAACTTCCTGCCTTGGGGTAACTGCTTTACGGGAGAGAGGCCCAGCCAATGCGGGATCGCTGGGCCTTCTCCTCTTGCTGGTACTCAGAAGTACAGTTTGGCGGTCAAGAAACAGGTTTCGGGTGTAGCATGAGTTCGCGCTGGGCGGCCTTTTCGTCGGACTGCGGTTGCCAGACGTGGTAGCCAAATCTCCGTTCCCCAAAGACCGCCACGCGCCTTTGAAGCTTCCCTTGACAACGCCAACGAAGGACGGGGACTCTGGCGCCAGCCAGGGCCTCCGTCGCAACGCAGTGTTAGGACAATTGCGCAATGCCGTCCCGCAACAAAATCGACCTGCAGAAGGTTCTCGCGTGCATGAACACGAAGTGCCCAAGGTGCGCGCATGAGATTGAGCCGGGAAAAATCAGGAGGGTTAGTTCTGAGAAGTGGAGTGTGCGGCCAGTGGCTCCTGGTTCGAGCCGAACAAATCTTCCTAGCGATGCTGCCAACCTGCACGAAACCCGAATAATCGGAACACGGCAGAGCGCGTTCCGAAGAAGTCAACTGTACCAGACTGATCCGTGGCTTGATTGTTCCTTTGCTTTTTCGACAAGCATTCTGAGTTGTTCACGGATCGCAAGCACTCGAAACTCTCTCTTCTCGTGCTCTGCATCCTCAGCTAGCGAATGGCTTCTGTTTATTGCGGTAGCGTCGCTCCTCTTGCTGGATCACTTCAATCTCTCGACGGAGTCGTTCAGTCCGTCCCGCGATTGAACCATCGTCCATGTGTGAACCTAGGCCTGTGCTGGTGGGCTGCTTTGAGTGTATCTCACCAAACGCTCTTGCGTACTCGTCAGTCGCATCCCTTAGTTCGTTCAATTCGGCTGACTCAGCTTCGAAAGAAATGCTTGCACGGCCGCCTACCGGAGGTTATGCCTTCGCGCTCAGCGGTACAGACATCGGAGCGCAGCCTATGGCGATGGGTGGCGTTCTGAAGATCGATTCCCCGGGCACGATTTCATGGGCGGGCAGCCTGGCCGATCAGGACGTTGCCGGCACGCTTTCGCCCAATGCGACGGTCTCTGGCACTTTGACAAATCCAGATTCACTCGGATATGTGAAATTCAATCTCACAGCTGCCTTTTCTCCGAATCCGATTCAGTTCACTGGATACATTGTCGACGCGCAGCACATCAGGTTGATTGAAAGCGACATAAACGGCTCAGGCGGCGGAGTCGGCTCAACGTCCACTGGCTTCTGTGGGGCAGTTTTCTGCCGATGCTGTCGGCAATCTGAACTCCGGATATGGTGACGAGGTGCTTAATGGTACTGGTGTCGAAATTAGCGACTCGTTCACCGGAACTTATTCGCTGGATCCGACCGGTACCGGGCGCGTGGACTCGCAGATCACGTTCAGCAGAAATGGCACTGGACCGGAATTGATCTTTTATCTTACCGGCAACGGAAATCCGCCGCTTGTTTTCGATGCCGAATCAAAATATGACTCATTGGGAGTGGGCATGGCAAATCCGCAGGCGGTCGCCCCATTTTCTTTCGACGGGAAATATGGATTGAGTTTCACTGAGGGCGTCGGCCCTCTTGAAAATGACGCCACAGGGCAAATTACTGTAGATGGGGCTTCGAACAAGTTATCTGGCTATATCGATACAAATTTTGATTTCTCCGGATTACCAGACACCCAGATCACCGGTAGCTTCGTTGCGGTGGCCACGCCTGGACCCTTCAATGGCAGTTTGGCCAACAGCCTTTTCCCCACTCCAGGAACCAGTCCCAGCACACTCGCGATGAACTTCTATTTCATCGACTCGGGGCACGGCTATTTCATGGAAACCGATTCTCTCACTTCTGGTGAGCTGACTGTAGGATCCTTTGTTGCCAGAAGCGCGGTCTGCCCCAGTTGCCCCTGATCAGTCGTGCGATGATCTCTATTTGGACTAGATTAATTTTCAGCTCTCCAGAAAACCAGAATTGTCGCCAGTAAGAAGTTCTTCGATGATCTCAACCTGACGTAGTTGTTTTGCCGATTTGTGTTTCTGAGTCTCCTGCACGGTGCGCAGACCGAGCACGGCGTGCGGTTTGACCCGAAGACAAACGCAGACTGGCTCAGGCGGAAGCAGATTCTGTGAGCGTTTTTGTCAACGCTGACACACGCATTATGCCGCAGTACGTTCCCCGATTGCGATATTGATGATGGGTAAAGGTATGCGTACCCTTCTCATCTGACCAGTCTTTTTCTCAGTGGCGTCAAGAAGCACTACTTCATCGGTAATCACAATGGGTTCGCTGAGAAACTCAAACTCTTGTCCGTACAGCTCATTTGGCTGCCTTGCGTAAAGCCTAATCGCTTTAGTCGCGTCGCAAGATTGAGGTGTTTTTCCGTCATTTTAAGAAACCTGAATGCAGCAAACTGATGATGGGCGTGCTGACTTTAGAAAGATGGGAAAGAGCACTCTGTAATTATATCCTTCCACGACTTCCCGACGTGCCGCATTTGGCTGCCCGTTTGTGACCAGAATCACATGCCTCTGCTATATGTAACGAGCGAAGCGCTGATTTGTTGGCGGCTTGATCAAGAAAAGACGGATATGCCGGATGCTTTTGCGAATTCGACGGCACTGCTGGAACAACTCGTTAGACAGGTCATGAAAGAAACTAACCCTGTGGAATACGACAGACTCGCCGCCTCCATGGCCGACGTGGTAGTGAATATCGATTAACCCGGGGGTTACGTAGAGTTTTGAGACATCCACAACCTTTCCGGCTTGCTCTACCGGTATGTTTTTTTCGGCAGCAGCGATTTTGCCCTGGGAGATAGCTATGTCTCGCACGTCATCGATGTGATTCGCCGGATCAATCACGTGCCCGCCCTTTAACAGCAAATCGTAACGAGGTGGGGCTGGCGCAACTTGGGCAAGAGAAAAAGTGACGGCGAACGCGAGGGCTGCGGCTGTTGCAATTGATCTCTTCAGCGAATTTTGCATAGCACCCTTGTAGCTTTGTAGAAAGCGAAAGTGTATCCATCGGCGACCAGATTGTCACCATCGCTGGTGAGCATCGCCCCGGGAAAGTTGTAAACCTGAGACAGGGTATCGTAATCTGTCGGCACCCTCGAGGTTCAGTCTACGAGTCTCATTCGGAATCGGGCCGTAATCATGGATCGTCGTACTTTCGTCAAGACGGGGTGCATCGGAAGCGCTTCCCTGCTGATGCGAGGGCTGGATCCAATGATGCGGGCGGAAGCAGTCCCACCGGTTCTACCCCAAATCGAACTGCACGGTCTGCAGGATTACAAGCCGTCGCCGCTTGGCATGCCGGGGTTGTTTCCGGGACGAGTGATCGAAGTCCGCGACCAGAAGGCGATTGTACGCAACCGCATTTCGCAACCGATTGTGCGCCGTCTGCTCGATCAGGCCATGAAGGCGCTAACGGGAGAGATCTCCTCGGATGACGCGTGGGCCAAATTCATCGATGCGAAAGACATTGTCGGAATCAAGATCAATCCCTCGGGTGCGCCCGCCTGTTGCTCTTCTCCCGAGATCGTGCGAGAGATCATTGCTGCAGTGCAGTCGGTTGGGGTACCCGCGCGCAACATCATTGTGTATGACCGATACTCGTACGAGATTGACATCGGAAGCTATCAGGCACTCCTGCCGCCCGGAGTTCGCATTCTAGGAATTCAGGACGCCTTCACAGGTGTCGGCGCCGGCTATGAGCCGAATGCATATTGCGAGGCCAATTTCTTCGGCGAGTGGGAAACCCGCTCCTACATGGCTAGTGTTGTGATCCACGACGTGACCAAGATCATCAACGTGCCGACAATGAAGGATCATTCGGCATCCGGAGTCACTGGCGCTCTTAAGAATCTGGCCTATGGTACCTTCAATAATGTGCTCGCACACATCGTGCGCCGTATTCCTTTACGAATCCAGTGATCGGTTTGATGTGCACGGTCGAACCGCTACGTTCGAAGGCTGTAGTGCATATCATGGATGGCATGCGTCAGGTGTGGCATGGTGGACCCTTGACTCAGGTGCAAGATTTTATCGAGCAGCCCGGGATTCTGCTGGTCGCGACCGACCCGCTGGCGCTGGACACGATTGAACTGGAGGCGATTGAAAACTACTCATAGGAGCAGCCGGTGAAGTCTCGATGAGAATTGAATCGCCAGACATTTCTGACAGGGACACCGAAAGGCCGTATCACCAGGAAACACAATGTGCCCGCAGCTTTCACAAATCTGGCGCTCGTTCTCCAGCACCCGCATAGGTTTGAAGTTTTGATGCGATGTGCAATACGGACAATGAGAAGCGTCATTGCGCATGATGTTTAATCCGCGTTCGTCGCGATGGAAAGGATGCTTGAGTCTAAATTCGACCGGGGAAGTAGCGCCATGACACGTTCGTGGGAGCCAATGGCCCAAAGGTCACAAGCGTCGAGATTACTCGGGTATCTTTTTAAATCTAAACCTTATGGCTCATCGGAATCGCCCTCCTATTGGATCAGCTTTTTCTTAATCTCTGCGAGTTCACCCTCGGCCTCTTGGATCAATACTTCCAACGTTTGCGACCCTGCTCCTTTGCTGACGTATCCCCGTAACTACTTTAATCCCATCAGCGTCGCCTCAAGCTGCTTAATCAGGGAGAGAATCATGTCCAGCGAGTTAGAATCGTACGGCATTATCCTCCGTTCGGGAATCCACTCCGCAGTTCTTAAGCCCAGCAACTCTCCTCGTCTGCCAAGCTTGTCGAGTTCGGCTCGTATCTCTAACAGTCGCAGTTCCCGAGTCGCATGCGCCATCTGATCCCCAATCCCAAGGTCCACTGTGGCGTTCAGAAGGATATTGACGCAATTGCGTAATTTCCGACAACGGTTGCTCCGATCACATGACTCTCAGAACCCCTTCCGGAGCGTTCGGAGTGCTATCGCGGCGTCTACACTCAAAACCCTTGATCCCGGCCCGCATGGTGCTTCGCCAAATCCAACAAGAATTACTGCCCTGATGCGGGAGATTGCCGAAGCTTAGCCCAAATCACTTCCTTGCCGATACTCGTCCACAATCAGTAGGCATCATTCAGACGCCGAATCGGACGATCCACCGTGGGTGGAGGAAGGTTGTCCGAACGTAGCTTCGGGCGTGGTCCGAATCGAACCGGAGACCACTTTGGCACCCAGGACGAACGCAATACCATCGCTGATGCGTTGAATGGGTTGGCTATTTTGGAACGCGAGATCGACGGCAGGAAGAAGCAGCAAGCTTGAAGTGCGTTTGTGCCGACCTTTAGTCGGATTTCTGCAGACGCCGTCATAGGGCAAGACACGATGCCGCCGCCATCAGTATTTCTGGATGCTCGCGTGATGTGTCAGCCGTCACCGCACGGGCCGAGGGTGCCCCGTGTAACAACCTCAGATGAACGAACCGGGTAGCATTGACACATGCCTGTCTTGAAGTGGATCACGCAGGTTTGGCCGTACACGCTTATCGCCATTGCTCTGGGCGGTTTCGCCTACATTATTTTGACGGGCCGTTTCTGAAAAGAACTCCCGCTCCACGCAGGCGAAGAAAACTCGCGAGCTTTCATCTGAAGTTCCCAGCCTGAAATGGAGACGCCACTTTGGCTCATTCCAGCAATGGAGATCCTGGCCGATTTGGTGCAGCGGTCGATTCAGTATGAATGTCCGGACGAATCGCCATGGTTGCCGCATTTACCGTTGCATTCTGTGCCCTTACTAGTTTCCACGGTGGGCGTTCGGTGGGTATGTGCTGCCCTGCTGTCTTAAGCGGCTTTGGGTAGTAATTAGACGCTTTGCCTTTACTCTGTATCGCGGCACGCCTAGATGTGGATCTCCCCGCATTAATGCGGTCGAATTTCACTGCTGGGTTCAACAACTCAAAATCCCCGGTATTTGCCTTTCGATCGTGGCTGTGCCTTCTCACCGCTAATCTGACTCGTTGATTTCGGCCCTGAAGGTCTGTGACTGAGAAGGATCGCACTTCGAACACGCGCATCTGAACTCTGGGTCAAACGGCATGACGTTATGGCCGCAGCTCTCGCAGCGCAGCCAGCCCTCAATGCGGATTGCCATCGGGCGAAACTCGTTTTCGACTCTGCAGTAAGGGCAGCGGCGAATGATCGGCTCAGGGCTATTCGACATTTAACTCGAAAGGCACGGCCGCACCAATTCTACAAGCGCGATCGTGTTTTTGCTGGGAAATGTTTGGTACGCCGCCGAACTGTAAGGCGAACCGGTTGCGACGGGGACGTGAGAACACCGCATCACAAGAACTGTCCCAGACAGCGCAAACAGAACCAGAGTTTTTCACAGCTCGGTCTGGCTCGCAAGGCACGCCGATGAGAGCTGCGATTGCTCTTTCTCACTTGGCCGCTCCTGCTTCAACTGCGCCAGTACCACCCAAGTAATGAACTCGCACCTTCTAATGTTGCTACGATTGAACCTGCGCAGGCGTCCGCGTCCACTGGCGCGTGCGGTTGCCAGACGTGGTAGCCAATGCCCTCCCTGCGCATCTCTTCCTTGACCCGCTCTCCATTCAGGCATAGAGTCGCCGACAATGCCCCAGCGTTGGCTTCGCATCGTCCATGCTCCGAATCCTGTCTTCGGAATCTGCGAATGCTGTCAGATGCGGTTCGCCTCGTATAACGCGATTCCGGCGGAAGCAGAGAGGCAGGTCCGAGCAGCGTTCCAAGAGCACAAGTGCGAAGAGAAAAAGCAAGAGCTGGAATTGGATGACTTCTGATCGGAATATTTGCGGAGCCCGTGAAGACGTGAAGGTATCTGCATTAGGCGAACAAGGAGTTTCACGCGGAGGGGCCGAATGACTAAGAAGCGCAAAAAGCTGCGCGATACAGTGGCCAAGGTGGTCAAACCCCTACATCCCAATCAGCCAGAAAAAGCGGAAATAGATATTCACGAAGCCGACGAGAGATCGGATATGAACGCGGAAATAAAAGACCAATTCGAAACACTGGAAAGTGCTCATGATTTCGTTGCCCTGCTCGCGACGACTGTCGCTGAAGCGAAACGCGGTGACGTAGAACGAGAGTCAGCCGCTTCACGCCACAGAGATGCTCTGCGGATTGCTCTGTACAACTTGGGCAAGCTCGAACTGCACGTGAATCAGAGCAGAAGAATTCTCAACGATCTTCGCACATTGCGTCGGCTGCTGTTCGAAGAGCGATCAAGGACAAATCCTGACACAACAAGTAACGAGCGAAGCGCTGGTTTGTTGGCGGCTTGATCAAGAAAGACGGATATGCCGGATGCTTTTGCGAATTCGACGGCACTGCTGGAACAACTCGTTAGACAGGTCATGAAAGAAACTAACCCTGTGGAATACGACAGACTCGCCGCCGAGATTCGCCAGCTTCTTGAAGAGCGCGAACGCCTTCAAAACGCCCTAAAACCCCACTAGCCCAGCCTGGCGCAACCCCACGTTCTCATATCGGCAAATCTGCGGAGTCTACAGCACGCTACAGCGGCTCATTGCTGATGTCATGAAGGAAGAAGACCCTATCTGTTCGCCAAAAGCCGAGGCAACAACGTCGCCGAAATTTCTGTGCGGTTCAGTCACCAAGCAGCAAGGGCTGCCGGCTACCGTTTTTTGTCTTGAAGCTGATCTTGCTAGTTGTCTGCACTTGTTGATAAAGCAGATTTGCACCCTGCGCAGCAGTTAGATTATCCTGCACTCTGCGGAACACGCTGCGCTTCATTTCTTCCTGCACTCCGATGGTTTTGAAGAAAAGCGCATCAACAAGATCCAGCGACAACGCAACGCGCAAGGTCTTCCAGCGCCCACCGCTGAACAAGCTAATCGCCTTCGCACTGTTATCAACGCGCGTCAGGCTGTGCTGCACCGAATGCGAGCAGGACGCCAGCGCACCGAATCACATTGGGTGCCACTGGGTTTGACCATTCTCGTTTTTGTGCTTGTCGTTGGTGTCGCGGTTGTGAGCACGATCGTGCGACGCTGACAAAACACGAGGTCCGTCCATCCATGAGCCGCCGTGCGTGCATCAGAGCAAGAGATCTTTGCTTTGAACCTTCGCGAGTTGCGGTCTTTCTTTTCGAGCGGTTCGCTGGTGGGCCGAGCTCCTTGAACTAAGCCCAGGGAATTTCAGGACGGCAACACTTCCATAACAGGATAAGCGAAGGTTGCATATAGCATCAGGGTTGTATTGTCAGGCGAAAGTGCGGCAATGGGCTGCCCGTCCGGCGACCAACGCGGACTGAACAATCCTTCAGAACGCGCTGGATTCTGAACTACTCACCCACACGCCGTGGTTAGTTGGGTAGGCGAATCATCCGTGCAAATCAAGATTGTGCCGTCCCTGGGAAGCTTACCGCCGAGTATTGCGAGTTATGTTGAACGGTGAGCCATTTCCGCAAACCACACCCTCTCGCGTGGACTGTCGCTGACAACATCGCATTCAGACCACGAGATGGCGCAGGTGTGCATTTAGAATATAAAAAGTGTTTTCCCGGTGCCAGTTTGGACTTCGGAGCAAATAACTATGATTGGATTTTCGACACGGCTATCTTTTGCGTTTCGCTGTTTCTTCTCGCTGCTGTTTCAGGGAAAGATCCCGCAGGACGTACCGCAGGCACTGGGGGCTAAGGTAGAGGTCGGCCCCCTTGCCACCCCGGCGAAGGTCAGAGGCGAGAAGCCGAGCCCTGAATCGCTCGACCGGGCGGTGCAGATGCTGGCTTTGTTGCAGCGTGATGGCCGCCTTGTTGACTTTCTGGAGGAAGACGTTTCTTCCTACCCTGACGGGCAACTCGGGGCTGCCGTACGCAGCATCCACACTTCCTGCCGCCAGGTTCTGGACCGCTATCTCAAACTCGAGCCCATCCTCTCGTCCGAGGAAGACCAGCCTGTCACCGTACCGGTGGGCTTCGATCCGGCAGCTATCAAATTGGTCGGCAATGTAATCGGCGAACCGCCAATTCGTGGTTTGTTGCGCCATCGCGGCTGGCGTATCACTGAAGTGACTCTGCCGTCACTGCCGCAGGGTTCCGGCAGAGCGATTGTGACCCCGGCAGAGGTTGAGGTCCCCTAGCAAACCTGCACCTCTGCGAGACCAAGCAATTTTCACGTGGCGCAATACCGGCTACAGGAGACTTAGTTGGACTCACCATTCATCGTTGGCATCGATTTAGGCACTACCAATTCCGCGCTGGCATACTGTGAAAGCACGGCCGCCTCGGAGAAAGCGCGCATCGAAGTTGGCACCATTGCTCAAGTCGTCAATCCGAATGAAATCGCCGACCGGACATTGCTCCCATCCTTTCTCTACATTCCGGGTGACTTGGATTTTCCCAAGGGCAGCCTCGGCTTGCCTTGGGATGCGGATCCGAAGTTCGTGATTGGAGAGTTGGCGCGCAAGCGCGGGGCGGAAAGTCCGGGAAGACTGGTCGCCTCAGCCAAGTCATGGCTGTCCTACTCTGTCGCAAACCGCGCGGCGCCGATTCTGCCGTGGCAGGCTCCGAAAGAGGTCAGCAAACTCTCTCCGCTGGAGGTTTCTTCACTTTATCTGCAGTACCTCCGGACCGAATGGGACATGCATCATGCGGCGGACGGGAAAAGCCACGCCTTGGCCGAACAGGACGTTCTGCTCACCGTGCCCGCTTCGTTTGACGAGGAAGCGCGAGAACTAACCCGGCGTGCGGCTGAGCAGGCTGGGCTACAATGCGTGACGCTCCTCGAAGAACCGCAGGCCGCATTCTACGCATGGCTCGAGAGCCAGGGGGATGGGTGGCGCAAGCGCATCAAGATTGGGGACTTGATTTTGGTTTGCGACGTCGGCGGCGGAACCACCGACTTCAGCCTGATCGCGGTTTCGGAAGAAAATGGAGACTTGGCGCTGAAGCGTATCGCAGTAGGCGACCACATCCTGCTGGGCGGCGACAACATGGACCTTGCCCTCGCCCGATTACTGCAACAGAAGTTGGAATCCGATGGCCATCGCATCGACACTTATCAGTTGCAGGGTCTGTGGTACCAGTGCCGCGCTGCGAAAGAGCACTTGTTCGAACATCCCAAGAGCCAAAAGCAAGATGTCACCTTGTTGGGCAAAGGACGCAAGCTGGTTGGGGGCACGATCAAGTCGGAGTTGTTACGCGAAGATCTGAATCGCGTCCTCGTCGAAGGATTCTTCCCGAAGGTAGAAAGTGATCAAATGCCGGCCGGGCAGCGCCGGATCGGATTTCAAGAACTAGGCCTGCCGTATGCCGCCGATGCGGCAGTCACGAAGCACTTGGCGCGCTTTCTGTCCCATCAGGTACAGAACAGTCCGGAAGCTGGCAACATTCGGCGAGGGCGAAACGGTTTGGCATGCCCGACGCATGTCCTTTTCAATGGCGGTGTCATGAAGGCGGACATGCTGCGGAGGCGGCTGGTAGAGGTGCTCAATTGCTGGCTGACCGAAGAGGGATTTGAAGCGCTTGGTGCAGCCAATGTTCTGGAAGCGCCTGACCTCGAGCATGCAGTGGCGAGAGGGGCAGCTTATTACGGAAGGGCCCGGCGCGGGCAGGGAGTACGCATTCGGAGTGGCGCCTCGCGCACTTACTACGTCGGAATCGAAAGCGCGATGCCAGCAGTCCCAGGAATGGAAGCTCCGCTGAAGGCGCTCTGCGTGGTGCCCTTTGGGATGGAGGAAGGCACCGAGGCGGTGGTATCCGACCGGGAGTTCGGGTTGGTCGTCGGGGAGCCCGCTGAGTTCCGCTTCCTGAGTTCCACGGTTCGAAAGCAGGACCGTGTCGGCGATCTTCTGGAGAACTGGGGCAGCGAGATCGAGGAACTCAACCCGCTAGAAGTGACGCTCAGGATTGATGGCCAGCAAGGAGCTGTTTTACCTGTGCGCTTGGAGTCACGCGTGACAGAAATCGGTACGTTAGAACTCTGGTGTGCCTCGCGTGACGGTGCCAGCCGTTGGAAGCTCGAGCTGAACATCCGCGAGAAGAAGAGCGACGAATGACGAACCGGCAGAGTCTGTTTTGAGGCGGTGATGGAAGGCGCTTCCCGCTACCTGATTGGCATCGACCTGGGCACGACGAATTCCGCTGTGGCCTTTGTCGACGCCCGCGAAAGCGCGAATGAAGCCGATTCGTCAGCAATAAGGGTGTTTGAGGTTGCGCAGCTCATCAGCCCAGGTGAAGTGCGCGCGGCACCGCTCTTGCCCTCCTTCCTCTATTTCCCAACCCAAGACGAAGTCTCATCGGGTACAGTGAGCCTGCCGTGGGAACAACATCCGTCCTCAATTGTCGGCATGATGGCCCGCGACCAAGGCGCCCTCGTGCCGGGGCGGCAGGTATCTTCGGCGAAGTCATGGCTGTGCCAGAGTGCCGTCGATCGAATGGCCAACATTCTGCCGCGCGAGGCGAAGCCGCCCGAACCGATGGTGTCTCCCGTCGAAGCGTCTGCCCGTTACCTCATGCATCTGCGAAACGCTTGGAACCACGCGATGACGGCCGAGGGAGCCACCAATCCGCAACAGCTGTTCGAGAACCAGGAAATCGTACTAACCGTGCCCGCTTCTTTCGACGAGGAAGCTCGAGAGCTGACGGTGGAAGCGGCGCGAGTGGCAGGACTCGAAAACCTGACTCTGCTGGAAGAGCCGCTGGCTGCCTTTTACGCGTGGCTGGCGGAGAATCAGAACGTTGTCGGAGAGCACTTGCGAGACGGCGAGCTCGTGTTGATTTGCGACATAGGAGGCGGCACATCGGACTTCAGCCTCGTACGGGCCCACCTCCAAGGCCGAAACGTCGAATTTGAACGCACCGCCATCGGCGAGCACCTCCTGCTCGGAGGCGAGAATCTCGACCTCGCGCTGGCGCGCCGCGTCGAACAGAAGCTCGCCACGAAACTCAGTCTGCGTCAGCGTCATGCGTTGCGAATCATGTGTTCAGCGGCCAAAGAGCGCCTGCTGAGCGAGGAAAACACTGACCGTCTTCCAGTCAACATTCTCGGTGGCGGACGAAGCGTCGTAGGCCAAATGATAAACAGCGAGTTGTGCCGTGACGAAGTGGCCGAGCTGATCACCAGCGGCTTCCTGCCGCTGACCACCCCTGACGAGATGCCTCTGCACACCCGCGGCGCTGGTCTTCGCGAAATCGGACTACCGTACGCCACGGACCCCGCCATCACCAAACATCTTGCGGCGTTCCTCAAGCAAGCCGCGATGGCGTTGGGCGCCGCAGAAAATTCTCGGTCACACATCGATGGCCGCTTCCAGATGGCAAGGCCGGACGCTGTTCTCTTCAACGGAGGCTTTTGCATTCCCGTAATCGCTCGCGAGCGAATCACCGAGGCCATTGCCAATTGGTTTGGCGCTGGCGGGTGGCGCCCGAAGATTCTCAGCAACGAAGTCATGAGTAGCGCCGTCGCAATTGGTGCTGCCTACTACGGCTGCGTGAGGCGGGGAGCCGGATTGCGCGTCAAGGCCGGCAGCGCCCGGACGTACTACATCGGAATGCGTTCGGATCATGGCATCAAGGCGGTCTGCATACTGCCTTCCGGCACCAATGAGGGCACGACATTGCCGCTAGTGGATCGTGAATTCTCCGTGCTGACAAACCGCCCGGTATCGTTCCATCTGTACAGCTCGACGATTCTCCATGATGCGCACGGCGTAATCGCAGACATCGACCCCGAGGAGGTCCATCGTCACGCGCCCTTGGTCACTTTGCTGCGCTATGGAAAGAAGCTCCAGCAGATGGAACTGGCAGTGCGGTTGTCCGTGAGCTTTACCGAGGTGGGAACGCTCGAACTCTGGTGCGAGTCCGTGAGCTCACCGCACCGATGGCGGCTTCAGTTCGAATTGAGACGCGAGGCAAGCTCGATGGATCAGAGCGGATACAAATCGCAACCAGCGCCGACTGCGAAGCGACATGACTCCTTGAATGTTTCGGAGCAGGCGCAGGAATCTGCCGTACGGCTGATGCGGCGTGCGTTCGCCGGATCCGGCGTGGGCGAGGGCGTTCCAGTGGATCCTGCTTCACTGGTGGGTGAATTGGAATCAGTCACGGGCCTGAAAAGAGAATCATGGCCCATCGCGACCGTGCGGGTCTTCTGCGATGTGCTTCTGGAGGTGGCAGACGGGCGAAAGCTTAGCCCGCGACACGAGGTTCGCTGGCTAAACCTTTTTGGCTATTGCCTGCGTCCGGGGTTTGGAGATCCCCAGGACAGCTTTCGAATGATCCAGGCTCGTCAGATCTATCAGAGGGGATTGGCGTTCCCGCGAGAGCTTCAGTCCCAGGTCGATTGGCTGGTGCTGTGGCGAAGAATCGCGGGCGGCCTCAGTTCAGTCCATCAACAGGAGCTCCGGAACTACCTCGGAGACCTCGGTATTGGCCGTAAGAAGCCTGGCACGCGTCTGAACTCCCAGTTGGAGCATGATGGTTGGCGTTTGCTGGCCAGCCTTGAGCATCTGTCAGGCGTGACCCGCGCGGCACTGGGAAGTGAGCTGCTTCGCAAGCTCAGGAGAGAACCCTCTGACAGCGGCTGGTTGTGGTCGCTGGGCAGATTCGGGGTGCGCATCCCACTCTACGGGTCGCTCAGCTGCCTGATTCCTGCGGAGACTGCGGCTGACTGGATCACTGCACTGCTAGACTTGCGTGAGCTAACGCATGAGACGGCGTCTGCGGTCGTTCAGTTGGGCAGACGGGTCGATCATCGCACCCGTGACATCAGCCGGGAGGTGGTGCGATCCGCTGTTGCAGGACTGAAGTCAGCCGGAGTTGCAGACGATATATTCTTGCGGCCACTGCTCGAATACATTGCGCCGGTCCGTGCCGATGTGGTGCGAACTTTCGGTGAGCCGCTGCCGAAAGGCCTAGAACTGGAGAGCACCGCGAATTGTTTGTCGTCGGTTGCCGCCCTGACCTCGTAGCCGCTGAAAAACATCCTCCTAGCCCTCACGTGTGCTCAGTCAGTATTCGGGAAGGGGGAACGAGGCCGCAGCTTCGCTGGTCACGATTATCGAAGGATACGAATCTTACAGGCGTGGAGAGAGCCTCTTACTCTCTATTTTTCATCCAGATATTCCTCGGGAACGTCATCCTCCGGTACCTCATGCGTGCGAACTTCGCTCACGTCGGTGCCCCCAGCGTCTTCCACACCCGCCACGGCGTCAGCTTCGAACGCGTTTCCCTCCTCGAGCAACTCGTCCACACTTTCTGAATCCGCACCTTGGAGGTTAGATTGTCCCTGCAGATCTCCCGATTGGCCGGAACGCGCTGCGGGTCCCTCTGGCGCGAATGCAACTGTCTCCACGCTCTGGCTTTTCGGTGGAACCTGTTTCTTGAGCGCGGGCGCTTTCTTCATGCTGGTTGTCTTTTTGCCGACGGTCTTCGTTTTCACCGTCGCCTTTTTCTGAGCTGCCTTCTTCGCCGACTCTTTCTTGGGACTTTTTCTATTCATAGCCAGCTTCTTTTTAGTCGTCTTCTTCATCTGCGTCATCTTGTTACTGGCAGTTCTCTTCGACTTCATCTGCTTCTTCTTGGTTTTCTTTTTAGCAGCCATAGGCGCAGTCTACCACCGGCATGGCCGCCACGAAACTGAGTTGGCGTATGGCAAATACACCGATGGCTGTTCCGCCATACCCGAGTGCGTGCTCTCCGGCCTGAAGTCTCGCGCTGTCAAGAAAGCCTTTGCTCCATCTTTCCAGGGACCTCGGAGTGTTCTGAAGGAAAACAATCGGTCGGTCCCGTCTACATGCGCCTTGATCCGCACCTCCCGAAGTTGTACCCTCGGCTCACGCCGATGTCGGTGCTTGGCACGAGCGTCGCTACGCTTACGGCTGTGACCTGGTGTTATCTCGCCTTGGCCAGGGGGTCCTTCTGGCGTCTTAAGACCTTGAAGATCGATGCCAGTGACAAGGCGGGACTTCCCGGCTGCATCGCTGCCATAGTCCCGGCGCGCAATGAGGCGGAACTGATAGGACCGGTCGTCACATCCTTATTAAATCAGCGCATGGCTTTGCCCGTCCTCCTTGTGGATGATGAGAGTACAGACGGTACAGCGGATGTGGCACAGCGCGCTGCAAAACAAACAGGCAAGGCCGATGCGCTTATCGTGATTCAGAGCAAGCCCTTCCCGGTGGGGTGGACAGGAAAATTATGGGCGATGCGCCAGGGCATAGAGCGGGCACGCGAGTTGAATCCTGCATGGCTCATGTTCGCGGACGCTGATGTACTGCACGATGCAGAGACAGTGGTGAATCTGAGTCGCATTGCTTCGCGGGGTCATTACGATCTGGTCTCGTTTATGGTGAAGCTGCATTGCGGGAGCCTTCCGGAAAAACTGCTCATTCCGGCCTTTGTATATTTCTTTTTCATGCTCTACCCGCCAGCCTGGGTTCGCGATACCCGGCACTCGACTGCCGCCGCGGCCGGGGGCTGCATGCTTGTGCGATTAGAGGCTCTGGAACGCGCCGGAGGACTAGAAGCCACTCGCGACGCGCTTATCGATGATTGCTCTCTGGCGCGGCTCCTGAAGCGGCACGGCGGCCGATTGTGGATAGGATTGACAGATCAGAGCCAAAGCTTGCGACGATACGAGACTTTCTCGGACATTGAGCGCATGGTCTCGCGCACGGCCTTCAACCAGTTGAAGCACTCTTCGTTGCTGCTACTGTGCACGATTGCAGGCATGGTGGTCACCTATCTGGCGCCTCCACTGTTGTTGCTCTCCGGCAGCAGGCCGGCGTTCTTTATAGGAGCTGCGGCCTGGGCTGCCATGACAGTGACGTACTCGACCATGGTGCGCTACTATCGACTGAACCCCGCATGGGCATTGGCGCTGCCGCTGGCGGCTCTGTTTTATCTGGGCGCGACAATGCATTCGGCGGTCAAGTACTGGGACGGCAGTGGTGGCGACTGGAAAGGGAGAGCCCAGGACGCTCAAGACCCACACATTACCGAAACTCCGCTCCGCTAGATCAGCGGCATGCGTCGAGCAGACGCAATGAGCAGATGCTACTCGTTTTCTCTCCAAGCCTCGCCCGAGAAGCTTAACCCGGCAAGCTCTCCTTAAGGGCGCAGTCAATCCTGTCGACTTCTTCGGGGATTACTTTGATCGATTGTTGGTTTCTCGATGGGTGAGTGAACGGAGTGATCCCTTCCAGAGCGCCTCGTATTTGATGATTCCGAGCCAAAATGAAATTGAGGCGTGCGCTCCTCTCCTTGCGATTTCTGTAAACGCCTCCGACGAACTTCGTGGCGACCCACGCAAATCCCAAACCGAACAGCCCTTCAACCGGAATACGATCGGTCGCGCCGTCGAACTCGAAAAACAAGAGGCGATAGACCGCTCCACCCGGCCCAAAAGATGCGAACAACACAGTTAGCCCGAACAAATACACCTTCAGGCGTTCCATGGGTTGAAAGGTTAGGGACAGTCGTAGTCTCCATCACCTGTCTGCTCAACCTTGATCGCCATACTTCCCCCACCATGACTTGCCACTATTCCCACGGTCGCAAGCAGCGGTCTCCCCGCATCAGCCGAGTGTGGAGCTCACCGCATCGGTTTCCTCGGCTACGAAGAAATGTTTGGTGGACGCGGTAGAGACAGGTTTACGGCTGCTCCCGAATGGGCTTCCAGGTTAGCGATTTGGGTAGGAATTCTAACGCTGCTGCCGCAGCGTAACACCAATTTGTCGACTGGACCGATTACTCCCCCTGCCGTACCACCTTCCGTCGGAACGTCCACACTGGCGGAGTGCAATACCGGCGTCGTCAAAGGACCTCTACCGTATCCAGGTAGCTTCCTCGGTCAGCGTTCTCGTCGTAGAAAAATAGAGTCACCGATCTTCTTCCATGAGTCCGCACGCAATCAACTGCAGCTGCAAGTGAAGCTTCAAACTTCCCCCCAGCCGACTTCGGGCCGTCCCGTCAATGCTGGTGGTATCCGTGCACCGCGTAGACGATCGGCGACGATAGTCCCAATGTGCGTCTCGGCGTCGGCACACATCCGGGAGATAAGCCCCGTTCACTCATTCAGCTGAGTCGACAACGGCGCGAGCTATACGGGTTATAGTCGCAACGATCGCTTCCTGGCTGTGTCCAGCCCTGGCCAGCGCGTCGTAGCTCTCGAAACTGGTGAGCATGCTGAGAATGTCCGCAGCCGTGTTCTGTTGTTCCGCAGTGACCTCTTTCTTTCCGGCCAGCACAGTTCGTCTCAGAATTTCGCGAGCGGCATGCCGGCGACGCGCGTCACGGGCGCGGATGCCTTGTTCAATGTCGAGATCGAGTACCGACATTGCGCGCAGCCGTCGAATCACGACCGGATCCGAGGACCAGAAACCAACGAGTGCGGACCAGTTTCTCCAAGGCGACGAGGATGGGGTTCGTGAAACACCTGTGCCATGTTGCGCATATTTCCCATTATGGCAAGGTGATTATAGAGTGCCTCCAGGGTCGTCGAGGAAAACCGACGAGCGCGATTATTTTTGGGGATCGTCGCTGACCGCAAGCACTAACACCATCCTGCGTAAGGTCGTCCTTACCCATAATATTCCGCTCGGCAACAGTCTGCTCGCCGAATTCTGAGCAAAACCAGCTAAAACTTGGTCGAACAGTTCCGAAGCTACGCTATCGACTTCGCGCAAAATAAGAAGGCACGCTGGTAGCATGCCTTCTAAAATATATCCAATTCTTAGCCGCCCTATTTCGCTCTTACCTTCGCCCAGGCCCAGCGCGGGCGACCAGATCGCGTAGAAACCCGCCGGCCAACCGATCTTGTGAGAAAGAAGGACTGACTGCGCCCAGAACTCGGGCAGTCATGGAGGAAGCCCGGGAACTCCCCTGGGACTTAGACCATTACGGTCACCGGAACCTCAGGGTCCGTGCAGCACTCCACAAGCACGTCGTTGACTGTTCAGTGAAGTATTGGAAACTCCCTGGGTTCTTGGTTCCTTGCGAGCTGCGGGCGAATTCGACGTTCGCCTTAAGCCGACGCGAATCGCCTGCGCATCAGCGGTCTGGGGAAGTATCGTTGGGTGGTCGAGCGGACTTTCGGGAGAAACGCGCTGGAAACCAATTTGGTGCGCCAGGGCACGCGGCCTGGTAGGTCTCGGACGCCAAAATGTCCAGGCGGACGGAAGAGTTGCTCAACCAATGGTCGGTGTCCCGACGACAAGAAACCTGGATCGCGAGAAGTGGAGACCTTCATTAATTTGATTAGGCGGAAAGCGAATAAAAGTCAGAACTCAAAAAACGCTTGCCTCGCGCATTCGTCGGGGAACCGACCAGCCTTCCGATTTTTTCCCCTATCTTCAAGAAGCGATATGCTGCCAGCAATTCTTCGAGCCAACAGTACGGTTTGTTGCTTGGGACCATATCCGGACCAGCTCTGGGTGGCTGAACGGATACGAATACCCATTGAAGCTCGAGATAACGGGAGGGACAAATCGAAAATGAATTTTCACAATGTGGCTGGGCCGATGACACCAGTGCAAGCAAGAGAAGAACGGAAGCCCTATGTGAGGCCAGCGCTTAGACGCTTAACTCCTGAGGCGGCGAAGGAACTTCTCTTGCAAAAAGGTGACCTCAGCGATCCTGAGGTAAGACAGATGCTTCAACGCATAGAAGAACTTCTGAACGGAAGCGGTCCGGGCTGCGCGCGATGACGCTGCGTTTATGTTGGTGGTTGGTCTGTGAGCCAAGTTGAGAGGACGAACCTCATCAGAGTGGGGAAGTTGCCGCGATAGCCCCCACGTTCGGATGTAAATTTACGGATTCACCTGCGGTACTGCGCATCATAAATATGAGCACGATCGAACCTTCTGTTCCCAGCAGATCTCGCCAGGTGAAGAAACTTGATCGTCTGCATTGGCCGGCTATTGCTAGACTTACTGTCTACGGCGTTCGAATCGGCCTACGAGCGAACGCCCTAGAGTTCATTGACCCCCTGCTCTCCCGTATTCCCAGCGGATTCGGCACGGAGAGCTCGGGGCCAATTGATCGCCTGTATTCCGTTATCGGTGACACTAAGCCTCGTGCGGATGAAAAACGGCGAGATTGTAACTTCCACTTTGCTAACGGCCGGCGGCTTGCTGGCGGAACGAGCTGGGAAGACGTATGTGACTCATTTGAAGCAGATCTCGAAGTTCTAGTTGCTACCAGAAGCCGTAATGCCTTGTTCATACATGCCGGAGCTGTGAGTTGGAAAGATAAGGCGATCGTCATTCCTGGCGAGAGCCATAGCGGCAAGACTACTTTGGTCCAAGCGTTTTTGGAGTTGGGAGCCACGTACTATTCGGATGAGTTTGCCGTGCTCGATTCTGAAGGGCAGTTGCATCCCTTTCCAAGAGCGCTGCGCGTGCGGAGTAATCTGGCTGGCAAGAAAATTTCCGCAGCGGAGTTCGGTGTCGCAACAGGCGTTGCCCCGGCACAAGTGCGGCTAGTGATTCTTACGAGACACGTACCGGGTTTGCGCTGGAGACCCAAAGCACTATCTCAGGGCGAGGCGATCCTCGGAATGATCCAAAATTCGCTGAACGCGCAGCGCCATCCGGAGCTGGCGCTCAGTGCGTTGCAAAGGGCGACTGACGCAGCTCATGTGCTAGGGGGTACGCGAGGTGAGGCCAAGGACACGGCTCGTTGGGCTGTACAGCATCTAAATCGTTAACGAATTATGCCTGGTGCACTGGAACTTGGGAGGCCAAAAAATGACGGACGAGATACGAGCTTTCGTTCCCGTACGAAAGGATCTTCTCATGCGGGAACTCAAAGACGAGCTCATTTTGTACGATACAACAATGAAGAGGGCTCATTGTCTCAACGACACCGCAGCCGCAGTCTGGAGACTCTGCGATGGGCGAAGGAACGTAAGGGAAATCGCTCACGTTTTAGAGAAAGATGAAGAACTCGTCTGGATGGCCTTGCAAGAGCTGGAGGACTCCGGGGTGTTGAATCGTGACGTTCCGCAAACAATTCGAAGCTATGGGCTGTCACGCCGAGAACTCGTGATGAAAATCGGGATTGGAGCAGCCGTAGCATTGCCCATGGTGAGCTCGATTCTGGTTCCCACAGCATCGGCAGCTCCTTCACCGCCCACAAAACAGTCCCCGCGGAGAGTCAGGCGCTGACACTGGAGTGCCTCAGCAGAACAAACATAAATGGCCAGAATAGATTCAAATGGTCGCGCCGTTGCGGCGCTGCTAGCTGGTTCATGGCGCAGATCTCCTCCAAGGCTTGAGCTTCCTGTTGCAGATCTCACGCGAATCGCGCCACTGCTACTGAGATCGGGCGCAGGTGCACTGGCATGGTGGCGTATTCGGCATTCGGGTTACGAATTGCTTCCAGCTGAACTGTGCCAATTCCGTGTGACCTATCTCGGATATGCCGCCCGGGCCGCCGAATATGAAGCCGAGCTCATCGACTCGCTTACCGCTTTGCGATCGTCGGGAATCGAGCCGATTGTAATCAAGGGTTGGGCAGTCGCCAGAGCATATCCCGAGAGTGGTTTGCGTCCTTGCGGGGACATTGATCTGTGTCTTTCTGCCGATCAGCGGGTGAAGGCTGCAACGATCCCGAGTGCCCGATACCTGTCGTCATATTCCGTCGATCTTGACCATGACACGGTCACGAGATTCGGCGAGCGCTTCGAGACGATCTATTCCCGTTCACAGCTGGTCAGCCTCGGCTGCTCAGAAATCCGTGTCCCATGCCCTGAAGATCATTTGCGGATTCTCTGCTTACACCTGCTCAAACACGGCGCCTGGCGTCCGCTTTGGCTCTGTGATATTGCCGCTAGCCTCGAGTCTCGTCCCCAAACCTTTGACTGGGACCGCTGCCTAGGAACAAGCACGAAATATTCGGATTGGGTTCTCTGCGCGATATTACTCGCCCACCACTTGCTGGGCGCCGACATAGGCGAAATCCAATCAGGGAGAAAGTCGAGAACCGTGCCTGCATGGCTTGTCGGATCCGTTTTGAAGCAGTGGAACAGCTCGTGGGCTGAGAACCTCCCGACATTTGCGGAGCAGGTTGCGGGCCGCCTGTGGACGATGGAGACTGTAAGAGCGATGCACCGGCGCTGGCCAAACCCGATACAAGCTACAGTCGATGCTGACGGGTCGTTCCGCTCGATAACACGCCTGCAATATCAGATTCGTGATTGCACGCTGAGAGCCGTCAAATTGTGTCGGCAGCTTCCGAACTTGTTCGCCCATAGTCACGACTCGATGCTCAACGACCATGGCCCTCAATATTGAGAGTGCGGAGTCTGTAAGGGACGCGCCTCGTAGATGCCGGCCAATGCTCCCGGCCCAATCCTCTGTTTCAGGCATGTGTTTTAACATGCCTATGGCATGCAGAACTTTGCCTGGAACTCTGCCCGGTTTCACCCTTCCCCATCTACCCGAGCGCTCGCAATTGATCGGCTGGCCTTTACTCTGTTTCGGCAAAGACCACATTTGAACGAGTCCATAAGCTCCAAGCTGCGAAACGTTTAGAGAACAATTTTTCAAGGATCGCATTGCGTGGCGGCGATTGTGAGCCTATAATCCGGCGTGCTTTTGATGCAGTACAGTTGGCTAAACGGCAGGCGGGAAAAGGAAGCAGTCTTGGAAAATGAAGCCTTAGCGGGCTACTAGCGCAATGCTACTGACCATTCTGATTCTTTCATCGGTGGTGTCGTTTGCTGTGATTCTCAGATGCTCGCTGCTGCGGGGCGGCAGGGCTGAAATTCTCGATATCAAGGATTGGGAAGATAAACAGCAGAAGATTGATATTGAGATCTTTCGCGCTCTGGTTGATCGTGATGGTTGCCAGTACCTGCGCAAAAATCTCTCAACCAAAGAATTCCAGTTTATCCAGAGGAAACGAATTCGTTTGGCCTTGCGGATTTTGCGACAGGTCGAGCGAAACGTTGACCTGCTGATGGAATTGGGTAGGCGGGCGAGAGTGAGTAGTGATTCCGTGCGTCGAGAGGAAGGGGAAAAATTGGTCGCGGGGGCAATCCAACTTCGGTTGAATATACTAGAGGTGAGCTTTTGCCTTCTCCTGCAATGGCTTGTCCCATCTTGGACGGTGTCATTTCCGGCTTTAATGGTGCGATACGAGCAATTGAGGGATTCCCTAACCAGATTCGATCAAGGTTGGCAGAAATCCAGGTAGTGGTTCTTTCTTCCAAGAAGATGTACTCCTGTTCGTAAGAGATTCAAACGTCCGTCCGCAGTTCGCGCTCGTCGGGGAACCGACGAAGGGCGCGGACGAATTTACGCGGGTCTCGGAAGTGCAACAATGCCCGTGATGGTTCTGAGAGGTGAAAAATGGCTGGAGGATTGGACTGAAAGGAATGGAGTCTGGAAAATGGATTCGTGCCCTGAGGGAAGAACGATCGATCAAGCCCAGCGACATCGAACGGATCACCAGAAGCATTGCGGATGCAAGAGCATACCCAGATTTTTATGTTTCCCACTCGACCCTGGCCGATATTGAAGCAGGGGCAGTTCCGGGCATTCACAAACTGTTCAGCCTGGCATTAGCGCTCAGGGTGCCGTTAAACGAATTATTGGTGCCATTTGGGATTGATCAAGGCGAGATCATCGCTCCGGACGTCAAGTCGTCACAAGGGACCGTGCCTTCGTCGGTTTCTGCTATCCATGATCCGCCTTTCCGTTTCCAGCTAAACTTCGACACAAACATCGGGGCTGAAGAAACGACGTTGCTAAAAATCCAGTCGCACGATGTCGCCGTCTTGCCACCTGCTCTCCGGGCCAGATTTGACCCCACCCGGTACCGCTATGCGCTAATCGGCTCAAAAGACGACAATATGGCGGACCTACTCCCTCCTCGTTCGCTAGTTGAAATTGATACGTCCCAGAAAACGGTCCAGGTATTTCCCTGGCAGATGCTGCGGGATCGCCCCATCTACCTGATATGGCATGCGGATGGGCACACCTGCTGTTGGTGTCAATTGGATGGCAAAGAATTGATTCTGATTCCTCACCCGCTATCAACGCAAAGAGTCCGACGTTTCAAAGTTCCCACCGAGGCGACCTTGGTTGGCAGAGTTACAAATGCATGGCTGCCATTCGACACGATTCAAGGTCAACGAGAAACCGCATCCTAACGTCGCATGTGTTCCTTGGCAGCCCGAGAGTGCAGAATCGTGAGTGCAACTTCGATGTTCAAACAGAAAAGTTCGGAATAAAGCAATGACGCAAGCATTGGAACCGTAGCGCGGTAAGCTTGCAGGGTTTGCCAGGTTTTCAAAACTATAGCCTTCTCCATCCTCGTGTAGCGAATGTATTCGTCAAGTTGATTCACATAGCCAGATACCGACGTCGCCAGCAAACGCCGAAATACTCTGTCGTGGAGCGCGAATAATGTCCGATCCGCAATCTCTAGTCCCATTTGCGGGGATAATTTCGGATGAAGGTATCGGCCACTATTGCAGTCTCGCAGGGAAGCCAAATACAACATCCTCGTCAGATCATTAGGCAGAAGGTCAAGACCGAGATTTGGAGTACATTCGACGGATTCAGAGCTATCCGAAGCCCGGACAGTTATTTGCCGATCTAAAGAAACAGAGTCTGGATGGCTCGGAGTGCTAAGAGCTACTGACAATCGATTCTGCCTCAAGTTCCACCTGCAGTTCATGCCCGGTCGGTTCTCCGACCAAGCCGAAAATTCGGTTGCGACTCCTGAGATTTAGGGACAATAGCTCGCGTTAGCGAAGATGCATGAATTGCCCGGGCAAAACTAACGAATACGAGGGACTTTGTCAAATTTATATGAGCAACCCAGCCGTTTCTATGCCTCGCGCCGTGGTAGGACGTTCTCTACTCGTCTCGAACGATTCGAGCATCGTCCGTCAACTCACAGCTACCCTGGACCGGTTTGCGATTACCACCGATGTTTGTCCCGATTCGGCAACGGCAGTCACGCTGATAAATACGCGGAAATTTGAGGTTGTAATCGTTGACATGGGGCTGGGTGAAGATGCGGCTTTTGTCCTGGAGAGCGTGCGGCTCTCCCCATCAAACCGAAATTCTGTCACATTCGCGGCCGTGAATGCTGATGAAGAGCAGGAGTTGCAGGTTCTGCCTAACTTCGTTGTCCGAAAACCGGTGTCTGAGAGTGAGATTGGGAGCATTTTAAAGGCTGCACTGGGGCTTGTGATCCGAGACTACCGACGATATTTCCGCTGCCCCGTGACAGTTCCTGTCCTGATTCGGATGGATGGCAAGGCGCAGATACCCTGCGAAATGATGAATGTCAGCGAAGGAGGAGTGGCGGCGGTCACTACGGTCACTTTCGCTCCCGGCACAAATGTCACGTTAGAATTCGCCCTTCCGGGGGAGCCTGAGAAGTTTCAACTTCAGGCGGAGGTTTGCTGGTGTGACCACAAAGGTCACGTGGGGTTACAGTTTCGGGCGGTCCCGCAGGACAAAAATCTCTTATTGCAAAGCTGGCTTTCCCGAAAAATCGAAGAAGGCATACCGGAGCCGGTGGCGCGCCTATTCCAAAAGCACACCGGCAGCGCCGACACGTCTCGCCCGCAATGAAAGGGGAAAAGACTTTTATGTCGGTAGCAAGTTAAAATGTCCGGTTTTTGTAGCAAGTGAAATGTCCGGTTTCAAAGTTGTGCCCTCGCCGTTCGGATGGGGTTGATTTTGGGGATGGGGTTGCAGGGGAAGGGGGCCGTTCCCC
>Ga0209166_10000931_pt1 | contig 27054 bp, 20 predicted proteins | sample Coa_R1_3_FD_187151 | JGI IMG/M metagenome (GOLD analysis project Ga0209166, IMG submission 187151) | Surface soil microbial communities from Centralia Pennsylvania, which are recovering from an underground coalmine fire - Coalmine... | ecosystem: Environmental > Terrestrial > Soil >...
GGTTTTGGTGTCCACGCTGGAGGTGGCTTCATCGAGGATGAGGAAGCGCGGGTTGTGGGCGAGGGCGCGGGCGAAGCAGATGAGCTGGCGCTGGCCGACGGAGAGAGTGGAGCCGCGCTCGTTGACGCTCGTGTTGACGCCTTCGGGAAGAGTCCGGACAAAATCGCCGAGGCCGATTTCGTCGACGGCGCGCTCGACGGTCAGGCGGTCGATGCCGGGAGAACCGAGGCGAACGTTCGAATCGATCGTTCCGGTGAAGAGGAAGGAATCCTGCAGGACGATGCCGAAGTGGCGGCGCAGATCCTGCAGGTTGAGGGTCTTGATGTCAATACCGTCCAGGAGAATCTGGCCGCGCTGGACGTCGTAGAAACGGAGGAGCAGGGAGATGAGAGTGGTCTTGCCCGCGCCGGTGTGACCGACGATAGCGAGAGTCTGGCCGGGCTCGACGCGGAAAGAGACATCGCGCAGGACCCAATCTTCGTCAGCGGGTTCGGACACGTCGCGATAGCTGAACCAGACGTTGCGAAATTCGATTTCGCCGCGAGGGGAATCGAGGCGGACAGCCTGGGCAGAGGAAGCGATGGTAATGGGCTCGTCGAGGAGCTTGAAGATGCGCTCGGAAGCGGCCATGGCGGATTGCAGGATGTTGAATTTTTCGCTGAGGTCCTGAATGGGACGGAAAAACCGGGTGGCGTACATGGTGAAGGCGGTGAGCACGCCGAGGCTGAGGCCGCTGGAGAGGACGCGATTGCCTCCGGACCAGTAGATTAAGGTAATGGTCGCGACGCTTAGAAACTCGACGGCAGGATAGAAAAGCGCAAAGGCGAGGATGGCGTCGTACCAAGCTTTCATATTGTCGCGATTGCGCTTCTCGAATTCGACGCGGGCTTTGTGCTCGCGATTGAACAATTGCACCGCGCTCATGCCGGAAATATATTCCTGGAGGAAGGCGTTGATGCGAGCGATGGCGGTGCGTATGCGGCGGTTGGCGTCGCGCACAAACTTGCGGAAGAAATAAGTGACCACGAAGATGAAGGGGAGGACGGCGAAGGCATCCAGGGCGAGACGATGGTCCACCGTGAAAAGGAAAACGGCCATGACGACGAGCAGGAAGAAATCGTTGATCATCGTTACGACGCCGGCGGCAAAAAGGTCGTTCAAGGCATCGACATCGGTGGTCACGCGCGTGACAAGGCGGCCGACGGGGTTGCGGTCGAAATAGCTCATGGGCAGACGCTGTATGTAAGCGAAGATTTCGCTGCGCATGTCGTACATAGTTTGCTGGCCGACGCGCTGCATGATGCGAATCTGCGCGTACTGGGCGAGGAAATCGGAGATGAGGATGACAAGGAAGGCGAGGCTGATCCATTCGACGCCGCGCCACGCCTGGCTTTCTGGAATGAGATGTTTAAGAGCGGGGGTAAAGTAGCCGTCGATGGCCTTCCAAAAGAGCCAGGGAGGGGCGAGTTCGAGAGGGGTCACGACGGCAACAAGAGTCATCGCCAGGACAACGCGCCACTTGTACGGCCGCAGATACTGCATCAGGCGGCGCATCAGGCGCGCGTCGTAGGCTTTGCCGAGCTTCTCTTCTTCGTGGATATTGCTCATGCCCGTTCGAGTTCTTCTTCCAGCAATTGCTTTTGATAGAGATCGGCGTAATAGCCGCCGCGAGCGAGAAGTTCGTCGTGCGTGCCGCGCTCGGTGATGCGGCCATCGCGCAAGACGATTATTTGATCGGCGTCGCGGACGGTCGAGGTGCGGTGCGCGATCAGAATCGTGGTGCGGTCGCGCATGATTCCGCGCAAGCGGCTGAGGATGCGCTCTTCGGTTTGGGTGTCGACGCTGGAGAGCGAGTCGTCGAGAATCAGGATGCGCGGGTCTCGCACAATCGCGCGGGCTAGCGCGGTGCGCTGCTTCTGGCCGCCGGAAAGCGTGATGCCGCGTTCGCCGACCATGGTGTCGTACTTCGCGGGGAATTCCTGGACGTCGCCATCGAGGCTGGCGACTTCGGCGGCTTCGCGCACGCGTTCGAGATCAAATTTTGGCAAACCGAAAGCGATATTTTCGCCGACGGTTTCGCTGAAGAGATAGGTGTCTTGCGGGACGTAGCCGATGGCGCGGCGAAGCGTGTCGAGCGGCCATTCGCGAATCGAGCGGCCATCGATGAGAACAGCCCCATCGGGCGCTTCCCAAAGACGCGCGACGAGCGCTGCAAGAGTGGTTTTTCCGCTGCCCGTTGGGCCGACGATGGCGAGCGTCGAACCAGCGGGGATGCGCAAGTTGATGTCGTGAAGAACGCCGTCCGCAGCGGAACCAATGCCATTTCCGCCGCCATTGGCGCTGGCTCCGGCCATCGTGGTCGGATAAGAAAAGTTAAGATTGCGAAATTCAATTTCGCCTTCGACCTTTTGTTCGGCGGGAACGGTGGCGGCGCGGTCGTCGATTTGCGGTTGCGCAACGAGAATGTGGTTCAGCCGGCCCATGGAAGCAGCGCCGCGCTGGAATATGTTCGTGACCCAACCCAGGGCGATCATGGGCCAAACCAGGATGCCGAGATAGCTGTAGAAGGCGATGAGCGCGCCGAGAGAAATGCGGCCGGTAAGGACGAGATGGCCGCCCCGCCACAAGACGATCAAGAAAGTGATGCCGATGAGAGCCTGGAGCGAAGGCATGAACATGCTCCAAGTGCGGATCAATTTGACGTTGCGCGAGACGTATTCGCGGTTGGGCTCGTCAAAGCCGCGAATTTCGGCTTGTTCCTGCGCGTAGGCGCGCACGACGCGGACACCCGCCAGATTTTCCTGCACCTTGGCGGAGAGAGTCGCAAGGGATGCCTGGATTTTTTCGTACAGCTCGTGGATAACCTTGCCGAAATGCTGAACGACTACGGCGACCACCGGCACGGGCAGGAGAATCCAGAGCGTGAGCGTGCCCGAGAGCTGGGACATGACGGCGATGGCGAGGGCCATGCCGACGATGGTTTGGCCGCTGTACATAATTCCGGGGCCCAGAACCATGCGCACGGCGTTGAGGTCGTTCGTGGCGCGGGACATCAGTTCGCCGGTGCGATTGCGGACGTAGAATTCCGGCTCCATGAGCAGCAAGCGATTCAGCAACCCGCCGCGGATGTCAAACTCGATGTCGCGGGAAATGCCGATGAGCACCCAGCGAGTCCAGAAGGAAAGCACGGCGCGCAAAGACACGAGGGCGATAAGCAGCAGGCAATAAATTCCCAGCGCGTGGCGGCTGTGGGGGGAGTAGTAGGGAATCATGCGGCTTAGCCAGGAGCCCGCGAGCAGGTGGCCTTGGGCACTACTCTCAAACGGACGGGCGCTGCCGGCGAGGATATCCGTAAGGACTCCGGTGGCGAGCGGGATTACGTTTTGAACCACGCTCGAAACCACGAGAGCGAGCATTCCGAGAGCCATCGAACCGCGATAGCGGCCGAGGTAGGGGAGTAGCCCGACAAGATTTTTCCACGAGGAAGATTTGGGCGGCTTTTTGGTGTCCGAGGCGGCGCCAATGGTTGCCGCGGCCGCGCTCATCGCAGCACCGACCTGGCGGTGGACAAGGATGGCGTTTCCAGAAGGAAATGTTCGTACGTGCGGTCGAGCGATTGGTAACGCTTTGTTGCGGGATTCCAAGCGATGCCGATCGGCAGAACATGCGGATCCGAGGCGCCGGCGCCCGTGAGGGCCGTGAAGTACAGTTGAATGCCCTTGACGGGGTCCTGGTCATACTGCACACGCCAGCCGGCTACGGGTGCCAGTGGCGTCAGCGCCAGATAGCCTTTGGAATTTTTCAAATATTCATCGCATCGGAGAAGTTCCGACCATTGGTCGCCGGTTTTTTCTGCAACCACCGCGCGTGTCACGATGGTTCCGGGCAACTGATTCTTTGGCGTTTTCGGGACGACATTCGCGGCGAGAAACTGCTGCTTGCCGGTTTTCGCCAGGTCGCCGAAGACGAGAACCTGGGTTTCTTTTCCAAGTAGATTTTGCGCCGCAGCCTGCATTTCTTCCGGCACCGCGGGTTGCGCAGGCGTAGCCGGCGTTTCTGCCGCGGGCTTTGGTGCGGGCTCGTCGCCGCAGCCAGAAAGCATTAAGGCAGTGATAGCGAGTGAGCATGCTGCAATGCGGAGGAAATTTCGCCGCGTAAAGGCCAAACAAAAGTCAGAACGGGGCCGCTTGGCGCTCGTCTCAAATGGCACAGTCGAGACACGCGCATTCGTCGCGCAGTCGGAGGTGTTTCGTGTTTCGTCCATCAGAAATTTGTCGCCGCCGTGAGACTTACCATACACACAGCTTGGCATCCTTTTCCGGCGTGCCGAGAACTTTCCTTCCGTGTGGGCCGTCCAGCGCCCGCGAAATAGAGATGCAACACAACGATTCTAACCGCTGCCCGGCGTTCGTGGAAGGACCCACCGAAAGGAGGTTCCTTGCAAGCCACGGCTAACGATGGGCCAGAATCGCGTCCAGCCGCGCTTCAAAGTTTTGCTCTCCTTCGGACCAGAGCTGGCTGCGCTCGATGGGCAGCGCTCGCTCGATGGACTCGGCCCAGTTGAACAACTGTTGGATGTTCTCCCGGGTCTTCGCGTGATATTCCTTCAGGTTGCCCGGGACGGACATCCATTGGCGAAAGGTGTGTTCCAGCGGGTGGTCGGAGGACTCGAAAGGATTCGAAGCGGCGCCGGGAGCGAGCAGGCCGGCATGTCCGGTAAAAAAATGTTCGAAGCCGAGATCGGCGGTGAAGTGTCCCTCGGAGGAGGCGATGCCGCCATCGTATTCGGGGCCGTGGCACGTGAGAAGCAGCGGTTCGGGCTTGTGCATCCATTTGAGGCTCCCGGCGTCAAAGCTCCAGAGGTCCCATTTTGCGGCGACGATGTAGGCGCTGTCCGCGTGGATGTGCTGAGCCGCAAGCGCTGCGACTTCGGCCGCGCCATAGCCGAGATCCTTCAAATCCCATTCGGCCAGGGGAATTTCCGTGGCGTCCACGGGCTGCACGGTCAGTTCTTTGAATGCGATTTCCGAGGCGGACAACGGAGCAGTCGCGAGAAATCTCGCGAGTTGGGCGATCAAAGTGGTTACGGAGAAATCGCGCGTCCAAACGCGCAAGTAGGCTCGATTAGCCATAGTTGGTCAGACCCACTGATTATACTGGTGTAAGTGGCAAGAGGCGAATTCGGGCGATGTTCGCGAGAAAGATTTAGCGGTCGCTGCTGCCTGCGGTTTGCGAGCGCGTGATCGGCGGCTCTGGCTCTGGCGGCGTTAAACTTGCTGCAATTTGCCGCAAGCGTTCCTGGAGCGCGTCGCCGACGCCGGCAAAAACTTGCGCGCACGTCTCGCGTAGTTTTTCCTCCGCCTTGGCACCGATGCTGGCGACCGCTTCGCGAGATTGATGGTCCAGGCTGGCCACGGTCGCGAGCATCCACTGATTCGAAACGTTTTCGAGACGATTGCGGTGCTGCTCGGCAGCGTGGTTACTCAATTGGGCGTAGATGCCGCGCATTTCCGTGCGGTGGGCTTCAACGGTAGACCTCCAGGACTCCAGCAGCGGCGCGAGGCCTGCTTTCACTCTTGCGTTCGCGTCCGCGACTCCGCCCTCCACGGCGCTCCTCATCCCGGTTTGGAATTGCCGCAAAAAGGCTTCCTGTTCGGCCGTGAGTTTCTGCGTAAGCTCCGCATGGGCGGCGTCGAGCTGTAGGCGCGTTTCGCTCAATGAGCGTTGTGTCTCTTCGCCAAAGCCCTGGAGCTCGTTCCGGGCCTGGCGTTGGATTTCATCCGTGAAGGCCGCGGTTGTGGTCTCGGCGGCTTCGGCAAAAAGTGCTCGCGCATGCTCAAACGCGTCGCGCACGACTTCTTCCATCTGCGTCTGGGTATGGCCGATGAAGCTGCGGCTGGAGTGATCCAGTTCGCTGGCGAAGACGCTGGAAACCTCGCCGGCTTTCTCCCGGAAGTGATTCCCAGCCTGCTCGACCGTTTTTTCCGTGAGGCTCTGAATCTGGGTTTGGGCTTTTTTCTCGTACCACTCCGCGGATTTCATGAGGTCATCGACCGTTTGATGTTTCAGGTCGGAAACTTTGGATTCGAGTTCCGTCAAGTTGCGCGCGGCGACAGCCTGGGCGGCTTCTTGCAAAAGCTCGTCCACGCCTCCGAGGTTTTCGCGGAAGCGGGCCAGCGATTCCGCGAAGGCCTCATCCGCCGAAGCGCGAATGCGGTCCTGCTGCAAAGTCATGGCAGCATCGAGGAGAGAACGGCCGCCCGCAAGGCGGTGAATGGCTTCTTCGGTTCTCGAGATGTGGGGCTGGACCATCGACTCGATTTGCTGGTCAAAACGCGAAACGGCGAGCTGGCAATATTCATCAAACGTGTTGCGGATGCGCGCGTTGAGCTCTTCGAGAAGTGTTTCGGACTGCCGGTGCAATTCGTTGCGATGCAGACTGAGGACACCGTCGATCTGAGACTCAAAGTCAGCCAGAGCTTGCCTCTGTGCAGTTTTGATGTGGGAGGAGAGGTGTTCGAGACGCTCGCTGGATTCGGCGGCACGGCCTAAAGCGGCTTCGAGACGTTGCGATTGCTCTTGCGAAGAGTTGCGCAACCCGGCCATGCGCTGTTCGGCTTCCGCCGCTGCGGCGCTCATGGATTCACGAGCGGCGGTTGCGTGGCGGCTGGCCTCTTCTTGCACTTGCGACACGAGCCTGCTTGCGCTTTCGCCCAGGCTGGCAGACACGGCCGCGGCAGACTCCTGGAGTGCAGCCGAGTGCCGCGCGGTTTCCTCTTGCAACGAGTTGCGAAACGCAGCGATGCGCTGCTCGGCGTCCGTTACCGCGCCGCTCAGGGAATCCCGAATTGTGGCGCCGTGGCGGCCAGCTTCTTCCTGCACTTGGGAGAAAAGACGACGCACATGCTCGTCGAGCTCTGCTGAAGCTTTTTCCTGCGCAGCTGCAAGCGTACTTTCGAGTGTGGATTTCCAACGAGCTTGTGCGGCTTCGACTTCCGTTTGAAGCTGGTTCTGCCACGAAGATTGGGCCGAGGAAAGCGCCGTGGCAATCTGATTTTCAATTTCATTCGCCGCCTTGCTCATGGCTTCGCGGCTTGCGTTTGCGGCCAACTCGTTTTGCCGCGCTACGTCCTCGACTTCGCGCATCGATTCGGCGGCGCGATCGGCGATTTGTGCCTTTGATTGTTCGGCTTGCGAAAGCAGCCGCTCGGCGGATCGTTCCGCTTGCTGGGAAAGCGCGCGCAGGGATTCCACGGCACCAGCGAGATGCTTCGCCTGTTCGGTGCGTTCCGCGGCGGCTCGATCGGAAATCTGCTGGGTCAATTGCCGCGTAAGCTCTTCAAGCTGGGGTGCAATCCAGCGCGGAAGATCCCGTTGTAATGCTTCCGCGGCGGCCGAGTGAGCGGAGCGCGAGCGGGTATCGGACTCTTGCTGGATTTTCTCGATGGAGCCGGAAACTTGCTGTGCGAGTTGCTCGCGAGCGATCGTAAATTTTTGCTGCCACTCCTCCATGGACGCGCGCGTCTCGGCGGCGACGGCTTGCGTTGCACTCTCGCGAGCTGCGGCCTGAATCTGCTGCTTGGCGTCCGCCACCAGCCGCGCCATGTGGCGCGCAAGTTGCAGTGAAGCGTCGGTGGCGCTCGCGGGAGCAGGGAAAACACGCAGATTGTCCTGTGCGAGCGGTTGTGCGTGTTCCGGTTCCGTCAGGGGCAAATGAATTTCCGCGGTTTCCGAAGTTCTTGGCGGCGTGTCCTGTGCGTCCTCTTGAGCCGTCGTAATGCGCACACTTTCCGAAGGCGCAAACCAATCCGGCGGCGGGAAGGCAATGCCCCAAGTGTTCCCGGGCGTTTCCAACTCGAGGGCGACCTGGAAAAGTTGCCTCACGGTGCGTGGACGCTGGATCCAAGCCACTCGCCCGCGAACGGTTCTGGGCGCCTTGCCGGCTTCGGGGTGCGGGACCTCGAGAGTGACCCACATATTTTTCAGAACGTAGTGCTTCGATTGGTAGCGGCAGCCGTGGCAATTGATGATGAGCGTCGAGGTGCGTTCCGTGAAGGGGCGTCCGAGCGCATCAACACCCGTGACCGCCAGCGGCACGGCCTGCATGATTCGCGTGCTGCGGCGCTTCCGCAATTCCTCGTTTTGGTGTGCCACCGTCTCAGACGTCATTTCCGCTGTTTCGTCGGCAAGATTGCCGCCCTGTTCATCCATGGACACCGTCGCCGCTCCTAGAGATTGTCCGAACTCGTAGTTTGTTTACGACTGCTTGGTCGTTGTACCTTGCGAGGTACCTTCCGAGGTCGGCGTGCGGTGCGTTCCAGTGAGGAACTCCCATGCTTCCTTTGCGACCCAGATTGGTCCCACCAGCAAATAAATTGGCCCTTGAAAAAATGCGGGATGGTTTCCCTCGATCTTGTGACCTAGAAAGAGAAGAATCCAGCCGCCAACAAAAAAACTCGCGCCCCAAATCCATTTCGTAAGGAGGAGAAGTATAAGCCCCAAGAAAATCATGGGAATGCCGACGCCATGAAGAAGCTTGTTCCAGCCGGAAGAATGCTCGTGATCGTACTGTGACATGTAGTGCGCCAAGCCGGGCATAGCGCACCTCCTTGCGGTGGGGACAACTCCGCGGAAAATGAGACTCTATACCGAAAAGGGACAGTTGGCTAGAGGCAGCTATACGTACTAGGACGCAGTGCGAAAACTCTTCGGCGAGGGTTCTCGAACGAGGGAGCCCGCCTAATTCGCCCAACGGTTTGGACGTGCGATTCCCGAAGTGGATCAGGTGGATGGGGAAACTCTACAAGTCGCGACGGCCTTCCAGGGCCTTGAGCATGGTGACTTCGTCGGCATACTCCAAATCGGCCCCGACAGGAATGCCCACACCAATGCGCGTGACGCGCACGCCGAGCGGCTTGAGTAGCTTGGAAAGATAAACCGCGGTGGCTTCGCCCTCGGCGGTCGGGTTCGTGGCGATGATGATTTCTTCGACCGACCCGCCTTTGAGGCGCTCGATAAGAGACTTGATCCTCAATTGCTCTGGCCCGCGCCCGGACAGCGGCGAGAGGGAACCGCCAAGCACGTGATACATGCCGCTGTAAGTGCGCGTTTTTTCAATGGCCATGATGTTGTGCGCTTCTTCGACGACGCAGATCATCTTTTTGTCGCGATTCGCGCCCGTACAGAAGTGACACGGGTCATTTTCGGTAATGTTGCTGCAGACCGAGCACTCGCGGATTTTTTCTTTAGCGTCGCGAATGGCTTCCGCGAGAGCCAAGGCGTCTTCAGGCGCGGAGCGCAAAAGAAAGAAGGCCAGGCGCTGGGCGGTTTTTTGTCCTATGCCGGGCAGGTGCTTCAATTCATCGATGAGTCGTTCGACAGGAGCGGCAAAATCAGGCATGCATGATGTGTAGCACAGCCAGCATCCTTGCGCAAACCGGCCGAAGAATTGGCCCAATTCAAGGGCGTGCTTTCGAATGTTCCAAGTGCCATGTCCATCGAGCCTTAACACGATACGGATGTTCCTGATGCCTGCGGCCTCCTATTCTAACTCTTTGAAAAAGGGCGGTTTATTAAAGCTATGGTTACTACCTCTAGGTGGTCCAAGAACAAAGCGCAAGATTCAAACTCCCCTCCGTTCTACCATCAGAACTAATCGAACGGTCAGTCCGAGGAACACTCATGGAGCCAGCCATCCTCTTGTTGGTTTTCGTAGGACTGCTAGTTGTCGTTACGCCGTTCTTGACGATCGCTCTTTTTGTGAAGCAGGCAAAACTTCGCAGGCAATTGAACGAACTCGCGGAGGAAAACGCCAATCAGCACACGAAATTGCAACGTGCCGTAGGTGAACTGCAAAGCAAGCTTGCGGCAGTGCCAGCGCCGACAACGCCAGTCGCTGAGAAGCCCCCAAGTCCAGAAGTGCGCCAACCGGTTTCTGTCCCTGGTTCAATTCCACCTTCGCAGGTTCCTGCACCTACGGGCGTGCCTCCGATCAGGGAGACGCCTGCGGCTACCCCGCGCGTAGATGCAATGCCGCCTGTCGCGCCGCCAGTTAGGCCACCGATCATTGCCCCTGCTGTTGTGACGCCGTCACAAAAACCTTTACCGCCTGTCGCCCCGGTCGAGCCGAGACCCCTCGCGCCGGCGGCGCTGGCATCGCCTCCAGAAGCAAAGCCTTCTTCTCCAAAGGTACCTCCAAAAGTTATTCAACCGCATCCGGTGCCACAATCGGCTGCAACTCCATCCACTGCAGCCGCGCGAGTTTCAACGTCACCACCGACCTCGCCGCTGCGCGTTCCTCCTTCGAAGCCAACACTTCAGCAGCGCATGAAATCCGTTTCCTCCATTGAAGAAGTTCTGGGCGCCAACTGGTTCGCCAAGCTGGGCGTGATCATGACCGTGATCGGCCTTGCGCTGCTTGGCAAGCTCGCACTGCAAAACCTCGGACCCGCCGGCAAAGCGTTCATCATTTACGCCGTGTCCCTCGTATTTCTCGGCGGCGGCATTTTGTTGGAAAAGCGCGAGCGCTACCAACTTCTGGGCCGCGTGGCGATTGGCGGAGGTTGGGCGCTGCTTTTCTTCAGCACCTTCGGCATTCACTATGTCCCCGCCATGCGCGTTCTCGACTCCGGCGTGCTGGACTCGGCGCTCATGCTTGCCGTCGCAATCGCGATGGGCGCGCACACGTTGCGCTACAAATCCCAGTTCGTGACCGGCCTCGCATTCTTGCTCGGCTACACCACCGTCGCTTTGAGCCAGGACACGGTTTACAGCTTGAGCGCCGGAGTGATGCTTGCCATCGGTCTTGTCGCGATGGTGCTCAGGATGGGTTGGTTTGAGCTGGAAGTGTTCGGCATTCTTTCGAGCTACCTCAATCATCTTTATTGGCTCTACCGCATCCTCGGCATTCACGGCGCGCACGGCCGTGCGTTCCCGGAATACAAAGCCAGCCTGGCACTTCTCTTCTTCTATTGGCTGACATTTCGCTTCTCCTACGTTGCCCGCGGTATCAAGACCGACTTCGAAGAGCACGTCTCGGCTGTCTCCGCGGTTCTTAACACACTTCTTCTGCTCGGCTTGTTGAAGTTTCAGTCCGTAAATCCGGAGCTTGCCTACCTTGCCTTATTCGCGATTGGCGCGCTCGAGTTCGTGTTTGCTCTTCTTCCCATCACGCGCCGACGCCGCCGCGCGTTCGTCCTCCTGAGCATCATGGGAGCGGCTCTTATGCTCGCCGCAGTGCCGTCGCATTATTCCGGCAATAACGTGGCGATCCTCTGGCTTGTCGGCGCGGAAGTCTTTCTGGCTGCTGGAATCATTTTTGAGGAAGTCGTTTTCCGCCGCCTTGGTTTGTTCACTGGGCTTCTCGTGGGAATCGACCTGATTGGCTTCAACTTCCGGCCGCTGGTCGAACTGCGCGCCAAGTCAGAAGCGCTTGCCCTCGCCAGCGGCATTCTCTTCGCCCTGTGCGCTGCCGTTTTTTATCTCAACGCGCTCCAGATAAGTTCGCGCTGGAAAGAATCCTTCAGCGCTTCTCTTGACCGTGGGTTACTTACAATCCATTCCTACTTCGGAGCGTTCGCAGCCGCCACGGCTGCCTGGGCGTTTTTCGGGAACGATTGGACCGCCGTTGCATTCGCGGCGATCATGCTCAGCCTTGCGGCCGTCAACCGTCGGTTCGAATCGCGTCATCTCCAAGTTCAATATGCCCTGCTTGGCGTCCTCACCCTGTACAGAACGCTCGTATTCAATCTGCACATCGAAAGTGCGGCGCACGTTCACATCACGACGCGTCTTATCACCCTCCCGATACTCGGCGCTGTCCTTTACGCCACCGCCAAACTCGCCGCCTTGCGCGACGATCAAGAACAACGCGCACTCCGTGCGCTATTTTCTTTCGCAGGCGCTGCAATGTTCGGCGCCTTGATCTGGTTTGAAGCTCCCGAACTTTGGATAGGCCCGCTTTTCCTCGCCGCTGGAATCATCCTGGCGTTAGCCGCTCGCCGCTGGAATCTTCTTCACCTCAGTGTTCAGGAACATTTCTTCGCTCTCGCTGCAGTTCTGCAAACGGTTGACTACAATTTTCACGTCGCAGGACATTACGGCCCCTTCAGCATTCGCTTGATCACTGTCTCGCTCGTTGCCGCCGGCTTGTACGCCATTTCGCGCCGCGCAACCACGGAAAACGCATCGCACGCGCTCATCGCTGCATATCTCCACACCACGGCCGCAACATTTCTCCTCACTCTTTTGATGTGGTACGAGGCATCAACCGGCTGGCTCGCCGCTCTCTGGGCCCTTTTCGCGTTCGCGCTCGCCGCCATCGATCGCCGCTTCAAACTCGACGATCTGCGCTGGCAGGCTCACGCGCTCGCAGCCATCACCATGCTCCGCTGCCTCGGCGTCAATTTACACAACGAAGAGCTGTGGCACGGCCTAAGCGTGCGTCTCATCACGCTCTCCCTTGTCGCCGTCGTTTTCTACGCCATGTCGCTGTTCATTCGCATGCCCGACGAGTGGCGCGCCCGCGATTTTCATCACATTTACTCGTGGTCTGCCTCGTTGCTCGTCTCTCTGCTTCTCTGGTACGAACTCGATCCTCTGGGCAGAGCCGTAGGATGGGCCGTCTTTGGCTTGGTGCTCTTCGAGTACGGCTTTTTGCGCAAGATCGTCCAGTTTCGTTATCAGGCATACGTTGCTTTCACCGCTGCGTTCGCTCGCATCTTCTTTGCGAACCTTACCGCGGGCATGCGAGGCGAACTCTTCGGGCCTCGCATGTACACCGTGCTTCCTCTCATCCTGATATTCTTTTTCGTGTACGCGCAGCTTTCCGAAGAGGAAGCCGGAACCGCTGGCAAAATGCGGTTCCGCTCCGATGTGCTCGTCGCCTATCTTGGAACGGCCACGCTCGTTGCGCTCTTCTACTTTCAATTCGATCCGGACTGGGTGGTAACTGCCTACGCCGCCATCGCTTTCGCTTTGTTTGGCTCGGCGTGGTTCCTGAAACGTCCGATTTTCCTGCACCAGGGAATTCTTGTGACGCTCGGGACGTTCGCGCGCGGCATGGCTCACAATCTTTTCGGATCCAGCTACTTTAACGAAGGCAATTGGAGCGGCCGCTACTTCATCGTGAGCACCGCCGCCGCGATTCTGTTCGCGACGCTTTTCTTTGCCTTCCGGTTGCGTGAAGCCAACAAATCGCTCCCAAGCGGCAGCCGCGAAAAACAGTTTGCCGCAGCGCTGGTCGCGCGGCCGGAACAGCTTCAGTTTTTTGTCCCCATCATTCTGGTGACCGTAATGCTCGCACTCAAGACGACAGCCGGAATGATCACCGTTTCGTGGGGCATTGAGGGAGTGCTCATCATTCTTTTTGCGCTTGCGGTCAAGGAGCGCAGTTTCCGCCTCACGGGTCTCGCGTTGCTCCTGCTTTGCGTAGCCAAGGTGCTTACACTGGACGCCTGGCGGCTGAACCAGACCGACCGTTACATCACGTTTATCATCGTCGGAGTCGCTCTGATCGCCGTTTCGTCTCTCTACATCCGCTTCCGCGATAACATCCGGCAATATCTATGAAGCGCCCCGTAGTCTTCGTTTTGTTTTTCGCAATACTGGGATTCTCGCTCGCCGGCCTTTACTGGAGCCAGCGGCGCGCCAAATCCAAGCAGTCTTCCGCGAATGCCGTTGTGGACATGGTCGCGGACGCTCAGCGCGATCTCACGCGTGTGCCGATGCACTTCACCCGAATTTCCGATGATCAGGAAATCTCCATCGGCCGCGAGCTCTCCGCCCGCTACTCGATGCAATTTCAGAAATTCGCTCCGGAAGACCAAGCGCTGGAAAAGTATGTCCGCCGGGTCGGCGGCACAGTTGCCGCTCACGCGCATCGCCGGCTTCCCTACGAATTTCACTTGATTCCCGATCACAACCTCATCAACGCATTTTCTCTGCCCGGAGGCATTGTCTACGTCGGCGAAGGCATGCTCGACCAGATGGAAACCGAAGACGAACTCGCAAACATTCTCGGCCATGAAATCGAGCATATCGATCACTACCACTGCATCGAACGCTACCAGATCGAAGCCAAACTCAAGAATCTGAATCTCGACGTTGTCGGCCAGCTTCTGCAGCTTCCTCTCGATTTTTGGGAAGCCGGCTATCACAAGGACGAAGAGTTCGAAGCCGATCGTGAAGGTGTTCGTCTCGCCGTCGCATCTGGCTACTCGCCCTACGGCGCCGTCACTCTCTTCACGCGGCTTGCGAAACTCTGCAAAAAATACGTTATTCACGCGCAAACGCCGGAAGAGGAACTGTCCGAACTCGCGATCCAAAGCCTCGCGGGATATTTTCGCTCGCATCCGCTGCCCTCAGAACGTCTCGAGCAAGTGAATCAAGTCATCGCCGAACAGCACTGGGAAGACCGCAAAACGCAAAAACCGTTTCGCGTCGAATACGAAGTGCACGACGGCAAGTTCGTGAAGTAAAGGGTGCGAGAAGCAGAGCAAGAAAGGAAAGTGCAAAGCGAAACGGAGAAGAGAAGCGAGAGTAGAAACTGTTTGGCTATTAAAACAAACCGGGAATTTTCATTCCGGCAATTCCGGGGATGCCGCCTGCAAGATTCTTCATCTGGTTGGCGAGCTCTTCATCGACGCGGCGCGAAGCTTCATTCACCGCCGCCCGCACCAGGTCCTGCAGCATTTCCTGATCCTTGCTCGCAAAAACATCCGGCTCGATGCGCAGGTCCACGATCTGTTTTTGGCCGTTCATTTTTACGGTGACCATGCCGCCGCCGGCCGAAGCTTCGACGGCCACGGCATTCACTTGCTGCTGCAGATCGTCCTGAACCTGCCGCAACCTCGAGAGCATCTGCTGGATGGCATTCACTTCCATCAGGATTCCTCTTGCCGCCACTTTACTTCGGAGATTCTTCCTCCAAAGCGTTGCAGCATCGACCGCACCATCGGATCTCGCTCGAACCGCGCGCGTAACTCTTCCGTGCCGTAAGCTCCGCGCGGCGCGGCCGCTGCAACTGCTTCTACTTTAGCACACACTCGCACCGGACGGCCCAGCACTTTGCTTGAAGAGGCACGGACCTTTTCGAGCGACTCACGGCCTTCCATCATTTCCGCGAACGCGCGCTTCTCCGGCGCGAAATAAATTCTCAATTCCGCGCCGTCCAGTTCCCAACGGCTCCCCTGCTGCACGATTTCGCCGAGAAATTTCTGCTGCGCCTGGATCGCGGCTTTGATCTCCGCAACTTTTTCTTGCGTAATTCCGTCAACGCGTGTCTCGGGAACTTTCTCCATCGGCGCTTCAGCGGCAGGCGCGGCCGTTACAGCTGTTGCAGGTTCCGTCGAAGGAGCGATCTGTGCTTCCGCCCGCGCGGGGGCTGCCGCCGCTGCCGCAGCAGCAAAAGCCGGCGCAGCGATTGGTTTGTAGAGATTTAACGAAGTTTGCGGAGCGGCTGAAAAACCGGGCGCTGCCGGGGCTTTCAGCGCGCCAGTGGTTGCAATTGTAGCCGCACTGCTGCTTCGCGCGGCGCCTGAACTTGCTTTGCCGGCCCCCGCGCCGCTGCGCAGTTCCGCCAGAAGCTCTTCCATCGGGGCGAGGCGCTTTGCGTTGATCAGACGCAACAGGCCCATCTCCAAGTGCACGCGCGCATCAGGCTTCCGCCGCAAATCTTCATCCGTCTGCAACAGGATCTGGAAAAAACGGGTAAGGTCTTCTTCGCTGAATTGCGCCGCCGCTTTTGCGAGCGCGGGCTTTTGATCCGCCGTGGCGGCGATCAAATCCGAATCCTCGCCGCAAACGCGCGCAATAAGCAGGTTGCGCATGTGGCGGATCGCTTCGCGGCAGAAATGCTGAAGGTTGCGGCCGTCCTTTTGAAAAGTATGCACAAGTCCGAGGGCTCGGTCGGCTGAGCCTTCCGCGATGGCGGACACAAGTTCGTTGAGGGAATCTTCCGGCACGACGCCCAGAAGTTCGCGCACCTCTTTATCCGGAATGACGTCGCCGCAATACGCTCGCGCCTGTTCCAGCAAAGAAAGCGCGTCGCGCAAGCTGCCTTCCGCCATTCGCGCAATCACCGCCAGCGCGCCCGGCTCAATCTTCAAGTTTTCTTTCTTGGCGATCTCTTCGAGCCGTCCGGTGATTTCGGCGAATGTGAGAGCGCGAAAATGAAAATGCTGCGAACGCGAGCGAATGGTATCGGCGAGATCTTCCGGCTGTGTGGTAGCCATCACGAAAATCACGCGGTCCGGCGGTTCTTCCAGAGTTTTCAGAAGCGCGTTGGATGCTTCGCTCGTCAGCATGTGAGCTTCATCGAGAAGCACCACCTTGCTTCTCGATGCTGCCGGGGCATAGCGCACCATCTCGCGCAGTTCGCGGATCTGATCGATGCCGCGGTTCGAGGCCGCGTCGATTTCGATCACGTCCAGCGAGGTTCCCGCGGCAATTTCCTTGCAGGAATCGCACTCGCCGCATGGCTCCGCCGTCGGCCCTTTTGCGCAGTTCATGGCCTTCGCCAGAATCCGCGCCGCCGTCGTTTTTCCTACGCCGCGTGCGCCGGAAAAAATATACGCATGCGCGACGCGATTGTTTTTGATCGCGTTGGCCAGCGTTGATGTGACGTGGGATTGTCCGACGAGATCGCTGAAGGTTTGCGGGCGCCATTTCCGGGCTATGACCTGATAGCTCATCGGCTAGGAGTTCCTCTCCCGCTTTTCCTTTTGCTTGAGGGAAAAGAGAAGAATGAAAACGGCGGTGAGCGCGACGACAAAAAGTAGAAGGATAATTCCGCCAAAAATCATCGAACAAACCTCCCTCCGCCGGCTTCGCAGCGTCCATTGTCCAACGGCCGGCTGTCAACTTCTTTTCAGTGCGAGGAACTTCGGGTGATCTGCGGCACCCGAGGCAATCCCGATACCGTTGCTCCCTTCCGGGCCTGGCGGGGTTCGCGGGACCTCGTTGCACAGAGCCCGAAGTTCCACGCTCCGGCAGCCGCGCTCATCGCCCGGCTGCAGAGAAAAGTCTAGCACACTCAGTCAGTGTAGAAATGCGGCGCGAGGTCCTCGGCAGGAATGTAGCGGAGCGCCTGTCTATAGATTCCAATCAAGGTTCCACGATCCAGTTCGCGGTGATTCGGTATCGTGAGGGTTGCCGCGTTCCATCGGAAATCACTCTGCGCAGCTTGATGTGACTGCCACGCTGAGACGCAACTCCGAATCCAAATGACGCGAGAATTCTGACGACATCCGCTCCCGACAAGACTCTAGACTTCGGCATGCACTTGCGGTTCAGGCTCGAGTTCGTAACTCGCTAAAATGGACGCATTGGGGGCGAGCCCGAAATCGGCAGGGTTCTCGCCTTCGAGTTGGAGGGCGATCGCTTCCTTCACGTTTTTCATCAACTCGTCGAGCGTCGCGCCTTGCGTAACCACGGGAAGGTCGAAGCACTCCGCGACGTAGTAGCTGTCGCCGCGGAAGATCCGTACCTGAATGATTCGTTTCATGGCTTTAATCATATTCGCGGTTTGGTCTCCCGAGCAATAGTCATCTCGCGCTGTTCTGGGAGAAGCTCCTGCTAGTGCCTGGCGACCCACTTCGCGACCTTCGGAATCGGCGAATCAAAGGAGATCATGGCTTTGCAGCGCCAGCGGGAGCATCCGGTGGCGTGACTTCGGATGGATTCACCCAGTTTACTTTGAACGGACCCATGCCGTGAACCTGCACGATCGTTTCGCCTTTGCAGGTCGCGAAGTGCCGCATCTCCTTGGGCATAGTCACGAAGTTGCCGACGTTCATCGTTTGCAGTTTGCTCTCATCGAAGGTTTCGCCCATGCCCACGAGGAAAGTTCCTTTCAACACCGTCACGTGTTCATCGGTGGGATGCCAGTGCGCCGGAATTTTCGCTCCATCCACGCACCTGAGGCGGAGGACAAACGGCGCTCCTTCCGCATTCGGATCGCCGGATACCGGCGCCAGGTCGCAGCCTTTGATGATGCCAGTCCATTTCAAATCGCCGTAACGAACGATTTTGTGCGCGGAGTCGCCCTCTTTTTTCTCCTGACTGTAGCTCGCGGCGGCAAATACTGCCAACGCCGACACCATCACACAAGGCCACTTCCATAGCTTCTTATTCATGGTTGTTCCCTCCGTAGGAACTTTGGGGAGAACATACGCCCCTGGCACGTTTTCGGCAAGGCCAGGCATGACCGGTGAATTCTTGTCATGCGCCATTCTGTACGGCAACATTTTTTGAGACAACGTTTTTTGGCCCGAGAAAAACGCAGAGGACTCATCTTGCACCGTTGTGCGTTGAGGAGTCCTCTGTAAGGTATGGTTTAGTTTTTGTCTGTTTTCATTCTTACTTATTTAGCTCTTCGGATAGTTGGGGTCGGCTTTCACTTCGAGAATCTGTTTGGTGTGGCGTTCGCTGTGCGCGGCGATCAGGAGCACAAATTGATAGCCGTCCAGTTTTATCCCCATGGGGCTATCGAAGGCGTGATCGCGCAATCCGGGAGTTGATTTCACAAAATTCTCGGTGATGGCGCGGCTCTCGAGAAAATGCTTCACTGAGCCCTCGGGCGAGTTGTAACGGTTGGTCGGGACGAGCGGTGCAGGAGCTTGCGCCTTCTGTGAACGGTCGGGAATCATGGCCATAACCATGTCGTCGGTCTTCTTCAGGTCGCGGTCGGGCACCGCCGGAGCCATCATCACTTTTTCCACCACCAAGCCGCGGATATAGTCCTCGGCAGCGGCGATGTGTTCCATCACTTGCGCGATCGACCAGCGGTCTGGACCTGCTTTGAAATTCCACTGAGCTTCCGACAGCCCCTTCGTGGCGTCGAGAACGCCTTGCTTCGTCTTCTCAAGATATTGGACGGCGCGATCTTTTTCCGCTTGCGTCACTTCTTGTGCTCGAACGGCTGTCGCGCCCGCGGCTGCGAGTATGGCGATAGCTGCTGCTGCCCTCAGTTGCTTGATCATGTTTGGCTCGCTTTCGTGATTTGGTGTGTAGGAGAAACGGAAGACTTTGGGACCTCGGTGTAAGCCCGCGGTTATGGCCGGGGGCAGCGGATTCCTTCGAGGTGAGACCCTCCGTGTGACAAGCAATGTATCAGTGATTTCGCACGGGGTCCAATGTCTCCGTCCCGCTGTCTCATGCGCGCCGCGCAGGCTTGGCTGAATCAGTAGCTTGTCGCCCCTCGCAAGAGCGTGCCTGCGCTCGGTGGGGGGAAATTGGGGACAGACGGAGCGTTTCCGGATTCTGTCGGACTGGGCCGCACAAAGGGCGGAGGGAGGTTGCCTAAATCGGAACGGCGAACGTGAGGGGAGCGGCAGGGTGAAATTCGATTTGGTATGCTGGATGCCGGCCCTCAATTCCCGACAAAGGAGATCCCCAGATGAAAAAATGGCTGGTTATTGCTGGAGTGCTATTTGTGCCGGCGTGTGGTTATGCCCAGGCAGCAAAGCCTTGTGAAGAACTGAAGACGGAAATCGCGGCGAAGCTGGACGCAAAGGGCGTCAAGGGATATTCGCTGGACATCGTGGCGAAGGATGCGGACGCGGCCGACGGAAAAGTAGTTGGCACCTGCGAAGGCGGGACGAAGAAGATCGTGTACAAGAAGGGCGCGGCAGCAGCGAAAACCCCGGCGAAAGAATCGAGCAATCCCTGAGGTGCAGGCCGGTGGATCAGACAGCTGCCCCAGAAAATCTTGGCTGGATTCGATAATCGAAAACTAGCAGAAGAAAGTTAACCCAAGCGAAGTAAAACAAATCGACAAATTCAAAAGCCCCACTCGTAAACCCGACGTGTGGGGCACCCCGACTCATCTCCCCACAAAATCTCCTGTCCACCCGTCATCCTCACGCGTCGTGAAGTAATCCACAAGAATTGGAGGCGGGGCTAGCGGCGGAGGCGGCGCATCCAGTTGCCCCAGGCGAAGCCGAGACGGGTCATGAGGATGGCGGCGGCGAGGGCTAGCAACATGCGGAGAGCAAATTCAGTTGGGCTGGATTCCGTGGCGAGCCAGGCGTTACGGGCCCAATGGGATGCGGGTGGAACGAAGTAGGGCAAATTGTTGGTGGCGAAAAACCAGTTGCGCGAGGCGGGGGATACCAGAAAGTTTGCAAAAGGCCATTGAACAGCAAGAAAGCTTGCGAGACACGCGGCGCCAAGAATAACGGATTGCTTCCAGCGGTTCCACCCGGTTGTGAGTCGGCGGACGATATCGAACACGATCGCGGGAACAATCAGGAGAAGTGGGAAATCCGGCGGGACGAGGTGCGTGATTTTTTGATAGACGGGGCCGAGCTTGGGCTCCGCGGGCACCAACTGCAGAATCCACATGAAGGCCAGGTGCATCAGCGTATAAAAGCCCGTCACCATGGTTGCCGCCCAGCGATTTTCTGAGGCGCGAGCGACTGCGGCAAACCAGATGGGCGCGACGAACATCACCACGAGATAAAATTTCGTGCCGTGCATGAACATGCGGAAGGTGTCCTCTTGCATGATGCCGACGGTCATGGCGAGGAGAAAGACGAATGAAAAAAGGAGGACACGCTCGAGACGGACGCGGTATTCGCCCACGGCGCGATTGACTTCGGCGAGCACAAGAACGAGTGTGCCAAAGCGGATGGCGGTCATTCCCAGGGCGAGCAAGATATGCGGCGGGCTGAGGATTTTGACGTCGAGGCCGTAGGCGTTGTGCCACCAGTTGTCGAAAGGCCCGGAAGCGATCATGGCCACGGCACCCCAGGAGCAAACAAACGCGCCAAGCGGACCGCGGAAACCCCACATGGAAACGGAATGCTCGCGGAGTGGCGAATCTTTCTGAAAGGTCGTGGAAGGAATGACGTAGCCGCAGGTGAGGCCTGAAAGGACTCCGCAAAGATAGATGAGCATATGCGCGGGAGTCCAGAACGTGTCGCGGCCGACGCTCTCGTGCCAGGAAATGTCCCAAACGCCGCCGATGACGCTGGAGGAGACAGCGATGACGTTGCACCAGATGTACCAGGGGATGGAGAGCGATTTGGCGGAGACGCGCTCAGCGGTGCGGACTTGGAGCGTCGAGGAAAGTGGAATAGTGCCGGCCATTTGGATTTGCCCTGAAAAAATTGTTGCACGCGGGATTTCCGCGCCGAATATTCGTGTCCATCCAATCTATACCGTTCAGTTTACTCTGGCTGGCCGCTTCCAGGAATGACCAAACACGATTTGCTTAACCGCAGATTAAGCAAAGGCGAGGGCGGATGATGACGGATCAGGCGACACATGTCAGTTGAAGCGAGTGACCCTCCAAAGGGCGAGGCCACAGGCGAAAAGGAAAATCAGCATCGCGATGGTGAGCGTGACGAGCGCGGGCCAATTTAGCGCCAGGCTCGGGGCTCGGGCGAACATGGCAAGGGTGAAAAAAATTGCCGTGGCCGCGATGACCAAGAGCCAGTCCAGCCAAGTTCTCCCAGACGGTGCTGCCAAGCCGCTGGCTGCCGCGCCGGCGTCGTTGCCGGAGAGGCCAGCTTCGACGTAGCCGGCCTCGACTCCGTAGCGCCGGCCTTCGCGTTCGGCAGCTTGCTTCCAGCGAGCGTGTTCGCTGCCGGTGACACTGGAAAGAGCTATGGCTCCGGCACCCGCGGCCATCAAGAGCGAACCGCCAATCACCTGAGCGTAAAGCGAGGCGCTGCGGCCGTGTAGTTCTCCGAAAACGAGAATGCCCCAGAGCAGGCCCCACAACTGATTGGTGTTGGAAAGAGGAATGCCGCGGCTGATGCCGATGTATTTTGCGGCGTACTGCTGAAATAAATCGCCAATGACCCAAACGAAGCCGCCCAGCATGAGCCAGAAGAGAACTTCTTTGGTTTCCGCGAGCTGACGCCACAGTGCGACAGGGCCATCGCCGTAAGCGACGGCGAGTGTGGCCATCATGCCTAGCTCGCCGATGGTGAAGAAAGCGATGAAGGATAGAGGATTCATTCCGGTCAGATAGGCTTTGCGATAGGGGACGTACATGGTGCCCCAGAGAACGCCCGCGGCCAGCGCGGCGAGAATTCCACGCATCGGGTGCTCCGCGGGGCTTTGCGCGGAAGAGGCGACGGCGAGGAGCGTCGCACCAGCGAACATGAGAAGAGCGCCGCCAAGAACGGTGAGCCACCGGATGCGGCCTGCGTCGCGGAGCTCGTTAAAGAGAAGATAGCCCCAAAAAATACCGAGCAAACTGTTGATGTTCCAAAGAGGGAAGGCGATGCTGAGGCCGATGTCGCGAATGGCGAAAATGGTAAGCGTGTTGGCGACGGCCCAAAGGCATCCCGCGAGGACACCCCAGACGATCAAGTGCGGCGCTTGACGGATGTCCGCGCGCATTTGACCGGTGCCGCGGATGAGGGCCGGCAAGCTCCATCGCGCGAGGAACACACCGGCGACCATCAGCAGCGATACCACGAGAGGCGAAATCCCCAACTTGACCAATTTAGTTGGAGCTTCGGCGGCTCCTAGCCAGGCGCCTGCGCCGAATCCACAAAGAACTCCGACGAGTTGCAATTTGCGGAGCCGCGCGGACGCGATGGAGGGCGAACTCATTTTTGGGGCGGAGAAGTCCACGGGGCGGCTCAGCGGATCCAATGGAGCACGGCGAGTCCGGCGGCCAGGACGATGAGCGGAACCCAGAAATGAACGTCGGTGAGGATCGTTGTCCAGAGAGACGCGGATCCTTGTGGTGCGTTTTCACTGGGCATGGTCTCGCCTCCGCGCTGATGGAAGATACTGGATTGAATTCGGTTTTCCTGGGCGCATGGCCGGCCCCCTTTTTATCACGATTCAGGCTCGCGGGAAGAATTTCGGCGGGCAGGCAGGAGAGATCTTGCGCTCGCGTTCGTCGTTCGGGACACAAATCGTTCCCTGAATTTCTGCATAACCATGAGGGCCCCCCCCGGGTTTTTTGTAACTGTTCATTCTGAAGGGTTTTAAGTCCTGTGTTTTGGAAGTGTTCATTCCAGAGGGTTTACGGACGTGTTTTTCGTAAGTGCGGATTCTAAAAGAGTTAGTGATTGGTGAAGCGTGACGGGTGACTGGTGGAAGAAGGGAAGCTAAGTCAAGAGTGGAGCTGTCCCTGGCGGATCGGGGCAGATACCGCGCACAGGAAGCAGGCACAGGCAGAGATTGGATAGAAGCGGATGGAAGTTGGGGGTGTGGGCGGGACTGGCGTAGGCGGAACATGAGGAATGGTAGCATCGGAGTACAGAAAAGGTAAAGTGTTTTACAGGGAATGGTCGAATTTCGGGGTTGAACGGTCATTAGAAGGATTGAACGGCGGGGCTGGTTGGGAGGAATTAGCGCCGGCTATTGGAAAACGTCCCGACTGTCCCCAGGTTTCCAGGTTTCCCCAGGTTTCCCAGGTTTCCAGCCAAATAGCGAAGAACGTCCTGTGTGTCCCCGGTTTCCCCCACCAGATTGGAAAAACTGGAAAACGTCCCGTCTGTCCCCAGGTTTCGAAGTCGGCATCGTAGCAAGGGGTGCCGTTGTTTTGTGTATTGGCGCGCGAAGAGCCGAGCAGGTCTTCGATGTAGTACTGCGCGTTGCCGCCGGAGGGCAGGATGGCGATACGCTTCCCGCCGAAGAAGATGTATTCGTTGAGAGTGTTTCCAGAGGCATCGGTTTCGGCGAGGATTTCGCCGCCGGAAGAAAAATCAAAACCCGCACCCTTGAAAAATCACAAGGGATGCGGCACCCCCTTATCATTCTGTACTCCACCCGCCTCGATCGACGGGAGTTTGGCAGATTCGTGATTGCGTCATCCGGTCCACCCGCCCCACCGAACGCCGCCTGCGCGGCTCTTTCTTAACGACTATCCGTTCCGCAGTGTCCACGTATTCCCCAGGTGGACACTTCCATTTGTGCCCACAAGGGCCATTATCCTTGACTACTCACACTTCTCACAGACGGCGAGAAGCATACGCTCGGCCCGTGTCACTTGCTCTTCGCGACCTCGATTGTGACGATGTTAGATCGTATCGGCCCTTCTTCCTTGCTCCAAATTGGTAAGCCGAGATTAAACTCGGAGGGAACTGGACTGTGATAGTTCACGTGCAGCTCGTATTTTCCCTGCCGATTGAGGTTAAGGTCCTCCAGCGATATTTGATCTGAAACACCCAAGATATGGTTCGGCAGTAACTGAACAAAGTCTTCGCGTTTTTTGGGCAGTGGGGTAGGCGCGTCAGCTAGGAAACCGCCCTGCACCTCCTTTTTGGAGACAGCATCTGATGCCCAAAGTGACAGGCTTGCACTCTCGCCCCAATCTAGAGGAATGGGGATATAAAGCCGTTCTGAAGAGACATTCGTAAGTAGCACTCGCAAATGAATTCTTTCGTTATGCAGGTACACCAACCTATCTGTCTCTAGCTTGACGACAAGTGGCCCCTTCTTCTGAGCATTAGTGCGTTGCATAGACGTGCCACCGCTTTGAGGGGACTTCAACTGGGAGTCTGTGGGAGACGATTCTGACCACAGTCCTGTAGAGAACAAAACCACAGATACTGCAATCATTAGATACTTCCACGCCGTTTTCATTGAATGCGCCCTTTCGTTGGTTAATTCTGGAGTCCAGATTCCATGGACCTCGCGCTAGTAAGGTGTTCTGTTGTAAGAGGTATGCGTATCCTCGAAGAGAGCTTTTATCTGGTTATGGCTCAACCCCAGTGGTATCCCGACCCTTGCTTGAACAAAGTCGGCCTCCTGCTCTCTCTTGTGAGCTGTATGCTCGTTGTATGGCAAATGATTCTCGCGTTGCACCACATGATATCCTTCATGGAATAGAACGCTTGCGTTCCACGAGGTTCCGCCCCCTTCGAGGTAAGACGTTCTAAAGTTGATGGTTGTCGAATTGGGAAGCACTCCCGTAAGCTTTTGGTTGTCCACAGTAATTGCTGTGATTTTGGAAAGTGTGGTTTTATCTTCCGCGCCGATCTTGTCGGCCTTGCTGTTGATTAGGTTTGCAGCGTCTGTAATCCTGTCACTAGCTGCCATACGCTCCGCGTCCGTTAGCCTCGGACTATAGCGAATCGAGATGGTGTTTCCGAGGACGGTAACGGACGTGGCAGCTTGGCGGTTCTTTTCGGCTTTCTGTTGATCGTCCGCCATGTTCGGGGCTTGGGAGCCGCAGCCGGAGCCGATGTTGCCGCTGGCGCCGGTGCCGTTCGCGACGCAGCTGGGCTCGACGCCGCTATAGACTGACGGGCCCTGGGAGGCTTGCTGCGCGTGGCCGTCGAGGTCGGCGGAGGTTTCGGGGTCGTCGGAGACCATGGCGTAGAGGTTGAGGGTTTGAGGATTGGTCAGGTTGGCGTAAGGGACGGGAACGGGGACGCTGGACCAGTCGGCAGAGAGCCAGCGGCCGAAGCGGCTGGTGTAGTAGCGGGCACCGAAGTCGTCGTTGCCGGTTTCTGTGTCGCGTTCTTTGCCCTCGAATTTATAGTTCTGCGAGCAAGAGTTGATGTAAGCGTGCTCGCCACCGTAGGGGTCGAAGTCGGCATCGTAGCAAGGGGTGCCGTTGTTTTGTGTCATGGCGCGCGAAGAGCCGAGCAGGTCTTCGATGTAGTACTGCGCGTTGCCGCCGGAGGGCAGGATGGCGATACGCTTCCCGCCGAAGAAGATGTATTCGTTGAGGGTGTTTCCGGAGGCATCGGTTTCGGCGAGGATTTCGCCGCCGGAGCCGTACCAATAGAGCTTGCCGTTGGATTTGGATACGCGGCGGCCAGAACCGTCATAGGAATAGGTGACGCCCGCAGCGGTTTTGATTTGACTTTCTGCGTCGTAGGTGTAGGCGATGCTGCCGTCGTTGGTCGTGTTGCCCACTGTGTCGTAGCTGAAGCCCGAGATGTGGTTGCTGCCATCAGCAGTGACGCTGCCCATGGTGGCTTCCGAACAGCCATTATAGTTCGGGGTCCAGCCGGCTTGCGCGAGAAGATTTCCCCAGGCGTCATAATTGTATAGATAGCCCCAACAATACGTTCCGCTAGTGGCGGTGGTTCCCGCAGTGATAATTCGATTGACCTGATCGTACGTGAAGCTCTGCGTGCGGCTGGAATTTAGGTTGTGGGCGATGGGGTAGACGTGGCCGGCGTTTTTTAGAGTGACGGGATCGATGAAAGTTTGACAGATTCGAGAGCGGATCGTCCGGGCCACTCGCCGCCGATTGGAAAAACTGGAAAACGTCCCGTCTGCCTCCGGTTTCCGCCGTCTGTCTCCCGGTTTTCGAAAAACTGGAAAACGTCCCGTCTGTTCCCAGGTTCCCCAGGTTACCAAGTTGGTGGGTGAAATTTTTGACAGGGCGCGTACCCCCCGTGGTTTTTGCAAAGATGTGAAACAAAATGGTTTAGGATGCTGGGGTCTGCAAAAGATGTGATTCTAAAGGATTTACAAGTGATTTGTTGTGTTATCTTTCCATCCACCTCGCGATTGAGTGCACTGCTTGCAGCAATGAGAGATAGCGCCTGAAATCTCAGGCCGAAAGAAAAAACGCCAGCAGGATGCTGGCGCTAGCCGGAAAACTCATAGTTATACTCAAGAATTACATTACTCGCGTGGTAAGTTGGTGTCAAGAGGGAATTGGGAACAGAGAGTTATTGATATCTAGCTGCATCCAGACCGCAGTGGGTCTCCGGCGTGACTAAATCACGAGAGCGTCGTTTTAGGGAGTTAGCGAGTTAAAGGTGTGCTGTTAACGAGTGAGCTTGGCGCTTTGAGCGCGAAGGACTTGAAGGCTGCCCTCCAGATAGTCCTTGATCAATTCGAGCTCTTTTGTTGAGTAGCTGGAGGCGTGCTTGAGCGAGGCGGTAGCGAGGCTTTGGTAGAGGCGGCCGATTCGTTGCAAGGCTTCCAAGCGGGGTCTAACAAAGACTTTGCGGCGGTCGATAGCGTTGCGATAGCGTTCGACGAGGCCAGCTTTTTCGAGGCGGTCGAGGATGCCGGTGACGGCGCCGGTGGTCAAGCGGGTGGCGCGGGCGAGGTCACCGGCGGTGAGAGGTCCCTGCGAATAACGGGACATCAATTCAAAGCATCTGGTATCAGTAA
>Ga0209166_10000932_pt1 | contig 27037 bp, 19 predicted proteins | sample Coa_R1_3_FD_187151 | JGI IMG/M metagenome (GOLD analysis project Ga0209166, IMG submission 187151) | Surface soil microbial communities from Centralia Pennsylvania, which are recovering from an underground coalmine fire - Coalmine... | ecosystem: Environmental > Terrestrial > Soil >...
CAAGCCGCCGAGCCGTCTGGTGGAGTTTATCGCCGCCCAGGAGATTGAGATACGGAGTTTGTTCTAAAGCGACCAGCCCGCTCTCCTGAAAATCCGTAAAGTCCTCATCCAGCGCGTAGTCCCCCGAACCTTCTTCCATCTGGGCTGCATATGCCGCGCGTTCTTTCTTGGCCTGGCGCACAGGCAGGAGATCGACATGGCTGCGTGGAAAGACAAATTTGAAAACGAACTCCAGCCGGTCTTCGCGCACACGGCCTCGCAGAATGGCGTTCTGGTGCTGCTTGCAGAAACGCGCGAACTCTTCGGTCTCGATCACGATCCTGCGTGCCAGCTCCGAGCCCTCGATGCGGGCATTCAGAAGTCCATCGTCAATCCACTTCTGAACGGTTTGATGGCGGATGTGCAGAAGGGCCGCAAGCTGGTGCTTGCTGAAACTATCGCCGTACATTTTGGAATTCACGCCCAGCCGGCGTTGCATCGAGTCTATGGAGTCAAGAGACCGCTTCAGTTTCAGGGCCACGGTCCGCTTCGACTGAGGCTCCAGCAACTGCAGCATCTGGTCACTCTCCTTCTTCGACCATCGGCGGTATGGCTTCCTGGAAGGAAGCCCCATGTTTCGAGCAAAACGGAAGCATGCGTCCCGTGGATAGCCGGTCATCTCTGCCAACTGAGTAATCAGATTTGTCAGCTCGCGGCCCTTATAGCCTGAAGGTTGACTCTTACCAGTTCCCGCGCTTCTCGACCCCACTTGAAACTCTGCCGCTTGCTGCACACCTTTGTATCCATAAAGAATTCCTGCCTCGAATGCACCCCATGGCCCAGGGCGTTGATATTTCCCTCTGCATATGTAAGTGCATTGAGAACGGAAACTGTCCCAAAGATTTTGTGAGTGCCACAAGTGGTCGCGTGTATCCTCGCCTGTTACGCGGACGGATATAAATATCGGAAGTTATGTATAATATCCGATGTTTATATCCAATATGTCAAAGCTGATTCCAAATACCGCGTCGGCCCGGCAGCTGTTTGCAGAACATGGAAATATGCTTCGCACAGGAGAGGCCATCGAGCTTGGCATTCATCCGCGCACGCTGTACGCACTGCGTGACCGGGGAGAGCTTGAGCGCGTCGATAGAGGGCTTTATCGGCTGTCCAGCGCACCGCCTCTCTCCTCTCCTGACTGGGTAGCCATTGCTCTTCGGGTTCCTCGCGCTGTAATTTGTCTCATCTCAGCGCTGGCGCACCATGGTCTCACTACACAAGTGCCGCACAGCATCGATATTGCACTGCCCAGCCATGCGCAGGTGCCGCGAATGGACAATCCAATTCGTGTGTTCTGGTTTTCGAGGCCCGCGTACAGCGCCGGCGTGAACGTGATCAGGATCGATGATGTGGCGATCCGTATCTACTCGCCGGAAAAAACTATTGCGGATTGCTTCAAGTACCGGAACAAAATAGGCCTCGACATTGCAATCGAGGCCCTGCGTGCTTATCGCGAAAAACATAAACGGCCCAATCGTGCGGCACTGATCCACTACGCACAAGTATGCCGCGTTGAAAGAGTCATACGTCCTTACCTGGAGGCCACTCTGTGAGCAAGCGCAACCTCCCGGCTTCGGTGCGTCAGCGTCTGCTGGATCAGGCGCACTCACAAGATCGTCCATTTCAGGAACTGCTCCAGTACTACTGCATGGAACGATTTCTGTATCGGCTATCGCGCTCCCAGTATGCCAACCGATTCATACTCAAAGGAGCCCTTCTGCTGACCGCCTGGAGAGCACCTCTATCCCGCCCCACAATGGATATCGACCTCATGGGTCGCACCAGCAACGAGCTTGCCCATATTGAATCGATTGCTCGTGAAGTATGCGCTATCGAACCTGAAATCGATGGCGTGCAATTTGCCCTGGACTCGATCAAGGTAACTCGAATCAAGGAAGACGCTGAGTATGAGGGCGTGCGCATACGGTTTCAGGCAATGCTTGCGGGCGCACAGGTTCCCATGCAGATCGACATAGGATTTGGTGATGTCATCATTCCGCAACCAACAACCGTTGAATATCCCACGCTGCTGGACTTCCCGCCTCCTGTGTTGATGGCATATCCGAAGGAAACCGTCATTGCCGAAAAGCTGGAAGCGATGACAACCCTGGGTCTCCTCAACAGCCGTTTAAAAGACTATTTCGATCTATGGCTTCTCTCTCGTCTCTATGAATTCGACGGCTCCCCATTGCGAGACTCCATCAGCGCCACGTTCCGGCACCGGGAAACATCCATCGAGGCTCTGCCGGTCGGACTCACCGATGCGTTCGGCTTTGATCCGGCGAGAGAAAAGCAATGGGCAGCATTTCTTCGCCGTAGCCGGTTCAAGACAGCACCGACCAACTTGAACGATACAGTCCGAGCCGTTCGCGAATTCGCTCACCCTCCGCTTTAGCAGCAGCGTCGGGTTTACCTTTTACTGTCATCGGAAACCAAACACTTCCTGGGGCATGAGGCACGGTGACTAAAGTTCATGGAATGATGATCAACAGAAATCTGTCGAGCGGACGGAATCAAGTATGGAAAATGCAGGCGGGACGGGACAAGTGATGTACGATCAATCAGTCGACGGTCCGTCCGTGGACCGAAGAGCCTCGAAGTGATGCGCTTATGAACAAACAAGGATTTCCGCGAGGGAATGTGGCAGAAGATAGCCAGAAACTGCAGTCCTGGTGGACTGAGGAACTGCAGAAGGCCGGATTGTCCGGCGCAGTCTCTGTCGAACCCATGAGACTGGAGTCGCAACAACTTCCTCCACCCGGCTTGGGTAAACAGCTTTTCGAGTCTCTGGTCCTGCAACGCCAGGCAGCAACGAGTGCCTATGCTTACCACGCGACCATTCCCGGCGCCCCCTTGCCGTTGGAAACGATAGTGATGACCACGGAGTCGGGGACGATCACCTCGGTCATTTACCGGGCTGTCTTAAAGTCGCCCGGCACAGTCGAGGTCTCATTCAAGAAATCCATCGGTTTGCTGAGTGACAAACTTGAAGTGGAGGGACCTGCAGCAGAGCAATTCAGGAGCCGGAAGGCCCTGCTCAAGAAGATCAAGGACGGCCTCAACCGCCGCTATGAGCCTCCGGCCTTTGGTTTTGTCGCCTCCAAAAAATATTTTGAATTAGGCGAAGCTTCGGTCACGCTGCGGCAGGCAGAGCAGAACGGAACAGAAGTAATTGTGGTCTCGACCGTTCGCACGGAAAGCGTCTTTGTGGGACACAAATACAGCCTGGGACTGGACAAAGCGCTGGACATCATCAAGGCGATTGAACATGGAGACTGAATTGTCCAGTCCTTCGCTTTCAATTCTGGGCCGCCGCGCCACTCCATAACGCGATTCGCCTTCGGTCACGGTTTGTACCTGAACTACCAACAGAGAAGTGCAGAAATACTAAGAGGGCGGCTCCATCATTCTGACTGGCTCCGGCATATGGCAAAAAGGTTTCCCGGTTTATGGGACTTATGGCGGCACCAAGGCGGCCTTACGTTCATTTGTGAGGACATGGACGGCAGAGTTCGCCAGCAAGGGCATCCGTGCAAATGTCATCAGTCCGGGCCCCATTGAAACGCCGATTCTTCGGGGTCAGTTCGGCGAAAATACCGACGCCATGAAAGAGCAGTTCAAGACGATAATCCCGATGAAGCGGCTGGGGCGGACAGAAGAGGTTGCGGCCGCGGCGGTGTTTCTGGCTTCGGATGAGAGTAGTTTTATCACGGGGATCGATTTGCCGGTAGACGGCGGCGCCGTGGCTGTCTAAGTTTGATAGAGCAGGGATGAATAAGCTCTCGGCCCGGGCTTGTACATGGGCCGCTTGTTTATCACCCTTCTGCTCTGCGCGAAAGGGGCCTTGAAAGAACCGCTGCTGTACGCTGCAACTACGTGAGTGCGGGCAGTGTGTTGCTGCTGGCACTGGCAGTCGGGTGTGGCAGGGCCTATTGCTAAAGACGTTGACTGCGCGGAGAGATGATCTTCCTAAGAATCGTCATCGACTCCATCCTGTTTGTACTTGAGCGTCGCAATGTTGTCGGCCTTTGCGATGCCCTCGCCTTCCCGCGATCCCAGATACACCGGTTGGAACAGCGAGCCACCCCGGTAGGCATACAGGTAACGAACCTTCACCAGATCGCCTTCGTTCGGAATCGCGTGATTCGTCGGAATTGTGACGTTGCCAACACTGACGAGCTTACCAGCATCACCTTCCATTCCGATCTCGACGCTGCGCTTGGAGTTGGTCTTGCGGACGAAGCAGGTTGCGTCTGCGGTGAATTTAAACTTCACGTGGTCGCCACCCGAACTTGGCCGTCCTGGCGTGTAAGAGGAGTTTGCGCGTTTGAAGACAACGCCTTCGGCACGGATCGAGCGAAGTCGATGAAACTGTTCGCGCTTGTCGTCTGCGGTTTCCCAAAGCGGCACAATCTGGATGCCGGAGTGGTTGGACTGAACCAATGAAGTGAGACTGCGATGCCGCTCCGCAACACCACGTCGTCGCAGATCTTCGCCACCTGCTTCCAGCAAGTCAAAGCTGAAGAAGATATCGCCGACCGCTTCACCGTCCAGGATCGAATCGACGTCCAGAAGAGAGGCAGCCTGAGCCACTGGAGACGGGATCGCGATGAACATGCCCTCACGGTTGCTCCCCAGAATCTCCAGAGCTTTGCGTTCGAGCATGAGACGCCGCCCGTCTTTTTTTTCCTGCATGACCCAATCCGGGTCTTCGATCAGTAGAAACGCTGTAGCCTCGTCAATCTGATTGAGCAACTGCGGGAGATGGCCGGACCGTTGTCCTGACTTTGAGGTTCCCCTATAGGGTGTGCCGCTTAAGCCCTCGGTGTAGCCCTTGGCCATCTTTTCTTTGACGAGCTTGTCGTAAATCTTCTTGGCCTGTTCAAAAGGCACAGGCACGGCTGTTTTCGTGCCTTCAGTCAGGGTTGAGTGACGTCTGCCATATTGAAAATCGACGGTAAAGAGATCGTCGACGCTTACCAATTGGACGTGGTATTCCTTGTCAGAATTGCCCTCCCGGTAATAAAGGGAGATTTGCTCATTCACCATGTATGGATTCCTTTCGTTGGGGATCGGATTTGAAGAGTGCTTGAATAGCTCGTGGGTTTGGAGTCACAGAGTTGACTTGATGAAGCCAGTTATTGAGGCTGATATCGCAGTTGCGAGCCTTCGAAAGCCTTTTGTTATCTTCTGACAACAACCGCTTCAGATGACGCTGGTTGAGAGGATGATGTGATACGCCGCAACAGAGCGAACAGGAGCCAGAACGTGACCAGACTGTATCAGACGGCTTATTAGGCTGACTTTGTGGAAACGATTGAAATTACGCAGATTAAAGTTTTCGCGAACCGTGGCGTGATCCGGACCATGGCATCACGGCTCGGCTGACTTCGCCGGTCGTATCAAAAGAAAAGCAGTGAGCGCACTTGCCAACGCCAGCCCCACTGCTGCCCGAACAACAACACGATACCCGGCCAGGAATGATTCGTTAATTGCAGCTTTCACATTCGGATCGCTGGTCTCGGCAGCCGCTAGTTTTGGGCGTTGCTGATCAATCTGCTGGCGCTCGGAAGGCGACGGCGAGAGAGCATCCAGGCGACGATCCAGACTGCGATTAAATTCAGCGTACAGCATTAATCCGAACACGGCGACTGCCAGCAAGCTTGCAACTCGCGAAACGGCATTGTTGATTCCGGACGCGGTGCCTGCCTGATCCCGCGGCACCGCGTTCATCACGGTGGTGGTGAGGGGGCGACGCTTATCGCCATTCCCAGACCAAGAACGACCACTGCCGGAAAAACGTCGACCAGTATGAAATGACGTACTCTGGTAAATAGCTCTTGACGCGCTTCGGATTGCTTTGGATAATTCCAATAAAGGCAGGACGAAGCTCATCATCTCTGCAGGGTTATCTGGCCCGAAGACGACGACGCTTTGCTCTTAATATCCGGTTCCATTACAGGGCTGTATGGGGCAGCCAAAGTTGCAAATTGTGCAGTCGGCACGGCCAGCCATCGAGGCAGCCGCTCCGATCTTTCAGGACAGGGTAGTCATCGGCAATCAGAAATACCTGGGTTTTGTTCCTGCGGTGGAGCCGCACCAATACCTGATTAGATCCACCTTCAAATTGCCGATATCCCACCTACCAGTTCGAGTACGCCCAGCCGATTAAGGCAGGAGCGGGCATTGATTTCAAGTGGACACTGCGGCATAGAGAAACTACTTTCCCGAAACGCAGGCCTTGTTCTGCTGTGTTGGTACAGCGCCCATCTCTTCGTCGCCTGGCAGGCAAATTTATGGGCATTGGACTCGTCCGAGGGCAACCAACATGAATCGCTTTTTACGTTCCGTCGGCATCTGCCTGTGCGCAGCGCTGCTCCGCAGTTCCGCGCCGGGACTCGACCCGCATAAATCGGCCACTCAGTTTACGCATACCTCCTGGACCGCGAAGGACGGAATCCCTGGACCGGTTCGGGCGATTAGGCAAACCCCGGATGGATATTTGTGGCTGGGAACGGAGGCTGGTCTATATCGATTCGATGGCCTTCGTTTCGTCCTTTGGCAATCGAGTTTTGGCGAGCAGCTGCTTAGTTCCGCCGTTTGGTCGCTCTGCGCCGCGCGTGATGGCAGCCTCTGGATCGGATTTGGCTCTGGCGGAATCAGCCAGCTTAGCCATGGTCGGCTGAAAAATTATTCGGTGGCGGATGGCGCCCCGAGCGGCGGAATTCTATCGATTGTGGAAGACAAAAACGGTGCGATATGGGCCGGGGGCTCCTACGGTTTTGGGAAATTGGAGAACGGCAAGTGGCGCAAAATTGGAGCAGACTTAGGATATCCAGCCCCCGGAGCACAAACACTGTTAGTGGATCATCGCGGAGGCCTTTGGGTAGCGACGAATGGTCTGAATTTCGGATTCAGCAAAGACCAGAGTCGGAATAGCACGATACTGACTCTTGCCCCGAATGCAAAGCGCTTTGCGGGCACTGGCATAGATATCGGGCAGGTCTGGAGTATGGCTGAGGCACCAGACGGAGATGTGTGGATAGCTGACACCAACGGCAGAACCGTGAGGACGATTCAGGGCGGAAGCAGGCCAAAAAGGGAAATCGCCGTGGACGCAGAATCTCTATGTCTGCTTTTCGACGACGACAGCAGCCTTTGGATTGGACTTATTGAAGGCGGACTTCGCCACGTGACCAACTTCAGGCAGCCCACTAACCTTCCACCGGATCGCTTCGAGCCGAACGACGGGCTTTCTGGCGGCTTGGTCCTTTCAACCTTCAAAGATCGCGAAGACAACGTATGGTTTGGGACGACGGTTGGCCTGGATCGTTTCAGCGAAAGCAAGGTTACACCTCTTTCCACGCGAGAGGGGCTGGTACCAGATCAACAAATCGCACTGGCTTCCACGCGGGACAGTATTTGGCTTATCAGCTATGCGCGGGACACGATCTTACAGGTTCGCGATGGGCGGATTCTCGCTTCCAGGCTGCCTCCCTATTCCCGATCCGACTCGACCCGCATTCTTAGTCTCTTTGCCGACGGCGACCGTCGGGTTTGGGTGGGCGGCAATTTCAAACTCGCGGAACAAGCTGACGGGAAATTTTCCTTTGTACCCAACGCTGGGGCCTTGGGAGACAGGGTGGACGTAGAAGCCATCACACGGGATGCCGATGGCGACCTGTGGATCAGCCTGACGGACAAGAACAGACTTCACAGGGTTTGGCGATGGCGGAAAGGTCAGTGGACCGACTTCCGCAAGAGTGCCAATCTCCCGCAATATCGGTCCAGAGTCATGTATGGAGACCGGCGGGGTCGCGTTTGGCTGGGGTTCGAGGATGGGGAGGTCGCCATCTACAACCACGACGAGTTCCACACATATTCCGCGAAGGATGGATTACCGAACGGCAGGATCCTGACGATTGTCGGCGACCGAGCGGGTCACGTCTGGATCGGCGGAGAAGGCGGGCTAAGCCGCTTTGATCAAGGGCACTTCACCACGCTAACTGCGAGAAACGGGCTGCCGGGGAACTCCATTTCGGGAATCGTCGAGGACGACGATGGCTTTCTCTGGCTGGCCGGATCACTCGGAATTCTCCGCGTCAGTCCCCAGGATTTAGACAAGGCCCTCAAGTCCTCTTCGTACCGGATGCAGGGCATGTCTCTCGATGCAGCCGACGGGTTGCGTGGCCTTCCGCGACAACGCGAGCCGTTTCCGACCGTCACGCGGGCAGCCGATGGCCGGCTGTGGTTTGCCACCACCGGGGGTGCAACCGTTATTGACCCGAAATACCTGCCAAAAAACCTGATACCGCCTTTGATCACGATAGAAACTGTCAAAGCCGACGATCGCGTCCTAGCGGCTTCTGCAGGGGTACAACTGCCGCCCAACACCAGAAACCTCGAAATTGCATACGCAGGCCTTGGCCTGACCGCCCCGGAACGCGTGCGATTCCGTTACAAGCTGGAGGGGTTTGACGATAACTGGCGCGGCCCGGTAAGCGCGCGCTCCGCAACGTACACGAATTTGCCGCCCCGGAACTACAGGTTCCATGTAATCGCATGCAACAACGACGGTGTGTGGAACCAGGAAGGCGCTGTACTGGAGTTCGGCATTCTTCCTGCGTTCTATCAGACGCTCTGGTTTCATCTTCTTGAGGGTGGTCTTGTTTTAGGTTTGGGGTTTGCCGCGTACCGGTTCCGCGTACGCAGTTTGCACCGGCGACAGAAACTACTGGAGAAGCGGGTGCAAGAGCGTACCCAGGAAATTCAGGAGCGAACAGAGGAAATCAGTGTGCAGAAACTCCGGTTTCAGCAGCTCTTTGAAAATGCGCCGGTCGGCATCGTGATGCTGGACGGTCAGGACAAGGTGATTGCCGTGAACCGGGTTTTTGAGACTATGTTCCAGTTCACCTCCGAGGAGCTTTTCCGCAAGCCCATCAATGACGTGATTATCCCGGACTCTCACTTGGATGAGGCTTCCGACATTTCCCGAAGGGTAACGCAGAACCGCTTTGCCCAGTGGGAGACCGTACGCAAACGGCGGGACGGAAGCCTGATACCCGTTGAATTGTACGGCGTGCCGATCGCCTCTGATGGCCAGGTGGAGGGCATGTACGGCATGTACGTGGACATCAGTCAACGCAGGCACGCCGAAAATGAACTGAAGAAAGCCAAGGAATCTGCCGAATCAGCCAATTACTCCAAAGGCGTTTTTCTGGCCACCATGAGCCACGAAATCCGTACGCCCATGAATGGCATCCTGGGCCTGACCGAACTGCTTCTGGACACACCGCTTACTCCGGAGCAGCGCGGCGATCTAAGCATGGTGAAAATTTCCGCCAACTCGCTGCTTACGGTTATCAATGACGTGCTGGATTTCTCCAAGATAGAAGCCGGAAAGCTGGAGTTTGAGCACATCACCTTTGATCTGCGCCAGACCCTGGGCGAAGCCATGAAGCCGCTGGCTTTCCGAGCTGGCAAAAAGAATCTGGAACTGGTGTATGAAGTTGGCTCGCGGGTACCGCAAACCGTGGTTGGCGATCCTGTCCGGCTGATCCAGGTGATGGCCAATCTCATTGGCAATGCCATCAAGTTCACGGAGCGAGGCGAAATCGTTGTACGTGTGAATCAACAGGCCGACGATGTGCACGGCACGGACATTCCTGACCACAACAACACCGTATGCCTACACATTTCCGTCGCCGATACCGGCATCGGTATTCCTCTGGACAAGCAGAAGAGCATCTTTGAATCGTTTACTCAGGCTGAAGGCTCGACCACCCGCAAATACGGCGGTACGGGATTAGGGCTGGCCATCTGCTCGCGCCTGGTGGAAGCCATGGGCGGCAAGATCTGGGTGGAAAATCGCGAGACACAGCCGGGCAGCATCTTCCATTTCACCGTACTCCTTACGCCCGGGAAGGAAGCCGGGACTCAGCAGGTTATTCCACAAGAGACAGCGGCATTGAGCGGATTACCCGTCCTCATCGTGGACGACAATGCCGCCAGCCGCCATCAACTCATGGAAATGCTGGTCGGCTGGGGGATGACGCCAACCTCTGTGGAGGGGGGCAGTTTCGCACTCCAGGCCCTGACCAAAGCCGAACGATCGGGCAAGGCATTCCAACTGATACTGCTCGATACAAATATGCCGGAGATGGACGGATTCACCGTGGCTGAGAAAATGAGGCGCAGTTCTGCTCTGGGTCAGGTCAGTATTCTCATGTTGACTTCCGGCGGCAGCTCCGGCGACGCGGTGCGCAGCCGAGAACTGGAAATCAGCGGTTATGTAACCAAACCGGTTCTGGAAACAGAACTGTTTTCAGCCATTCGCGCCGCTGTTGGTGCGGAAGCCACAGACAAGGTGGCAGCCTCCGCGACGAGCTCTGTCAGTAGCTCGAACAGCAAACGCCCGCTGAATATCCTGCTGGTGGAAGATAATCGCGTGAACCAGGTGCTGGCAACACGGATACTGGAAAAACAGGGGCACCACGTAAGCGTCGCCGGCAACGGCCTGGAAGCACTTGCAATACTCACGAGCAATCCATTCGACCTGATTCTAATGGACATCGAAATGCCGGAGATGGATGGCCTTGAGGCCACCCGCTCTATCCGGGAAAATGAAAGCCCGAGCGGCAAACACCTGCCGATCATTGCCATGACGGCTCATGCCATGACTGGCGACAGGGACAAGTACCTGACAGCCGGAATGGATGCTTACATCTCCAAGCCGATCGATGCCAAACATTTACTGGAGATGATCGAACGCTTATGCTCTCCCGAAGTTCCGCTCAACGGGAGCTTCATACTGAAATAACGAGCTGACCACTGATCACAAATCTGCCCTCTCCTGACCAACCCACTGCATCTTTTCGCTGCCTGACTGCAAATGAGTACTGGGTTCGAAAGCGCGTCAAAAATAGTGATCATCTCTGATCGTTGCCTTAGCAGGTTCTATGATTCCTAAACCATTTCCAGTAATAGCAGGAATAATATTTTGAAAGGGAGACGATGGTTGTGCGCTGGTAGTTCCCTGTAGCTCGACATGGCCCGAGTCTATTCTGACGATTTGCGTTGCAATTTTGCAGGTTTATGAGCACCGCAAGATCGAAGTGCATCGCGGTTTTGACGACGCCACGCCGTGGCGGCTGGTCGATCTGCTGGAGCGGAGGCAAGGCATGTTTGGCTTTGGCCCGGGAACGCGGATCTATCTGGCGATGGGATCTACCGCAAGAGCTTTGAGCGTCTGCAAGGACTCCCGCGGGACAAGTTGCTGTGCTCGCCCTTGAGCGGGCATGTTTTTTGTTTTGTAATGGACAGCGCAATCGCCTGAAGCTGTTGCTGTAGGAAGCTTCCCACAGCAAAGCCATAAACTACTCAACTAACTTCAACCAAAGCGTTTACACAAAAAATTGACACTACCGATCACTATGAAGTCCGCCACTGGCGAGGATGATACGGCATATCACCTTATCAATGCCTAACTGACGCCGTTCTGGCTGTTCCGCGCGCATAACATCCATGAAGGTGTTGCCTCAGGAGGAAAGAAAGCGCACGCACCCACTGCGTCGCCAGGAGCGGAATGATCTCTTTCCCGAGTTATTGCGCAAGAGTACGAAGGTAACGCGTGCGCAAATATTAATATTTGTTAATATGTTGTGGTCAAATTATTTCTTTTGATCACAGCAGAAAGCTACAGGGGGCTTCGTGGTTGTCGGCGAATCTAAGATAGGCTATGAGTGCCTGCTCGATGCCATGATGGATTGGGGCATTCGAGTATGTTGTGGTGTGACCGGTGGCGGCTTGATCCATTTGCTCAAATACATGGATCCCTATGTTCCCTGCCACCCGCATAGTGATCAGATCGATTTTTTTACCATCGGCGAATACGCGGCGGGGTTTATTCCCCTCGGTCATTACCTGGCCACAGGCGAGATTGCTGCCGCGGCCGCGACAACCGGTGCGGCTACCAAACTTCTTCTTTGTGGCCTGAGCGACGCGAAGCTGCACAATATTCCAGCCGTTTACCTTCTCGCAGCCACGCCATCAAGCATGGCATTCCAGTCTCCGCTGCAGGATACCACGGCATCCGGGAGTAACCTGGTCGATCAGGTCGCGGCTGAGCTGCCTCAAGGCACTTTTGTATTGGATGGCATCGAAGACTTGAACGAGCAGCTTTTGGCCGCACATCATCAGCTCAAACAATCAAAGCCTGTGGCGTTTATCATGCCGCCGGACGTATTGTCGGGCGTGGCGTCCGGCGTGTCTGTCAGGGATGTTTCTCCTAAAGAGCGATATTCTACTGATCGCTCAGGCTTAGCCGCTCTTCTTCAGCGCCATCTTTCGCATAAAAGAGACGGAAGGGTGGTCATCCTGGCGGGAGACGAGGCAGCGCGCCATCCGGATATGCCCGACCTGACTTCGCGGCTCTGCACCGCCCTTAAAGCACCTATCGTATGGAGCATCAATGGCGCCAATGCCGTTTCTCGATACAATCCATATGCCTACGGCTACCTCGGGTTTGGCGGGAACGACCGTGCGACGGAGCTGTGGGACAGTCTGAATGACCGCGACATGCTCATCACCATCGGATTCTGCGGCGATGAGTACACGGTCAATTTTGGCCGAGCCAAAGCCGGTTTGGTCTGGAACATCACGGCCAACGCCCATTTCTACGGGAGTTCCCAGGGAAGTTTTCGTCACAGGGTGGAGGGAGAGTTCGAGCAGACGGCAGGTGATGTCGGAGAGATTATCCAGGAGATTATCCTGTGGTGTCAGGTCAATCCAAACGTATGTGGCGTGGATGTTCCCTTTTATTCGAATCTCAATCTTGGTACGCCTGGCAGGATGTGGGGCGATGCCGTGGACATCGTCGCTTTTTATGAAAAGCTTGATCGTCTGTGGCAACCAAATAGTTTCGGATTTGATGACGTCTGTCTTGCCTACAAGGACAGGCAGTATGTCACTCAGCGGCCGCATCCGTACGCAAAGATCTACTCCCTCTATCGCGGTTCCGCGATGGGTGGGGCCTACGGCCTCGGTCTGGGAGCAAAAATCGCTTCTCCAGACAAGCATGTCTTCATCTTTTCCGGTGATGGCTGTTTCAGGCTCTATGGGGGTTGCCTTATGGAGGGGAGGCAACTCGGTATCACCTTATTCATTTTAGATAACGCCGATTATGGAATCGTGGGGCAGGGGCTCTCGAAGATTTTGCCGCAGACACCATCGCCGCGATATCACGCTGGATTGGAGCGGATCGATTTTGGGGGAATGGCTCGAGCCTGCGGATGGCAAAATTTTCGAATTTCCAGTGACCTGAGCAATCTTTCCGACATTATGGAGGAGGCCTATCAGCAGGATCGTCCATCTATGCTTGTCGAAGTGCCTGTCGATACTGGACAAATTGTCGGACCCAATCCCCGGTTGAAGAATCTATAGTTCAATTTCTTCGGGTCGGATTCTTGGCCGCTTGCGGCGGGTTCACTCAGCCCGCTTTCATTGATGAAGACGATGGTGCGGCCTTCTTTTTGAGCTTTTTTTTAATCTCCGGCCAGAGTTTCCGCTTCCACTGCCGGATATTTTCCTCGTTCCGCCCCAGCGCCCGGCCTGTGGGCCGCTGGCAGTTCCAGCACAGTTGCCGCAGAATCCGCCGGGTCTGCGAAGGATCGTAACTGACTCCGCATTCCTGCTCGATCAGATGGGCTACGCGCCACGCGGTCCATAAGCTGGTTTCGTACCCAGGGCCTGCGGCCCGCGTTTCAGTTCGGCGATGATGCGCTTGCGGTCTGCTTCATTCAGCCGTGGCTTGCGCCCGGTTCGTCCCGCCAGCTTCAGCGCCCGCACCCCGCCCTGGTTCATCTGCTGCTGCCAGCGGCTCACCGACTGCCGACTTCGCGCTTTTTATTTCCCACCCACCCGCCCCAAAGATCGGTGTCAATGCGTGGATTCCTCCGAATCTCCGCATCAAAACTTCCTTTTATCGGCGCAATAGTCCCGTCTTGTAGTGTCGGACACGTTTTCCAAAGATGGTTCTGGCGTGCGCTGAAGTTGGAATGTAATCTTTGCGCCGAAATCTCCAAACATTAATTCCGGATTTATAAGGAGAGCAGCAGCAACCCGGGTGACAGGCAGGTTCGCCGGCGAAAACTGTTGAACTGCTGTCAGTTAACACGAACGATGAAGTCCCCGATCATCCCAATCCAAAATGGTGCGGAAGACTTCATCGAAGCCCTCGTCGCCTGGCTATGGTTTTCGCAAATGCAGCTTCTGCTGCGGAAAGGAGTAGCCGCCTTTAATAGTGATTGTTCAGGGCTGCAAATAGCGACCACGCCGGAACACTTTGGCGGGCTTAGGAAAGACTATGCCTAAGATCCTCACTCAGGAGCAGTTCAACTGTCTTCTTGATCACATCATCGAAGATTACATCAGAGTCATCGCAGTGATGTCGATGTGTCTTGGCCTCGGTATTTACGAGGTCCTGGGACTCAAATGGATTGATATCAACTGGGAAACTCTCACCATCAACATCTGCCGGGGCATTGTCTCGGGCCGGATCGGCGAGGTGAAGAATGAGTACCGCGAAGCGGGCACTCCCGTAGATCCATTGCTGGCCGAGTTTCTTCTGGACTGGAAAAGAAAAACCGAGCAGAAAGGGCCGGACTGGTACATCTGTTAAAAGGCGAGCCGACCAAGATCCGCCGGCACTCTTATCGATCATGGCTCGGATCAACCGATGCTCCGCTGCCCATCATCAAAGATCTGATCCAGCGGCGCTCGATTTCAAGACCATCCTCGCCACCTTGCTGTTGGCTTCCCGCATCGGCTCAGGGACGCCGTTTCCATATTCATTGAATGTCGTGCGAATGTCCGTTCAAATATGGCACTAAGGAACTCAAATCAAGGGAATTGACGTAGGACTTATCCGGAAGTTCCGATCGAACCCTGACCATGGCGGCATGCAGAGCGAGAGCATGACTAAGCTGGACGTCACCCGCAGGCGTCTTCGGACTTTCCTTGGTTAGGCAAACTCTCGCCCGAGCTCGATTCGGGGATCACGGCCCGACCTCACTGCTGCACCCTGATAGGGCCGTCAGTCCACAATTCGTAGTTGGCTGGGCTTGTGAGATGACCTCCAGTCATCTGTGCTATTCCGAACCTGAAGATGCGACTGGCCTTGGCTTGCCACCAGGTCAGCATCTCTTTTTAGGTCAGTTGTTTCCGGTGCGATGCTGTTGCCAATCGTAGCATTCGCTCCCTTTTCATCCGGCTCCCAAGAAAGTTCTGCGTCTTCTTCAGCGCTTCCCGAATGTGAAAGGTCAAATGCTTCGCGTTCCTTCTTGCTCGCTCGTACGGACAGAAGATAATTGTGATCAGGCGGGAAAACATATTTATAAACAAACTCAAGTCTTTCCAAATTCAGGCGGTTACCAATTATAACCTCGCGATATTCCAGGCAGAATTGCACAAAGTCGTCAGGCTTGATGACGGTGCGCTTTAACTGCCCGATCTGAATCACTTTGGCTTTGAGCCAGCCCTTTTGTATCCACGAGTCGACCGCACAGAAGCGAACATGGAGCACGGCAGCCAGCCGCCTCTTTGAAAAAACATCCTGTCGCATACTCGCGCCAATTTTGAGTCGGCGTAAAACTGCATATATAGAGCGACAGGAGCGCCGCAACAGACGGGCAGCATCGCCAACGCTGTTTTTATCAAGCAATTCGAGCAGGCGTTCTTGTTCGGTCGGCGGCCATTTCTTGTACCGGCTCCTGGCATTGTTCGCCATGCGCTGAATGAAGCGCCGACAGGCAGATCGTGGATGACCGGTCATCTGTGACAGCCGGCTCACCAATTGCTGGCGTTGCGGCCCCTCCGACTTGATGTTGCTGCGGGCAAGTTCCCTTGCCGTTTCGGGCCAGGTGAAGGTTCTGCGCTGCTCCGTTCTGCTCTGCCTGGCGCTGGATCTTGCGGGCCCAGATCGTGGACGGAAGTAGAGACGCCACGAGCAAATCAGATCGCGTTCGATCTTGCCGAACCAGCGACCGTTTTCTTTCTTCACGGTGTCATGAGCAGCGGCGAACGAGGCTTGCTTGTGCGCGGTACAAGAACGGTACAACGAGAGCGTGGTACTTTGCGTACATAACAGGAACTTACAGAGCATTGCGGTGCGACCGGTGCCTTGTAAATACTTAGTGGATCAGCCGGGTATCGCCCTTTCACGGCGGTAACACGGGTTCAAATCCCGTCGGGGACGCCAAACTTTTGCAAGCAGTTACGGCGATTTCTTCATTTGGGCGACGTATACCTTAAGGTACACTCGGTTTCCACATGGTTCCGTAACTCAGCAAGACACCTTCACATTCTTGTTCCTGTCACAATCCTTTCGCCATCTCACCTACAGCCAAGCGCGCCATTGCCGCTTTTTGCCGCTTGCGCTTTCCCGCAGCCGTGCCAAACTATTCCTCGTCATGAAGACCGCATTCAAATCTATGCTCATGGTTCTTGTAGTTGCTATAGGCGCGCACCTGGCTGCACAGCAAAAAGTCGCCGAGGGTGAATACCAGCTATCCGGAGCAAACGCCGGCGCTCCGCGCCAGCAGTGGGTCCTCACCACACGGCCTTCCGGAGGCTATATTTTGCGGTCGGAGATCCAGCCCCCTCAGAACGGCACTCGGGTGCTCCAGGTCGAAGAACTGAATGACCAGCTGGTTCCGGCGCGTATCGCTTATGAGTTCTACCTGAAAGGCCGCACTGAGCCGAATGTGGTCGTGAACTGCACCTTCGCCAACAGCTCCGTCAGCTGCGATGGCAAATCGGAAAAGGGCACGGCCCCTCGGTCCATGGCGTATCCATGCAAAGGCGCGATTCTGTTTTTGGTACGCGATCTCTCGCGCTTCGACTTCGCCTGGCTTATGGCAGGCGCGCTGAACGAGGCGCAGTTCACCAGCGGCCAGGCTCGCCTTCGCACCATTAACCTTACCGGCGGCGCCGCACTCGAACTAACCGATGACATCAATGTTGCCGCACTCCAGGCTGTAATGAGTCCCAGCCAGAAGCTCAACGTCGTTCGCCCTGAACGCTACACAGAATGGGAATTTATCTCCGACGATGACGACGTGGAAGTGATTACCTTCCTCGGTACGGACCAGCTGGAGTTCAACGGCGCGAAAGTTTCGGCGAGACACTATTCGATGGTGCGTGGCGACGAGACGGCAGATTTTTGGCTTGCGGCTCCAGGAATTCTGCTGAAGATGAGCATGGGGCCCGAGGCGCAATACGTCCTCTCAAACTACCACCAGTTCAGGAAGCTTATACCCGAGATCAAGGCTGAGGAGGCTTCGCCAGAAAAGCGCGCCACTGCTCCCAGCCTTTGAGCAGCGCTCTTCAGGTTCCTGGCGATACCCGAAGCCAGTCCGCTCTCAACCGACAACAACTGTACCCGCGGCAGAACTCTTAGGCCTCGTTCGCTGGAAATTCCGGCATATCTGGCGTTGCGCACCCAGGCCCTGGACCTCAACCTCGATCACATCGCCTTCCCGCAGGTAAGGTTTATCTGGCCGGCCCAGCGCCGTACCCGCCGGACTACCGGTGCTCACCAGGTCGCCAGGCTCGAGCACCATACACTGGCTCAGATAATAGATCAGATAGTGGACATTAAAGACCATGTCCGACGTATTCGCGTCCTGCATCACCTGGCCGTTCACATGGCAGGTCAACCGGAGCTTGTTGGGATCGGGAATCTCTGGTGTTGTGACCAGCCAGGGGCCAATCGGCGCAAAACTTTCGAAAGATTTTCCCTTGATCCATTGCCCTTCCCGCTCCAGCAGCCAGCTTCGCTCCGAGAGGTCATTGGCCGTGCAGTACCCTGCTATGTGCTCCATTGCCGAAGCGGGGTCAGGCAGGTATTGCGCACGACGTCCGATCACTACGCCCAGTTCCACTTCCCAGTCGGTTTTTTTGGCGTCCGGCGGAATGATCAGGTCATCGCAGGGGCCACAGACCGCCCAATGCGATTTGCTGGCCACCAGAGGTTCTTTCGGCAGGGCCAGCCCGGCTTCCTCGACATGCTTGCGATAATTCAGGCCGATGGCAAGAATCTGGCCTGGCCGAACGGGAGCGCCAATGCGTTCGCGGCTGATATCCACCAGCGGCAAAGACCGTCCCTCGCGGTTGAACCTGGCTTCGATGTCCAGCAGAAAGGCCGGATCAAGCGCGTCGCCCGACCAGTCATCGACCCATGCCGAAAGATCGTGGACGCTGTTGTCGTGCGCCATGGCGCACGGCCGCTCCCGGCGTGGTTCCCCTGCACGTAATAAACGCATGTGTACTCCGTTTCAAACGATGGCTTTTCGAGCGTCGAGGTATTGCCCGAAGAATGAGATTTCTTCCTCGGTCAGACGGCGCGGAAATCGCTTTGCATAACTGTAAGGCGCCATGGTGGTTGAAGCAACGGCATAAACACGATCGTGGTCTTTGACCACAGCGTCAATGCAAACGGTGGCTCCTTGCAGGCTGGAAACCCACATCTCAATCGGAACCGGCTCCTGGCGGTGAACTAAAGTCCGTTTGTATTTAATTTCGTGCCCCACGATGATGTAGCCATCCTGCAGCAGAGAGTTCGTACCGCCCTGGAACCGGGCGAAAAAGTCTACCCGCGCCTCTTCGAGGAGACGCAGGAAGACCACATTGTTGATGACTCCATAAACATCCATGTCTGCCCAGCGCAAAGGACATTGATATGTGTGTGTGGCCATTGGGATCCTCAGAGTTTAAGCATGCGCTGCCGCCGCCCTGGGGCCGGCGCTCACGCTGGCCTCGCGGCAAAATGCAGCCGCATAATCGTCATAGGCAATCGGGGCGCGCAACAGCTCGGGCGTCAGAGCAAAACCTTCGAGCAGCATGGGAGCATGGGGCCGCAAGCGGACGCACAAATCGTCAATCAGCGCAGGGTTATCGATTACCTGCGCCGCAGTGAGTGAGCTTTGCGCAAGATACCACCCACTCTCGCGCTGGATCTCCGTCAGTCCGTAAAGCGAAGCCATGAGTCCCAAAACTGCACGGACGCCTGTATCCTGAGCAGACTGCGCGGCGGTATGCAAACATTGCAGGCCGGTCGCCACTCCTCGCAGCCGTGCTGCCGCCAGAGCTGGATTCATCACGCCGTTCCATGCCTGCAGATAGCCTGCATCCGACTGTCGGTCCATAGCCTCGCGATTCATCGACCAGAGCTTTCGCTCGCGGAAGCGCAAAAGCATCAGCAACCAGCCGGCATCGAGCATGTTGCGCCCTTCCGGCGCGGGCGGCTCAACCGTGTTTCCAGGCTTTTCCTGTGACAGCATCTGTCCCGCCGTGGTGGCCAGCAGCACCTGGCTATCCCCTTCAGCGGTCACCAGCCCCTGCAGCAGTTGTATGTAGTCATTAATGCGATTGACGCTGAACATGCCCTGTGCGCCACAGCGTTCGCGGCACACTGCAGCAACGTCGCTCATTTCCCAGGTCGCAAGGACCTTGGTTAAGGCGATCAGGTTATTCAGATCGGGCGAAACAGCCTCGGGACTCGCGAGAAACTCCCGTTTAGCATGGTTCACCAAAAGAGTAATGGCATAGACTTTCGCCAGACAAGTAAACAAGGCAAGCTGATGGCTTCGATACTCGATCACCGGCATGTCGTTTCGTCCAGGCGCGTTTGTCAGGCGGTTTTGCGCATAGCGCAGCGCGATATAGACGCTGGCTCGCCCCATTCCGACGGCGGAGCTCGCCACGCAAAGCCGTCCGGGCAGAATCCGTGTCATGGCGCGCAGAAAGCGCTTGCGCGAATTGGCGATGGTCGGCTCAAAGCGCCCCTGATCGCTGATTCGGCCCATGTCGCCCATCAACAGAGCACGCCGCGGCAGAACAACATGATCAAACCATGTAAGACCGTTGTCCAGGCCCTGAGCCGGCTTCTCCGGGCACATCGCCGTTCTAATTCCGGGGCGCAATCCATCTTTATCGCTGATGCGGACTACGAAGGGGAACACACCACAATCTTTACCCTCGACTTTAAGTTTCGCCATGACCACGGCCATTCTGGAAATGTCCGTAAAGCCGCTGTACGACATGTATTTCTGGGCCAGCGGATCGGGTGTGTTCAGAATGAATACCTGCCTCGAGTGATCGTAAACGGCCTCGGTGCGCAGGGCGGCAACATTGTTGCCGAAGCCGAGTTCGGTCGCCATGTAGGAGCAGAAGGAAGTGAGAGAATCCAGCTCTTTGAAATCGTCTGCCAGGTCCTCGCGTGTACTGCCATGGTCAAAGACCGTGCCCAGGCACAGGTTGTAATGGACCATTAATAACGAAAAGGTCGATATGTCGAGCAGTGAAGGCCACTCGGCAAGTGCAAACAAGCGCAGCGGATTTTTCAGTATTTCGAGAGGCCGTTCCAGCCGTCCATGGACCAGCCGGCTTCGCGTGTAGGCAAGTCGCCCTGCTTCCGCAAGTGTCAGATTGGAACGGTAATCAAAAACAGGGTCCAACAAAATTTCGCGGATATCCTTATGAATCCGCTCGTAGTTGCCATCAAAGATCAGGTGCAGCAGCTCTTCCTGCGTGGAGGACAAAGGCAGCGCCGGGTTCAACACACACGTCATTTGTGCTTCCATCCAGTCATTTTGTTTTAAATCTTTTTTGGCCAGTTCAGCTGGCTTGTGTACCGATGCCGGTAATGGCGGCGCCAAATCGTTTCATCAGCAGGCTTTGTTTACCATTTTAAAAATGTCGGAAACCGTGGAAATTTGAGCCAGTTCATCATCACTGATACTGATGCCCAAATCCTTTTTTAACGACAATGCCAGTTCGATCTGCGAAAGCGAGTCGAGACCGAGTTCGTCGAAAGAAGCCTCGGGGACGATCCTGCTTGCGTCAATTTTGAACCGCGTGGCTATAACCTGTACGATTGAATCAAGATTTACGCTCATCCTTTTTCCTCCTGCCCTTATGTTTGCGGCTATGCCATAGCCTCGACCGGAATATCCGGCCAGACCAGCACCGTGGAACCCCATGACAGCCCGGCCCCAAAAGCGCCCACCAGCACCCGATGCCCCGCCTTCAGCTTGCCGGAGGCAGCCATGTCAGTCAAAAGAAGAGGTATGGAGGCAGCCAGCGTATTGCCGGTTCGATGAATGTTGCTTGCCACCTTGCACTGCGGCAAGCCAAGCTCGGTTGCCACCCCATTCAGTATGCGGATATTGGCCTGGTGGCCGATGAACCAGTCCACGTCGGCGCACCCCCAGTTTGCCCGGTCCAGAACAGTCTGCACCGAATGCGTCATGCGTAACACGGCCTGCACAAAAGTGCCGCGACCATCCATATGCACGTACCAGTCTTCTTTGGCCTCGGCATCATGCCCCAGGCCCGTCGCGGAGCGCTGACGAGTTCCACCACTCGGGATTACCAGCAGGTCGGCGTGACTGCCGTCGCTTCCCAAATGAATCGGCCCAATCGCTCCCGGCTCCCCTTCGTTGCCTTTTCTGAGCACCACGGCTCCCGCCCCATCGCCAACCAGCGGGCGAGTAACACGGTCCGCCGGATTCATAAACAGGGTCATTGCATCGGCGCCGATAAGCAGTACGCTTTCAACCACGCCGGACGCAATGAACCCGGTTGCCGTGGCCAGTCCATACACAAATCCGCTGCACGCTGAATTAATGTCATAGGCGGCCACCCCACCCAACCCCAGAAGAGACGCAACCTCCGGAGCAACCGATGGGCACAGGCGGTCAGGACAAGTTGAGGCAACGATGACAAGGTCAACCTTGCAGTCCCCCGCCGACTTCAGGGCCTGCCTGCCGGCCTTTACCGCAAGGTCCCGCGTAGACACCCCATCGGCCACCTTGCGGCGCTCGCGAATTCCTGTCCTTGTTTCAATCCATTCAGGCGTTGTATCGAGGACTGAGGACATGAATTCATTGGTAATCACTTCTGGCGGCAACCATCCGCCAAGCCCTGTAATGATCGCTTTCATCTTCGGCCCTTCAAAAGTCAAACTCCCGTTCTCTAATTTGTGTCAAACATCAGGCAGCAAACAGCAGAGAGACATTTTGCCCTCCAAAGCCAAATGAATTGGAAAGCGCGAAATGCAATCGTTGTTCTCGCGCGTTTTGGCGGACCAGATCTATATCCATCCTGGGATCCGGGTTCATCAGGTTGGCGGTTGGCGGAATCACTCCATGCTCCAAAGAAAGAGCGGCGTAAGCGGCCTCGATAGCGGCCCCGGCGCCCAGCAAATGCCCCGTGACTCCTTTCGTGGAACTCACCGCTACCCGGTTGCCAAACACCTCGCGTATGGCCGCCGATTCAATAATGTCGTTGGCGGGCGTCGACGTGCCATGTGCATTGATATAACCGACCTGGTCGGCATTCAGCCCCGCGTCGGCCAGCGCCATCCGCATCGCTATTTTTGCCCCACGCCCTTCCGGGTGCGGAGAGGTAACATGATGCGCATCGGCGGAAGTTCCGTAGCCAAGCACTTTCGCATGCACACGTGCATTCCGTCTGCGAGCATGTTCTTCTGTCTCCAGCACAAAGATTCCCGCGCCCTCGCCGAGCACGAATCCATCGCGATTGGCGTCAAAGGGACGCGAAGCCAACAGAGGGTCCTCCCGGCGGGACAACGCTCGCATACGGGCGAATGACGAAACATACAGCGGTGTGATCGGCGCTTCCGCTCCTCCGGCAATTACGATATCCGCAAGGCCGGCGCGCAGAACATCCCGGGCGATCCCAATAGCAGAGCCGCCTGAAGCACATGCCGTGCAAGGCGCGAGGCATGGACCACGAGCGCCGATCTCGATCGCCACCTGTCCGGTCGCCATGTTGATCAGTCCCATGGGCAGCGTAAGCGGCGAAATTCCGGATGGGCCTTCGCTCAGCAGCGCGGCGTGTTGCGCCTCCATGGTTGCCGTGCCGCCCGCGCCCGAACCGATGATCACCGCCACCCGTGCGTCATCTTCCCATTGGCGTGGTTCCAGGTTCGCATCGCGCAGCGCCTCCAGAGTGGCTACCAGGGCAAACTGGGCAAATCGGTCCCATTGCCAGGGATTGGCAACAAGGTTCTCCGGCGTAAACTCCGGCACGCGGCAGGAGATGCGGACCGGAAATTTGTCCAGTTCAGGATCGATTGCGGCGGTCGTTTTACCTTCCACCACACGCTTCCAGTTGGCTTGTGTACCGATGCCGGCCGGGGTGACCAGGCCGATGCCGGTAATGGCGGCGCCCAATCGTTCCTTCAGCACACTTTGTTTACCATTTTAAAAATATCGGAGACCGTGGAAATTTGAGCCAGTTCATCGTCACTGATGCTGATGCCCAAATCTTTTTTTAACGACAACGCCAGTTCGATCTGCGAAAGCGAGTCAAGACCGAGTTCGTCGAAAGAAGCCTCGGGGACAATCCTGTTTGCGTCAATTTTGAACCGCGTGGCTATGACCTGCACGATTGAATCAAGATTTACACTCATCGTTTTTCCTTTACTCCAGAAATCCCGGCCTGTGTTTTTTTGGACTTATGCAATCGTCTCGACCGGAATGTCCGGCCAGACCAGCACCGTGGAACCCCATGACAACCCGGCGCCAAAAGCGCCCATCAGCACCCGATGCCCCGGCTTCAGTTTGCCCGAGGCCACCATGTCGTTCAAAAGAATAGGTATGGAGGCAGCCAGCGTATTGCCCGTTCGATCAATGTTGCTTGCCACTTTGCACAGCGGCAAACCAAGCTCGTTTGCCGCCCCATGCAGGATGCGTATATTGGCCTGGTGCCCGATAAACCAATCCACGTCGGCACACCCCCAGTTTGCGCGAGCCAGAACATTCTGCGCCGATTGCGCCATGCGGGACACGGCCTGCACAAAAGTAGCGCGGCCATCCATACGCACGTACCAGTCTTCATTGGCCTCGGCATCATGTCCCAGTCCCGTTGCGGAACGCTGCCGAGTCCCGCCACCTGGGATCACAATCAGGCCGGCGTTACTGCCGTCGCTGCCCAAATCAATCGGCCCAATCGCTCCCGGCTCCCCTTTGCTGCCTTTTCGAAGAACCACCGCTCCCGCCCCATCGCCAAAAATAGGGCGAGTGCCACGATCCGCTGGATTGATAAATGGGCTGATAGTCTCGGACCCGATAAGCAGAACGCTTTCAACCACGCCGGACGCAATGAACCCGGTTGCCGTGGCCAGTCCATACACAAAGCCGCTGCACGCTGAATTAATGTCGTAAGCGGCCACCCCACCCAGACCCAGGAGAGCTGCAACTTCCGGAGCAACCGAGGGGCAAAGACGGTCAGGACAAGTTGAAGCAACAATGACAAGGTCAACCTTGCAGTTCCCCGCCGACTTCAGGGCCTGCCGGCCGGCTTTTACCGCAAGGTCCCGCGTCGACAACCCATCGGTTACGTTGCGGCGTTCGCGAATTCCTGTTCTTGTTTCAATCCATTCGGGCGTTGTATCGAGAGTTGAGGAGATGTGTTCATTGCTGACTACTTCTGGCGGCAACCATCCGCCAAGCCCTGAAATGATCGCTTTCATTTTCGGTCCTTGCAAAGGCCAAGCTCCATTATTTAATTCAGTCCCATAATGGGAATTAAGACATTTCTTTTTTAAGTCTAGGTTCAAGTACTTTAATGTGCAAAGAAATTAACGGCACTTTTCCAACTTGTCAAGAAAAATCCTGCCCCTGTTCTGGAAAGATATAACTACATTAAAACCATCTCGCAAACTGGATTTTATAGCCAATAAACTATTAATTTTCACTATTCTCTAACGGTCAAAATCATTTATGAGAGAGCTTCTAGGTTTCTTTTTTGCATACTGGACTTCCGATTGCGGCAGCGAATTTATCCTGAACAAACTGCTGATCGAAGCAGACAAAGCGGCCCCGACGCAGACTTGCTGCCCATTTTCAGATATATTATTTAACTGGAAAAGGCTGTAGATCATCCATAAAAAAACTATTCTGCTCATAAATTTATCGTTGGTTGGTATTCATTCATGATACTGCGCGATTCCTGTACCACCGGTTAGTTTTGGAGTGGTCTATTAGTTTTGGAGTGGTCTAATGGATTAGAATTGCACAGACCGATACGAGACAAAATGGACTTTAAGGCAATCGAATCAAATCACAGTGCCATTCAGACAAGCGATGTGCTTGCCGGCTTAACCCAATGCCTGCCGGCAGGCAGGTTAATCACCGACCCGGATATTCTCAGCTCATACGCCCATGATGAGGCCGAGCAGGCCACCTACGAACTGCCGGCGGCGGTTGCGCGGCCCGGCGATGCCAGCGACGTAGTGGCGATTGTGCGGTACTGCGCCGAGCGGGGCATTCCCATCGTTGCCCGTGGAGCGGGAACAGGACTCTCCGGCGGCGCCAATGCTCTTCGGGGCAGCATTGTCATTTCCTTTGAAGCGATGAACAGGATCGTGAAAATCGATCCGAATGAGCGGCTCGCGGTAGTTCAGCCCGGAGTCGTCAACAACGATCTTCGCCAGGCCTGCGCTGAACATGGTTTGTGGTATCCGCCGGATCCGGCAAGTGCGCCGTGGTCTACAATTGGCGGCAATGTCAGCACCAATGCCGGCGGAATTTGCTGCGTTAAGTATGGAGTTACCCGAGACTACGTACTCGGAATCGAGGCCGTGACAGGCCGCGGAGAGCTGCTGCGGCTGGGGCGCCGCACGGCGAAATGCGCGGCCGGTTACGATCTTGCGGGTCTTTTTGTGGGCTCAGGAGGGACCCTCGGCATTATCACCGAGATCACTCTTCGTCTGCGCAGTGCTCGGCCAGCGGAACGGACGATTGTAGGCTACTTTGATAACCTGGAGACAGCCGGCCGCGCCGCTGCGGCGATATGGGCATCCGGGGTTGTACCCAGCGCCCTGGAACTGGTGGATCGTTACTGCTTACGAGCGGTGGACGAATGGAAAAATATGGGGCTGATGGACGCCGGCAACGTTCTGCTGCTGGCCCGTTCCGACGCTCCAGGGCAGGCCGGCGATGCCGAAGCCGACACGATCCTCGAGTGCTTCGATAAGGCGGGGGCGACCTGGAGCGCGCGTTCCACCGACGAATACGAAGCGGAAGCACTGTTTGCCGCCCGTCGCCTGGTTTACCCCGCGCTGGAGCGCCTGGGGGCCGTTTTGGGCGAAGATATCTGCGTACCCCGGATGATGGTGCCGGATATGCTTGCATGGGTTGAGCAGATTGCTTCGGAATACGGGATCTACATAGCCACCCTGGCACATATCGGAGATGGCAATCTGCACCCCATGGTGGTGGTTCCCAAGGATAATCCAGCCATTGGCTCCCGCGCGCATGAAGCCTTTGCGCGGATCATCGACAAAGCCCTCACGATGGGCGGAACCGTATCAGGCGAGCACGGCGTGGGCCTCGTCAAGAAGCGTGGATTTGCCATGGAAGTAGGTCCGGCTGTGCTCGGCCTGCACCGCTCGATCAAAGCAGCCTTCGATCCTGCCGGTATCTTCAATCCAACGAAGATTTTCGAGTAAGCCGTCTCTTTGGAGAAGTGGGATTCACTCAGCTTTGGTTCCCACTTCCTTCCATTCCTTGCGGGGAATTCGTTTTACCTGAAACAGGTCTGTGGTCCTGGCATACCAGGTGCCGTCATGGGTATGCATGTGGCCGATCAGTTTCAGACTCTTCGTATCGATATTCCGTGTACCGGCATCCACCACGCAGTCATCCTTTACGTGCATGGCCAGCACGCGGCCCAGAACCAGTCCCCAGGCCGGCCCTAATTCCACAATTTGTATCAACTCGCATTCCAGCGAAACCGGGCTGCCGGCAATACGCGGGGGGTGAACGTAAACAGACGGTAGCATCTGTAAGCCGGCCTGTTCCACTTCATTGATTTCAGATTCAAATTCGATTGCGGTAATGTTCATTGCCTCCGCCATGACTTCGGAGACGAGGTTCACCACAAACTGACCTGTGTCACGAATGTTGCATCG